>OGYJ01003116.1_pt1 | contig 10132 bp, 7 predicted proteins | sample 1576531 | NCBI WGS metagenome assembly OGYJ01 (sample SAMEA3541574, study PRJEB24748) | human gut metagenome | biome: human gut; feature: human-associated habitat; material: faeces | place: China | collected 2012 | reverse complement strand
AAAAGCATAATACAGTGCTATAATGGACACCTGATGAAGCCGGAGCGGCGGTAAAGCCCGGTTGTATATATTTTATCAATATGAAAAAAGGGGATAGTGATGGTAGATATAACAGTAAAAAATATTCTGGAAGCTACAGGAGGCGTACTCCTCTGCGGAGATGAGAACACTGTTCTCACTGACATCTGTATAAACTCTAAGGAGGCCAAGGAGGGCGATCTGTTCGTGCCGATCATAGGAACAAGAACCGACGGACACAGATTTATAGAATCAGCACTTCAGACTGCAGCAGCCACACTCACATCGGAGCATGACAATGTTGTGGTGTCGGACAAGGCGTATATCAGGGTGGATGATACTGTTAAGGCATTGCAGGCCATTGGAAAGTATATAAGGAACAGATACGATATGCCTGTTGTGGCGGTTACAGGAAGCGTGGGCAAGACCACGACAAGAGAGATGATCACAGCGGCTGTCAGTGCTGGAATGAAGTGCTTCCACACAGAGGGCAATTATAATTCGGTGTACGGCGAGCCTATCACGGTGTCAAGGATGACAGACGAGTACGATGCGGCTGTTCTTGAGCTTGGAATCGGCGAGCCGGGTGAGATGGACATCCTCACTGATATAGCTCAGCCGGATATATGCGTTATAACGACCATAGGCGTTGCACATATAGAATATATGGGTTCACTGGAGAACACCCGCAAGGAGAAGCTCAGCATTATCAAGGGCATGGGCGAGAATGGAACACTGTATATCAACGGTGATGATCCTATGCTGTATGCGGTCAAGGATGAGATACCATGTAAGGTATACACATATGGTTGCGGCGAGGGCATGGACTTCAGAGCGACTAACATCCGCATGGAGGATGGATATTCTGTATACGATATGGTACATGGGGATGACGTTGTAACTGTCAAGGTAGGAGTGATGGGACTGCACAACGTGCGCAATTCATTGGTGGCCATGGCTGTGTCGCATCAGCTTGGAGTTCCATATGAGAAGTCGTCGAAGGCATTTGAGAATTTCAGAGGTCTCAGACAGAAGGTCATCAAGCTTCCTGGCAAATACACGATCATAGACGATACATACAATGCAAGCCCTGATTCCATGAAGGCCAGCACCGATGTCCTCTGTGACATGAAGTGCGAGGGCAAGAAGTATATCGTGCTCGGCGATATGCTTGAGCTCGGAGAGAAGAGCGATGAGTACCACTATGAAGTCGGAGAGTATCTCAGAGATAAGAAGATAGATGAGGTCATAGTCATCGGAGAGCATGCCCAGAAGATCAAGGAAGCTCTGGATGCCTGTGATACGAAGTATGCCAAGACTGTGTCATTCACTGACACGGAGGAGATCGCGATATACCTTATGGCGCTCATGAAGCCTGAGGATATAGTGCTTTTGAAGGGATCAAACGGAATGAAATTGAGTGAAGTGGTTAATATTCTCACGAATTAGTGTGTGTATTTGTACAAAATGACAAAAGCGGTCACGGATTTACAACGATCTGTGACCGCCTTTTTGTGTAAAGTGTTGCCATTTATTGTAAATCAATTCCCAAAACGATACAAAAGGGAGAAAAGAATTTGGTTATATTGAAAAAATATAAAAAATGGAGTAATATCAACCTAGCTTGAAAATAAATACATAAGATTACATAGATACTTTTTATTTGGGAGGAAAGAATCATGGCTACAGCAAAGAAGGCAGATGAGACAAAGAAGGTAACAAAGGCAACACCTGCAGCAGCACTTGCTAAGGTTGAGGCAGTTAAGAAAGAGGAAGCTGCAAAGAAGACAGCAGCTACAGAGACAAAGGCAGCACCTGCAAAGAAGGTAGCTCCAGTTAAGGAAGAGCCAAAGGCAGCACCTGCAAAGAAAACAGCACCAGCTAAGAAGGAAGAGACAAAGGCAGCAGCACCTGCAAAGAAGGCTCCAGCAAAGAAGGCAGCTCCAGCTAAGACAACAGAGAATGTATTTGTTGAGTTCGCTGGCGGTCAGATCGAGATGGCAGCAATCGTTGCTAAGGTGAAGGAAGTTATTGGCAATAAGACAGTTAAGGAATTGAACGTATACTACCAGCCAGAAACAGGCATGGTATATTATACAGCTGATGGAGAATCAGGTTCTTACAGTCTTTAATCTATAGATGTTTGTTTTAAGACGGATCCCGGTCGTAATGACTGGGATCTTTTTTCTTTGTGCAATATTGTGTTGTATATAAGTGCCTTTCTGTGATAATATGTCATAGGTTAGGATAATCTAACTAATGCTTTTACAGGGGGTAAGAGATGACAATACACGAGTATGGAGACAGGAAGAATCCGCATATACTGCTTATACATGGCATGTGGATGTGTCATGAGATGATGCTTCCATATGTAGAGAAAATGCGCAGTGAGTATCATATAATTGCGCCGGATCTCACCGGGCATGGAAGTGATATGGGAAGTTTTGAGGGGGCAGAGCAGGACGCTGTACAGATCGGCAAATGGCTTGCAGATCATGATATAAAGACATTGGATCTCATGTTTTCTACGTCCCTGGGCTGCGTCGTGGCCATGTATCTTGTGGCTGACAGTCCTTGGCTCACGGTGAAGTGTTCAGTGCTTGAAGGGGCTGCACTCACGAGAATGAAGGACGTTGAATGGATGTTCCGCGGGATGATGGGAGGCATGCAGAAGCACCCGGAGGCTGCGGCGAAGATGTATTCTGCGGCAGAGATAGATTCTGACGTGATGAAGAAGCTTTCCGGTTCCATGGGCAGGACAGACAAGAAGGCGCTTGCATGTATGGTGCATACCTGCAACAGCTTCAAATACGAGCAGAGTATGCTTCCGGCAGATGTGCAGAGAAGATTGTTTTTTGAGTTTGGCAGCAGGGATTCGCACATTGTGTGCCGCAAGCTGATACAGAAGTATTATCCTGAGGCGACGATAACGGTCAGAAAGGGTTATGGCCATTGCGTATATATGTTCAAGCATCAGGAAGAGTACAGCGATATATTGAAGGACTACATGAGGAAGAGCTTGTAAGAAAAGCAGCATGCAGCCCGGCAGGACATAAATCGTAATTAGAGAAAGCTGTGTATGTGAATATATTAAAAAGCCTGTGATATGAATTTTATTCATACCGCAGGCTTTTTGCTGCAAATATATATTATGGATTACTTTGTTGTCAGGAAATCAGCGTATGCTGTAGGAAGACCATGCTCTGTAGGATCAAGACCCTTGATCTCTTCTTCCTCAGATACTCGAAGACCGATAGTTTTCTTGATTATCAGGAATACGATGGTAATCGTAACTGCTGTCCATGCTGCAACTGCTGCAAATCCAAGTAACTGTATGAGGAGTGGATGTATTCCACCGCCATAGAACAGACCATTTAATGTGTCGTTTCCAGGAACAGAAGTTGTAGAGAAAAGACCAACAGCAAGAGTTCCCCAGATACCGTTTACACCATGTACGGCTACGGCACCGACAGGATCGTCAACATGTAATGCGTGGTCACAGAGCCATACTCCGAATACTACGAGAAGTCCGGCAACGATACCGATGATAGCTGCGCCGAAAGCATCGACTGTATCACAAGGAGCTGTGATGGCAACAAGACCAGCGAGTGAAGCGTTGAGACACATTGACACATCAGGCTTGCCATATTTGAGCCATGTAAATATCATACATGAAACTGTTGCAAGTGCAGGTGCGATAGTAGTAGTGAGGAAGATAGAACCTAACTGATCAACAGATGTTGCGGCTGCACCATTGAATCCGTACCAGCCGAACCACAGGATGAATACACCGAGTGCGCCGAGTGGAAGGTTATGACCAGGGAAGGTGTGAACCTTTACTACTTTGCCATTCTCATCCTTATTGAACTTTCCGATACGAGGTCCAAGTAATGCGGCACCAATCAGTGCTGAGATTCCACCTACCATATGGATGGCACATGAACCGGCAAAATCATGGAAGCCAAGTTTTACAAGCCAGCCACCTGGATTCCAGATCCAGTGAGCCTCAATAGGATATATCAGCAGTGAGATGATAGCTGAGTATACACAATATGCAGAGAACTTTGTTCTCTCTGCCATAGCTCCTGACACGATGGTTGCTGCTGTTGCACAGAACACAAGGTTGAATACGAAGCTTGACCAGTCATAGTTTTCAAAGTGAAGGAACAAATCCCATGATGGTTTTCCGATGAAACCTCCGAGTGCCCAGTCACTGCTGCCGAGCAGAAGTGATGAACCGAGGATCATGAATGAGACTGTACCGAGACAGAAATCCATGAGATTCTTCATTATAATGTTTCCGGCATTCTTGGCTCTTGTGAAACCGGCCTCAACCATTGCAAATCCGGCCTGCATCCAGAATACCAGCGCGGCGCCGATCAGAAACCAGACACCGAATACTTCGCCGTTTAAAACGCTTAAGATTTCTTCTGTCATAATAGTTCCTCCTCGTTTCCCGGAGGGAAATGCGACTGCTTCCAGCAGGAGCAGAGGAACATTTCCTCCTCATTTTGTGGTATAAAAAAACGATGCCAGGGATTTTCTGTGTTTCGAGGCCCCATTGCATCGTTTCAGGTGGATGTCAGACAATCCGGTTTGCCCGAGATCCGGAATATGTTTATCCGACCGCATGCGAAATCGAGTTGGGTTGTCGGATAAAAAAAGGTGCTGCGACGTTTTGTCGTAGCACCTTTGCTATGTTGGCAGTATAGCACCGTGCTAAGAACGTGTCAAGGAAAAAATGAAAAATTTATAAACTTGAAAATCCAAAGAGCAAGTCCGTTTTTTTGGACACATTATCTGTTATGCTGGAATTGTTCCAGACAGGGACAGAAAGAGAGAAGATGAGTATGATCGTGCAGATGAGCAGTAAGTCAAAAATATATCACAGACCGGGATGTCAGTATTTGAATCGTATCAAGGAAGGATATCTGACATTAGTGGAGCTACAGAAGAAAACAGCTGGAAAATTATCTCCCTGTAAATGTTGCTGTAAGCTCAGCAAAATGTACAGGGACTACGAACCGGCGATGAAAAAGATTCTTGAAGAGATTGACGGATTAGCGAAGCTGGAAGAAAATCAGATCAAAATCCAGGCGAAAAATTATTGTTGGGAAATCCGGTTTGATCCAGCAAAGCAGCATTTCAGGCTGTATAAGAAAATTTGGGATGAGACGATAGGACGGACGAATCTGATACAATGCAGCGGATATGATGGGAAAGAAGAGACAGGGCAGCTTGAGAAGATAATAGCTTTGCTTGTAGGAAAAGAGAGAACAGCATCTTATCCGGAAGCTTACCGGAAAGCTGCGTGGAATATTGAGCGTCAGGCAAAAGAGCATCATATGAGTATTGAGTATGACGGAGATATTTTATATGTACTTACGGATATGGCTGCATGGAAAATAGTATTTTTTGACCGGAAGCAGTGTTACAAGCTGTTCCACTGTCCGTTTGGCGGGAAAAAGATGACAATGGAGCAGGCAAAAAAAGCCAGATATCACAGACAGGTGGATGCAGGAGAAAATAGTCATCCTGCGAAATATCTGAAATATATTGCCGGTCATGACCGTGCTAAGAAGATTATGGAACAGGATTATCATTTGCTTCCGCAGAGAAGCAATAAAGAAAAAATGTATTATAATCAGGCGAGAAAGAGAGAGGCAAGGAAAAGTACCAGACGGGTCTGGAACCTGTTTGCGGAGCTGGAAGCACAACAGGAAGGCTTTCAAAAACTGTCGTTTTGTTGATAAGTAAAGAATTTTTGCGGGACGTTTTTATTGTACATAACACCAGCCCGCAGGCTTCAATCCTGCGGGCTGGCATTTTCCATACCGGTGCAGTTCCGGTACAGATGTATAAAGTATGCATCTGACAGTCAGGGGAGAGTTATACAGGGTAGTGACTGTCAAAGCATGCTTTGCAAAGTGGAAGATCCCCGGTCATCTGCTTTAAGTCCTCCAGTTTCATATAACCGAGGGAGTCTGCGCCGATAGAGGCGCAGATTTCGGCAGCGGTGTGGGAGGATGCGATCAATTGATCGTTGCTGGGAACGTCGGTTCCGTAGTAACAGGGGAAAAGAAAAGGAGGAGAGCTGATACGTACATGCACCTTAGTTGCGCCGGCATCTTTTAACATACGGATCAGGCTGGCCATTGTGGTGCCGCGGACGATAGAATCGTCAATCAGGACAATGCGTTTGCCTCTGACGACGCTGGAGAGTACGCTCAGTTTCAGGTGAACAGCGGACTCCCGCTCCTTTTGGGTGGGTTTGATGAAAGTTCTTCCCACATAACTGTTTTTGTGAAACGCAAGGGCGAAGGGCAGACCGCAGGCCTGCGCATAGCCCATTGCTGCAGCCAGACCGGAATCCGGGACTCCGGTAACAAGATCCGCTTCGACCGGATAGGAAGCGGCAAGGGCTTTTCCGGCGCGGATTCTGGCATCATATATGTTTACATTGTCCATCGTGGAATCCAGACGGGCAAAATAGATGTATTCGAAAATACAATGTGCGTGAGGAATATGTGCAGCTTTACTTTCCTCGATGAGACGGGAATCGGATTTGATCCCATTTTCGGTAATGGTAACGATCTCACCGGGAAGGATATCACGTACAAATTTTGCGTCTACAGCTGTCAGGGCGCAGCTTTCCGATGCCAGGATGTAGCTGTCCCCACGTTTGCCCAGGCATAATGGTTTTAAGCCGAGCGGATCTCGGACACCGATCAGTTTTCTGGGGCTGATGATGACGAGAGCGTAACCGCCCTTTAATTTGCGTGCAGTCTGTAAAATTGCATCTTCCACACAGGAGGTGTGGGTTCTTTCCCGTGCGATATCGCAGGCGATGACCTCGGAGTCTGTCGTAGAGCGGAAAATAGCGCCGCCCTCCTGAAGAGACTGACGGAGCTCGGATGCATTTGTGATGTTGCCGTTATGGGCAAGCGCAAGCGTGCCTTTTAAATAGTTTAAGACGAGGGGCTGCGCATTTTCCACGGTGCTTGCGCCGGTGGTGGAGTAGCGGACATGGCCGATACCGATATTTCCCTTCAGGGAATCCAGGGATTCTTCATGGAATACTTCGCTGACAAGCCCCATGTCTTTGTGCCAGGTGATATTTCCTTTCGGGCCATTTGTGTTACAGACAGCAATACCGCAGGCTTCCTGTCCGCGGTGCTGCAGAGCAGAAAGCCCGTAGTAGATGGAAGGGGCAGCGGCGCTGCCATCGGGATTATAAATCCCGAAGACGCCGCATTCCTCTTTCAGTTTATCCTCTTGTTCCGGATCAAAAAAACTCATTTTAAAGTGTCCCTTCCGGCTGTTTTAAACGGAAAACAGCAGTTTCTCGTAGTTCGGGTAAGGCAGAATGCTGTCAGGAATATAGGTTTCTGCAGCATCTACAGCGCTGCGGACTGCATCCATATCAGACAGGATTGTCTCGTGATAGAACAGGGACAGGGCAGGCTGATCGGTCATGCCTTCTGCTGTTGCAAGATCTGCTTCCAGCTTTTCTTCCGCGGTATAAATTGCTTCGTAATAGCCGGAAAGTGTGGTCAGCAGTTTCTCCTGTGCGGTGCAGGGCAGTGTTGCAAGAACTGCTTTTTTCGCGGAGATCGATGCTGCAACCTCGTCTGTATAGGTCATCAGGGCAGGCAGGAAATCGCGGCGAACCATATCCTCCATGGTCTTTGCTTCGATATGGATGGTTTTGCTGTAGGTTTCCAGCAGGATTTCATATCTGGAGAAGATCTCTTCTTTGGAGAAGATGTGATGGCTGGTAAACAGGTCGATATTCTTCTCGTGAATGAAATAAGGAAGCGCATCAGGAGTGGACTTTAAGTTGTACAGACCGCGCTTTTCAGCTTCCTGAACCCATTCGTCAGAATAGCCGTTGCCGTTAAAGATCACCTTTTTGTGCTTCAGGATCGCTCTCTTTACCAGAGCGCGAACTGCTTCATCCATCTGATCTTCGGGGAAGGCCTTTAATTCTCCGTAGAACTGACGCAGTGCTTCTGCAACAGCTGTATTTAAAATGATGTTTGGACCTGCCACAGAGCTGGAAGAACCAAGGCTTCTGAATTCAAATTTATTGCCGGTAAATGCAAAGGGTGAGGTTCTGTTTCTGTCGGTATTATCCTTAAAGAAATGAGGCAGTACAGTTGCGCCGGTATCCATCTGAACAAGAGGATGCTTGCCAAAGAAGGTATCATTTTCAATGGAATCCAGAACAGCAGTCAGCTCATCTCCAAGGAAGATGGAGATAATAGCCGGAGGCGCCTCGTTTGCACCGAGACGATGATCATTTCCTGCGCTGGCAACGGAGATACGCAGCAGATCTGCATAATCGTCAACCGCTTTGATGACAGCCATCAGGAAAATCAGGAACTGTGCGTTTTCAGCAGGAGTACGTCCGGGCTCCAGCAGGTTTACACCGGTATTTGTAATCATGGACCAGTTGTTGTGTTTACCGGAACCATTGATACCATCGAAGGGTTTTTCATGGAGCAGGCATACCAGACCGTGTTTGTCAGCAACTTTTTTCATGACTTCCATCGTCAGCTGATTGTGATCGACGGCAACGTTTGCCGTGTCGAAAATCGGAGCTAACTCATGCTGTGCAGGAGCAACTTCGTTATGCTTTGTCTTTGCAGGGATGCCAAGCTTCCAGAGCTCTTCATCCAGATCATGCATGTATGCGGATACGCGGGGCTTTAATGCGCCGAAATAATGATCTTCCATTTCCTGTCCCTTAGGGGCCGGAGCACCAAACAGTGTACGTCCTGCAAACATAAGGTCTTTTCTCTGCATATACAGATCTTTATCTACAAGGAAATATTCCTGCTCAGGTCCTACAGATGCCGTAACCTTGTTTGCCTCTGTATTGCCAAATAATCTTACGATACGGAGTGCCTGCTCACTTAATGCTTCCATGGAACGAAGAAGTGGAGTCTTCTTATCAAGTGCTTCACCTGTATAAGAGCAGAATGCTGTAGGAATGCAAAGGATTGTGCCGCATCCGGATTCTTTTAAGAATGCAGGAGAAGTAATATCCCATGCTGTATATCCTCTTGCTTCAAATGTAGCACGAAGTCCGCCTGAAGGGAAAGAAGATGCGTCAGGTTCACCCTTGATCAGCTCTTTACCAGAGAACTCCATTAACATTCTGCCTTCACTGTCAGGATGTGTAATAAAGGAATCATGCTTCTCAGCAGTAATACCTGTCAGAGGCTGGAACCAGTGTGTGTAGTGTGTTGCACCATTCTCAACAGCCCAGTCCTTCATTGCCTTTGCAACGACATCTGCTGCTGCCATTGACAGCTCACCGCCATGTTCCATGACTCTGGTTACTTCCTGGAATACTTTTTTAGGGAGTCTTTCTCTCATCTTTGCAACAGTAAATACTTTGGATGCAAAAATGTCTTCCACGTTTAATAGTTCGCTCATTTTATTTCCTCGCTTTCCTTATATGTTCCTTTTTCATTTTCCCTGCATACCCGGTAAAACTTTTGAATACGCAAAAAGGTGTCCCAAAAATACTTTTGGAACACCTTTGTTCTTTAACTCGTTTATTCACTTGTTAGGCATATCATAACTGATTGCTTTTAAAAAATCAATAGGAAATTTTAATTTTTTGTATTTTACTGCACAATGCCGACCAAAAGGCGCACTTAGATACACGCAATGCCAACCTCGAATACGCACTTCGTGCTTCTTCTCGGTCGCGCGCTTCGCGACAATCCACGCAATGCCAACCTCGAATACGCACTTCGTGCTTCTTCTCGGTCGCGTGCTTCGCACTATAATCATGTAAGGAACTTCCCTGTCTCATGCGAGCATGAACAGGGAATTCCTTACATGATTGCATTGCTTCATCAGATCTCGAACATCAGCTCTCCATATGTAGGCATGGGCCAGATGTCGCTGTCTACGAGCATTTCGAGTTTATCGACGGGCTTTCTTAACGCAGTCATGGCAACATCTACAACATCCTTGTAGTAGAAAGCTCTTTCCTTGGCATTCTCAATCTTATTTGCATGAACTGTGCACTCTTCCAGATGTTTCAGGGCTTTCTTAGCCTCGGCAAGGAGACTGTCTACCTCCACCAACAGCTCTG
>OGYJ01003114.1_pt1 | contig 10138 bp, 10 predicted proteins | sample 1576531 | NCBI WGS metagenome assembly OGYJ01 (sample SAMEA3541574, study PRJEB24748) | human gut metagenome | biome: human gut; feature: human-associated habitat; material: faeces | place: China | collected 2012 | reverse complement strand
CACGTAAACCCGGAGAATATCCGAAATTACGTGCTTTTTGTACTGGTGGAGCATAGGGGGTTCGAACCCCTGACCTCCACACTGCCAGTGTGGCGCGCTCCCAACTGCGCCAATGCCCCAAAATGATTTGGAGCGGGTGACGGGAATCGAACCCGCAACCTCAGCTTGGGAAGCTGATGTTTTACCACTGAACTACACCCGCATGCTGCATTTGCTGAACCTAAAAATAAAAATGGAGCTGGAAACGTGACTTGAACACGCGACCTGCGCATTACGAATGCGCTGCTCTACCAACTGAGCTATTCCAGCGTCCTGTTTTGATTGTTTTCCTTTGCAAGCAAACAAGCCTATTTGATGCAACACTATAATGATTATACCATATTTTCTGTAAATGTCAAGCGGAATCTTAAAAAAAATAAAAAAATCTCAAAAATAAATTGAATTTCCCGGAGAAGTATGTTATAATAGGGTTAATCTGATATTCTGATATAAAAATGTCAAAAGGAAGGAACTGCTATGAAGAAAAAAGCAATGTCTGTCATCCGTATTGTGATCGTCATTCTGATGATTTTGGTGATTGCGGTAGCGTTGGTTACCGATATCCTATTCTCCAGAAGCGAAACACCTAAAATTTTCGGCCACTATATTTATATGATGGAAACCGATGAGATGGAGCTGGCTGGTGAAACGGCGGATCCGGCTTCTGCAACAGCCGCAAAAGCTGCCGGGTCTACGACTGGTTCCATCCGGAAGAAAACAGCGGTTTTGGCAAAAGAATATAATGGTACCGATCCAATTTCCATTAACAATCCGGTGCTCTGTAAGTTGACTGTCGAAGACACGACACCGGGTCGGGACAGCGAAGGAATTGCCGTTCGCCGTATCGCAAAAATTGAACAGGATCCGGATACGGGAATTCAAATGTATTATCCGATCACCATGAAACCGGATTTGTATGGAGAAGAACCGGCTATTACCACCGATTCCATTTTGGGAAAATGTACCTATGAGAGTGATGAACTGTATGCGTTCGTTACCTTCACCACAAGCTTCAAGGGCATTCTGATCATGCTGGCGCTGCCGTGTGTCATTTTGGTTGTTCTGCTGATTGTTGCTATTGTACGGGCCAATGCAAAGGACAAGGACGAGGACATGGCATTTGAAGAGACTTATGATGAGATCTTCAATGAAGACATGTACGACGATGAATATGATGATGAAGATCTGGGTGCAACAGCGCCGCTGTATCAGTCCAATCCTGCTGCGAACATTGGCGATACCACTTCCTTGCAGCGGAAGAAGTCTTCCATTGCACAGAACTTTGAACGCAAGGCAGTGAATCCGAATTCTCCGTATCAGAAAGCACGTACCATGCAGTTTAAGGCACAGCGGAATGTTCCGATTTACACAGCACCGCAGGATCAAATTACGGCAGATGAGGAAGAGTCTGGTCTGTCCAGCTCCTTTACCAATACGTTTACCAATGCACGGCAGGCAACTGCATCTCGTGCAGGCAGCGTGGAAGATCTGATGCAGGAACCGCAGCAAAGTCCGTCTGCTTATCGTGGCAGCCATGAGGCAACGTCTTCGGGTGATGTCCGCAATCTGGGCGCTCGTCCGCATGAAGCAGCTCGCTCCATGAGCAGCACCACACCAGCAGCCGAACCAGCAGCACCGGCAAAGAAACCGGCAGCACCGGCTACAACCAAACGTGCAGCACGGTATGAATCTGCTTCGGTGGATGAACTGCTTGCAATGATTGAAAACGAAAAGAATAAATTAAAGTAAGCAATTTCCATGCCTATCATACGGTCTGACAGTTTCTGTCAGGCCGTATTTGTTTGTTATACTGTTAGCTGCGGCTAACTGATAGGTTGTATAGATTGCATAAAATAATCGCATAAATCCAGAAAAACAACATAAGATAATTCTAAAAATTACGATGGAAAGCCACCCTTTTCACAAGTTGCTTGACAAATGCAGAAGATTTTGGTATCATAAGCTTACGGTTAGATGAAACTAACCGAGAAAGAAAGGTGGTGAAACAATGAGCGTCGTGGTTGTTGGCGGAAATGATCGAATGGCAACACGGTATAAGGAAATTTGTAAATCCTATGGTTGCAAGGCAAAGGTATTTACCCAGATGCCTGCAAATTTTGATAACAAGATCGGAACACCGGATCTGGCAATTCTGTTTACCAGTACGGTCTCTCATAAAATGGCAATGCGTGTGAACCAGAAAGCAGAGAAGCATCGGTTCCCGGTTGCACGGGTACATTCTTCCAGCGTGAATGCGCTGCATGCAGTTTTGTCAGAATATTGTCAGTAAGAGAAGCAGGAATGCAATCGTTGCAAACAACATCCCGAAATGGAACGCAGGAGGAAATGCATGGAACAGATTCGATCAAGCGGTTTGGAAGAACAGCTTGCCTATCATACGGCACCGGTTCTAATGGGAATCAAACCAGCCGGGCTGTTTTCTGTGGGACAGGCGCTTGGCGATACCTGGAAACAGATTCGTGCCTTTCATCAAAAGATGGCTTTCTCCGGTTTGCGCATTCGGATTTTATGCAGCTGTAAAAAACGGCTGCTGCTGTTTGTCTATCAGGAACAGCGGTTGGAAGCAGCGCTTTCTCCTTCGATTCGCACCTTACTTCGAAAAAAATTTGGTTACCGGCAGACCCAGTCTTTGGACGCAATGCTGTCGGAATTGGCAGAACACATTCAACAGTCTGCAACCTTTCCACATGAAATCGGATTGTTTCTCGGCTATCCGGTTGCAGATGTGCTGGGATTTATTGCACATCATGGGGAAGACTACTTGCTGCTGGGCTATTGGAAAGTGTATCGAAACGCCGAACAGGCAAAACAGCTGTTCTCACAGTATGACGGCTGCCGCTCCTATTTGTGCAGACAAATGAAGCAGGGCAGAAGCTTGTATCAGGCGCTGCAAGTTGCAGAAAAAAGCAGCAATGCTTTTTGAATTTTGTAGACGGTTTGGAGTGAAACCGCCGGAAAGGATCAATTAGAATGAAAGTAGCAGTAATTTATTGGAGTGGTACCGGAAATACCGAACAGATGGCACAGGCAATTGCAGAAGGTGCTGGCGCAGATTTGTTCGCAGTTTCTGATTTCAGCGGCAAGCTGGATGCATATGATCGTGTTGCCTTTGGATGTTCCGCAATGGGTGATGAGGTATTGGAAGAATCCGAATTTGAACCGTTCTTCGCAGAAGTAGAGGGCGAACTCAGCGGCAAGACCATCGCACTGTTTGGCTCCTATGGCTGGGGCGACGGCCAGTGGATGCGGGATTGGGTAGACCGCGCCAAGGCAGACGGTGCTGTTGTATTCGGCGATGAAGGTTTGATTGTCAACGAAACACCTTCTGAGGAAGATTTGGAAAACTGCAAGCAGTTCGGTGAAAACTTCGCCAAGTAATGGTTTCCCGTTACAGCTCTTCCGTAGAGCGTAAATGCATAGATCCTCTTTGAGAAAAGGATATCCGTTTTTGGAAAGCGGATATCCTTTTTTCTTGTCTGCAATGGTTCAATCTTCACAAAACAGAACCTTCATTTTTGTATTTCTTTCCAAATTTATAAGAAATAGTTGAAAAAATACTAGAACTATGATACAATAAAATAAATTGTTTTTGAAACGGAGGGGTTTCATGAAGAAAAAATGGAACCGCATGCTTGCCATGCTGACTGGGTGCAGTCTGGCGGCAGGTATGTGGAGCAGTGTACAGGTGTTCGGTGCAGCTAAGCTGCCGAAGCTGGAAGCTGCCAATCAGTATACGGGCTACATGCTTTGCAATGCAGCTAGTGGAACTTATTTGACGGTGGCAAATGCACAGGCGCAGGATGGAGCGAACGTGTGTACCTACCAGGCAGATGGTGCCGCAGCGTATAATACGTGGTACCTGACAGAATTGGAGGACGGCGGCTATTCTTTGAAATCTGCCCTGGATCAAGGACAGTACTATCTGAATTTGGAACAAGGTGCGTCAATTGCACAGACGCCTACCTCGCTTCAGTTGACAGCCCGTGCAGATGGCAGCTATCAGCTTGGCACGCAGGCAGGCACGGTACTTTCCTGCACCTCATCTGCTCTGTATGGTGCGCCTGTCGAACAGCAAGCACCGTCTGATTCTTTGCAGGAAGCATGGATTTTGAAGCCGGTTACTGGTACATTGGTTGCCGGGGACTGGAACTGGGACAAACGCCTCAGCGGTTTGGATCTTGCCTATGTTAAACGGCTCCAGCAGATGGAAATGCAATTTGATTCGTATGTTCTGGACTTCTGGGAAATTGCCGTTTGTGACACCAATGGGGACGGTGCCTTTACCTTGGCAGATGTTGTAACCTTGCAGCGGTATCTGCTGGGAGATGATACTGCTGCTTATCAGGCAGCTGTTGCCATTCCGTCCTGTACCATTTTCCCACAGATGCAGGAGCTGACCACAATAGTACAGGAAACAACCAGTGTGGAAAGCAGTACAACTACGACAACTACAACTACAACGCCTGTTACCAGTGCATCACCGGCAGAAACGACTACAACCACGACGGCACAGCCGATTACCATTGCAGATTTGCCGTCTGATTATCAGGCAGGTGCAGACTGGATTTGGGAGAACCGGATTCAAAGAGAAAATTCCACCGGTCGGCAAAATACCATTTTCGATCAGATTGTTGCTGGAAACGGAACGCTGAACTATGTGGTTCGCTGGCAGTCCTACCGACAGCTGACCCTGCAACAGCGGCAGCAGATGGAACAGATGCTTTCAGATTGTGTCAATGGCTGGACAGATTGGCTGGTTGGCTATGAGAACTGGCCGTATCAGCATGTTACAGTAAAAATTGTTGGCTGGGCGGTTCTGGATCGCAGTTGTCTGCTAGATTTGCAGGAAGATGAAGTGGTCTATGATACCTTGATGGAACCGTATGACAGCAGCGGCGATACTTCAAACGGTGTGGAGGAAATTCCAAGTACGCTGCCAAGTGCACCGGATGACATCTCCCGGTTCTATCATTTCAGCACTGGAATCGGCTACGATTATCCGAATGGTTTAGACAGCCGATTTGATATGTATCTCTGGGCAACACAGGGCTGGCCGTCTATCGGCGGATGCGGCGGAGACTGGGGACAGCGCTTGTCGGATGCTGCTTACCTGAATATGCTGGACGGAACGGGTTTGCATGTATTAGAGCATGAGATCGGGCACGGTTTCGGTATGACCGACTTCTATGGCGGAGAAGGTGCATTGGATGGATTCCCGCCGGGTGGATTCCCGGGAGGAGAAAACTCCTTGATGATGGCAGGGTCTGCAATGAAGATTACCGATTTTGATGGTTGGATGCTGCGCTATATGTGGAGCAAACTCAGCCAGGAAAGCGGACGGTTTGCATTTTAAAAAAGTATGATATAGATATTATATATAATAGTATCGGAGAACCACGTATTGTATACGTGGTTCTCTTTTTTATGGGGGCCTCTTTCAAAAGCTGGTTGCAGGTGGGAAACAGTGCCTGAGAAAAATTCGTAAAAACAAACATAAATTAGGGTGCGCTAACTTTGAAATTAGCGGAAACTAACAAAAATCAAAATGGATTGGAAATTTTTCAAAAAAGCAATTGACTTTTCCGGACAGATGGAGTATGATAGTGGATGGTTAGAAGATGCTAACCATCGAAAAAGAATGGATCGTTCCGTTGGAACATAGAGATAGAGAGGTGAAACAGTATGATGCCTTTGACCATGGCAAGCGTTGGCGCAGAAAACGTCATTCAGAAAGTGGGCGGAAAAGCAGAAACCAGACAGTTTTTGGAAAATCTGGGTTTTGTAATTGGCGGAATTGTCATTGTTGTTTCAGAAATCGGCGGCAATATGATTGTCAATGTAAAAGATTCCCGTGTTGCAATTAGCAAGGAAATGGCGAATAAAATTATGGTATAAAACCGGTGTGATACAAAACGTGCATGCGGATTGAAAAAAGTGCATGGCTGCGCCTTTACAAAAAAAGGTGCCGTGTGCTGCCGGCATGCACGGCCTATTTGGACATACCGGTTTCAATATGGACTGACAACGTAGAATTGTTGCAGGGAAGAAGTATGGAGAAGGAGGAAATGCAGATGAACACACTGAAGACAACTGCTGTTGGGCAGACGGTTACTGTGAAGAAGCTGCACGGTGTTGGTGCTGTTAAGCGCAGAATCATGGATATGGGCTTGACAAAAGGCACAACTGTTACCGTTCAGAAAGTAGCGCCGTTGGGTGATCCGATTGAGGTTACAGTACGTGGCTATGAACTGTCTTTGCGGAAAGCAGATGCAGAAATGATCGAAGTAGAGTAAGAGCAATAATCTGGAAAGGATGTTATGTATGGAATACAAAATTGCCCTTGCCGGCAATCCGAACTGCGGAAAAACAACGCTGTTCAATGCATTGACTGGTTCCAATCAGTTCGTTGGAAACTGGCCGGGTGTTACCGTAGAAAAGAAGGAAGGAAAGCTGAAGCGGCATAAGGATGTCATCATCACCGACTTGCCGGGTATTTACTCCCTTTCTCCGTACACCTTGGAAGAAGTAGTTGCAAGAAACTACCTGCTGTCGGAACATCCCAATGCAATCCTGAATATCATCGATGCAACCAACTTGGAGCGGAACCTGTACCTGACTACGCAGCTGGTAGAACTGGGTATTCCGGTTATCGTTGCATTGAATATGATGGATGTCGTAAAGAAGACAGGTGACCAGATTCAAGTTAAGCAGCTCGAAAAAGAATTGGGTTGTAAGGTCGTAGAGATCTCCGCTTTGAAGGGCACTGGTATTACAGAAGCAGCAGACCTTGCGGTACAGGTTGCAATGGCAGCTAAGCCGATGGTTGCACAGCATAGCTTCAGCAGTGATGTAGAAAACACCATTTCTCACATCGAAGCAGAACTGCTGCGCGATGTGCCGGAAGAACGCAAGAGATGGTATGCCATCAAGGTGTTTGAACGGGATGAAAAGGTACTGGAACAGTTGAAACTGTCCGGCAGCCACAAAGATGCCATTGAAAAAGAAATCACTGCCGCAGAAGAAAAGCTGGATGATGATGCAGAGAGCATCATTACCAATGAGCGGTATCAGTACATCTCCAAGCTGATCAAGGATTGCCTGCGGAAAAAGAACAAGGGCGGTTTGACAACATCCGATAAGATCGATAAGGTAGTTACCAACCGTTGGCTGGGCTTGCCGATCTTTGCTGTGATTATGTTCCTGGTTTACTACATTTCCATGGTTACCGTCGGAAGTGCAGCAACAGACTGGGCAAACGATGGACTGTTCGGCGATGGCTGGCACTTGCTGGGCATCGGAAGCGGCTCCTATAACGATGCTGCCGAAGAATACGGCGACACCAATGCCATTATCGATGGCTATGTTGCATACTTGGGCGATGAAGGCGTTGATACCGAGGAATTGGAAGGCTTGATTGATACCGAGTCCGATGATTTCGACGGAGAAGCTGCAAAGAATGAAATCCTTTCCTATGCAAATACATACAACAGCGATTTCAGCTATGATGTAGAAGATGAAGAAACCCTGGAAGTTACCACAGAAACAGCTACCATGGATGACCTGACTGGTGCAGCAGATCTGTTCGCAGAAGGGGAACCGGATCCGGCTGACTACGGCGTATGGGTTCCGGGTATTCCGGTTCTGATTGAAAAAGGACTGGATGCACTGAATTGTGTAGACTGGCTGAAGGGCTTGATTCTGGATGGTATTGTTGCCGGTGTTGGCGCTGTATTGGGCTTCGTTCCGCAGATGCTGGTATTGTTCATCCTGCTGGCAATCCTGGAAGCATGCGGCTATATGGCACGTATCGCATTCGTTCTGGACCGTATCTTCCGGAAGTTCGGTCTGTCTGGTAAGTCCTTCATCCCGATCCTGATTGGTACCGGATGCGGTATCCCGGGTATCATGGCTTCCAGAACCATTGAAAATGAACGTGACCGTCGTATGACCATTATGACCACCACCTTTATTCCGTGTGGTGCAAAACAGCCGTTTATTGCAATGATTGCCGGTGCAATCTTTGGCGGTTCCGCTTGGATTGCAACAGGTGCCTACTTCTTAGGTATGGCTGCTATCATTGTTTCTGGTATCATTTTGAAGAAGACAAAGATGTTCGCTGGTGACCCGGCTCCGTTCGTTATGGAATTGCCGCCGTACCACGTACCGACTGTTGGCAACGTTCTGCGCTCCATGTGGGAACGTGGCTGGTCCTTCATCAAAAAGGCTGGTACCATTATTACATTGTCCACCATCTTTGTTTGGTTTACTTCTTTCTTCGGCTGGGTAGATGGTTCCTTCCAGATGCTGACCGAAGATCAGATGAGCAACAGTATTTTGGCTTACATTGGTAAGGGTATCTGCTGGATCTTCGCACCGCTTGGCTGGGGCGATTGGCAGGCAACGGTTGCAGCCGTTACTGGTTTGGTTGCAAAGGAAAACATCGTTGCAACAATGGGTATCCTGTACGGTGGCGGAGACGGCACCTATGCAAACCTGGCAGCAGCCTTCACAGGCGTAGCTGGTATGTCCTTCTTGATCTTCAACCTGCTGTGTGCACCGTGCTTTGCCGCAATGGGCGCAATTAAGCGGGAAATGAACAACATCAAGTGGTTCTGGTTTGCAATTGGCTATGAGTGCGGTTTTGCTTATGTTATCGCATTGATTGTAAATCAGCTGGGTAACCTGTTTACCGGCAGACTGATGGAAGGCAATGCAGTGGTAAATGTTATTAGCTTGATTGTTGCGTTTGCATTGATCATTGCAATGATCTATTTGCTGGTTCGTCCGTATCGGGAAAGCCAGACCCTGTCTGTGAAGGCATCACGCAGAAGCGCAAACAACTAAGAAGTGCAAAAAAAGACAGCGGATTGATTGAAAATAGGAAGAAAAAAGGAGGTCTTTCTTTATGAACGTTGGAACATGTGTAGTAGGAATCCTTTTGCTGATTCTGGTAGGAAGCATTGTGATGAAGATGGTTCGAGATAAAAAGAATGGAAAATCCTCTTGCGGCGGTCAGTGCAGTTGTTGTGCACACGCTGGCGTATGCCATCCGTCGTCTCCTCAGGCTGTCAAAAAACAAAAGTAATGCAGTTTGGGGTAGTGTTCCCATTGCCCCAATTTTTCTCCATACCAAACTTGCGAGCTGCCTGCATCCGGTTTTGCTGGATGCAGGCAGCTTGTTTTTGTGAGAAGCTTGCAATTCACTGAAGAATATGCTATAATGACAGGCAATTGAACCCGTATGCGGGCAGATGGAGTGTATCAAATGAAAAAACGAACAACAGGGATTTTGATTGGGATTGTTTGTCTGTTGCTGCTGGCTGGAGGAATCGGCAGCTATGTGGTGCAGCATCTTTCCCATGCACAGAAAATAGCAGTCATCTACCAGGATGATACCGTGGTTCGGCGGATTGATTTGAATGCCGTTACAGAATCGTATACCATTACCATTTCCGGAGAAGACGGTGCAGAAAACGTCATTCGGGTTTCTCCTGGTTCCATTTGTATGGAGTCTGCCAGCTGTCCGGATCATCTGTGTGTCAAGCAGGGGAGCATCTCGGATGGAATCCTGCCGATTGTCTGTCTGCCCAATCATGTGCGCATTCAGATTACCGGAGATGAGGAGGGGAAGCGCTATGACGCATAACGCCATTCGAAAAATGGTGATGCTGAGCTTATATGCTGCCATTGCGCTGGCGCTGTTTGTTTTGGAAGCACAAATCCCAATTCCAGTCGCCATTCCAGGGGTGAAGCTGGGACTCGCCAATGTTGTAACACTGCTGGTTTTGACACAGTATCGTGCACGGGATGCCTTTGCTGTTTTGGTGGTGCGGATTTTGCTGGGCAGTATGTTCGGCGGGCAGATGGTTGGTTTCCTCTATTCCATGGCAGGCGGTCTTTGCTGCTTTTTTGCCATGTGGGGATGCAGCCGGCTGCTGCATCGCAAGCAGCTTTGGTTCACCAGTGTGATCGGCGCCGTGTTTCATAACATTGGGCAAATCCTTGCCGCCGTATGGGTAATGGGTTCGATACAGGTGTTGGCGTATTTTCCGTTTCTCTTGCTTTCCGGATGTATCAC
>OGYJ01003111.1_pt1 | contig 10147 bp, 9 predicted proteins | sample 1576531 | NCBI WGS metagenome assembly OGYJ01 (sample SAMEA3541574, study PRJEB24748) | human gut metagenome | biome: human gut; feature: human-associated habitat; material: faeces | place: China | collected 2012 | reverse complement strand
GATATAACCCCTCGACTTCTTGGCACTTCAATTTTCAGAACATCCTTATCTTCTTCAGTAATTATCTCTGCCCTCACAGCTATAGGTGGAACAGTGCTATTGGCAATCAGCGCAGTTACTCCTATAGGGTCTCTATGTTTTTTATGAACACCGGTAATTGTTCCATCATCTTCAACGCCAAGGAATAAACATCCCCCGGTCGTATTTATCATTCCAACAATTTCTTCAATAAGATCGTGATCCGGGTAACATTTTAAATCACTCTTGAATTCGATATCTAAACTTTCCTCTTTAGGAATTGTACGCATCTCAATCCCTCCTATCTTTTAACTCAAATATAGTCTAACTCATTTTAACTCATTTGTCGAGTTAAAATTTTCTCCAACTCATTTTTGCGAATTAAAACGAATTAGGTACGAAGATTATGTTGACAAAAAATCATTCTATGAATTTGGGCGTGGAAACCTTGCTGAATATTCTTGCTGACAAACCTTTTAGAATATGCTATAAAAAATTATAAAGGTGTTGTTATTGCTGGTGCCGGAAATGGTGGCTATAATGATAATTGGGGAGATACTATAGCAAATACTACAATTCCTATAATTCGCTGTTCAAGAATAGCTAACGGCATTATTTCTTATGATTCCAGAATGGATAGAAAATGCAATATAATATGTGGCAGTTTCCCTCCTCAAAAATCCAGATTACTTTTACAATTAGCTCTTAGCCACAACAATGATACAAGCTATATTAAGGAGGTATTTTCTAAATACTAGGTGGTGATTAAATGAAAAAACTTTTACTCTTAGTAAACACCCACTCCGGCCGTGGAGATATTCAAGGTATGATAGGCTCTATAATTGACTATTACAACAAAAATGACTTTGAAGTTACAGTATATATTACTCAAAGGCGTGCTCACGCAACAGATATTTTGTTAAAAAACAAAGGTGTATATGACAATGTTGTATGTTGTGGTGGTGATGGTACTCTTAATGAAGTTATTACTGGTTTAATGGGTATGGAAAAAGACCAACGCCCTATTATTGGATATATTCCCTGTGGTTCAACAAATGACTTTGCCACAGGCTTGGGCATAAAAACATCTTACACAGAGGCATACAAATTAGCTGTTGACGGAAATCCCTTTCCTATTGATATAGGAAAGTTCAACGACTCTTATTTTTCCTATGTAGCTGCCTTTGGTATGTTTACAAGTATATCCTATGAAACTCCTCAAATATACAAAAATTTATTAGGCTATCAAGCCTATGTTATAGAGGGAATTAAACAAATTAGCAAAATGGAATCCTATAATCTCCGTATTTCCTATGATGATGGCATTATAGAAGATGAATTTATATTAGGAATTATTTCTAACTCCAATACTGTTGCCGGTATTAAAAACTTGTTTAAAAACGATATACAAGATGGTTTATTTGAAGTAGTGCTTATTAAAAAGCCGTCTAATATAGCAAATTTATCTACAATTATAACCGCCCTTGCCGAGAAAAAGTTAGATAATCCTATGATGTATCATTTCAAATCCAGAAACTTTGTTTTTGAAAGCCTTGACAATAACGGAATAAAATGGACTTTAGACGGAGAATTTGGTGGAGTATTTACATCAGCCGAAATCGATGTTTGCCCTCTTGAGGTTACATTAAACATATAATTTATAACAAATCTATAAACCACTTTTTACAAAATCATTATTTTTTACAAATAATGTGAAAAAAAATGTAAAATATAGTTGCATATTGAAAGAACTTTTTACATTTTGAAAAAAAGATTTTATTGACTTTTTATTAAAAGTGTGGTAACTTTAGACTATAGCATTTGTGCTATGTAACTTTTTTTATTTTTTAGGAGGATTTTTTCATGAAGCAAGGTACAGTTAAGTGGTTCAACGCTGAGAAGGGTTTTGGTTTTATCTCTGTTGAAGGCGAAGATGATGTATTTGTACATTTCTCTGCTATCAATGCTGATGGTTACAAGACTTTAGAAGAAGGCCAGAAGGTTGAATTTGATGTAGTTGACGGTGCTAAGGGACCACAGGCTGCAAATGTAGTTCGTTTATAATCTAGTACATTGAAAGACAATAGTTGCTTATTATAGAAATATATATATAGATTTACTTTTTGTTATTTAAAGAATTATGATTATGATAAAAAGAGCTGTCTTAGGACAGCTTTTTTTATTGTGTTTAATTTATTTTCAACCCTATTTTTTTAAGTTATGCACAATTTATTTTTTGCACATATACAGGTATTATCCCCCGTAAAATGGTATATATCCACTACTTATCCACCGTATTGTGGATATTTTGTGGATAAATTGGGGATAACTAAATTGTACCACTATATATAGTTTCAAAAAGTCTATATATGCCTACAAATTTTACATTATTTTTTATTTATCTACATATTTCGACAAAATATTTTATAACTTATTCACCACTTTTTACTCTTTATCCACCTTTTATCCACCAATAACTGTGGATAACTTAGCAATTTTGTTTATAACCCATATATTTACTATACTTTAGTCTACGGAAAAATGGCTTTTCATTATATATTCATATGTCATAAGACTATTTTGTGTGTTACTGTCATTTAGGGCAAAAAAAAGCCCTGCACTTTCGCACAGGGCAAATAAGAATCGGAATTAAATTACTTTAAAGTAACCTTAGCGCCAACTTCTTCAAGCTTAGCCTTTGCAGCTTCAGCATCTTCCTTAGATAAACCTTCCTTGAGAACCTTAGGAGCACCGTCAACGATTTCCTTAGCTTCCTTAAGACCAAGACCAGTTACTTCTCTAACTACCTTGATAACCTTAATCTTTTCAGCGCCTACTTCTGTTAATTCTACATTGAATTCAGACTTTTCTTCGCCTGCAGCAGCACCATCGCCTGCAGCAGCAGCAACTACAACACCTGCAGATGCAGATACACCAAATTCTTCTTCAGCTGCCTTTACTAAATCGTTAAGCTCTAAAACAGAAAGCTCTTTAACAGCTGCAATAATTTCTTCAATTGATAACTTAGCCATTTTAATATCCTCCGTTAATTTTAAATATAATTAGTTTCTAGGCGACTAATTCGCCACAATTTCTGCAAATAACAATTAAGCTTCTGCAGTTTCGTCCTTGTCTGCAATAGCCTTGATAACTCTTGCAAAACTTGCCATTGGTCCCTGGAAAGAACCAAGTAATCTTGAGAGAAGTACTTCTCTTGATGGGATGTCTGCAACTGCAACCATACCCTTAGCATCGTAGCAAGTACCTTCGATAACACCAGCCTTGAATTCAAGAGTCTTAGCTGTCTTCATATACTTACTAAGAATACCAGCAGCTACTGTTGGGTCATCATAACAGATAGCGATAGCACTAGGACCTTCAAAGTAATCCTTTAAGCCTTCGAACTGTGTACCTTCTACTGCGAAGTTCATCATTGTGTTCTTGTAAACTTTGTAATCAACGCCTGCTTCTCTTAACTGCTTACGAAGTTCAGTATCCTCTGCAACAGAAAGACCTCTAGCGTCAACAAGTACAGCAGAAGTAGCCTTTTCAAGCTTTTCCTTAATTTCGTTTACAACAACCTGCTTCTGTTCAACCTTTGCCAAAACTTACACCTCCTATAATATTTATGGAAGCCGTATAAAAAAACCCTGTCGGGCAGACAGGGTGAAAAATACAAATCAAATGTATCCTCGGTAGGTAGTTCCACGTTACGACTATTGTCACCTACTGTCTACGGCACTTTTTGTATTATACTAAATTTATAATCTCTTGTCAAGAGTTTTTTTATTTTTTTCTTTCAATTTCTGATTCTGATATTTCATCATATCGAGAAATGTTCATAAGAATACCCATACAAGCCATCATAATTACCATTGAAGTACCACCATAGCTTATGAAAGGTAATGGAATACCTGTATTAGGCATTGAGTTTGTAACAACGGCAATATTGATAATAACCTGTACAGCAATCATAACTGTAATACCTGTTGCCATAAGCATAGCAAACATATCATCTTTATGATTTATTGCAATTACAATACCTCTCCATACAAGTATGGCAAACAATATTACTACAATGGCAGCACCAAACCAGCCTAATTCTTCGCAAATAATAGCAAAGATAATATCGTTATGTGCTTCTGGCATATAGCCCAGTTTCTGACGAGAACCACCAATACCAAGACCGAACATACCACCGCTGGCAATAGCATAAAGGGACTGAACAATCTGGTAACCAGTACCCTCTAAATCTGAGAATGGGTCACGCCACACTCTAACTCTGTCGGAACGGAAACCTGTACCAAAGGTCATTGCAAGTACGCCTACTACGCCAAGAACACCAATAGGTACAACTCTGGAAATTTTAGGAGTAGCAACAAAGAATAGTGAACAACTTATTACACCAAGTACAATGGCTGTACTAAGGTTTTCTTTGGCTACAAGACCTGTGGGTACAGCTACTATCAAGAAATAAATACCGACACCTTTCCAAGTGTCAAATATTTCAGGCATCTGAGAAATAATAGTTGAAAGCACTATAATTACGGCTAATTTAGCTATTTCTGAAGGCTGGAAACCCCATAACCATCTCTTAGCACCACCGGCCTCTGTACCAAAAATAAGAACCAATACCAAAAGTATATTTGCTATTACATAGCCAATCATAGCAACTTTTTTCCACTTCTTATAAGAGAATTGTGAGCATAAAAACATTACTACGAAACCGGCTCCTGACCAAAGCAATTCCTTTTTTAAGTAGTAATAAATATCCCCTATTTTACCTCTACCTGCTGTATAATAACTAGATGAGAAAACCATTATTATACCTAGAGCAAGCAAAAGTATAACACAAAGAAGAAGAATATAGTCTGTACTACCCTTTATTCTAATTTTATTATCAGCCTTTGGAGTTGAACCAAAACCATATTTAGTCGGGATATTCATTTATTTCACCTTACCTAAATTTTTTACATAATCCTTAAATATTTCGCCTCTTTGCTCATAAGACTTAAACATATCCCAACTTGCACAAGCTGGTGAAAGAAGTACGCAATCGCCGTCTTCAGCATTTTCAACACAAAGGTCAATAGCCTTTTCAAAAGTATCAGCTACTTCATAATTCTTAAAATCTATGTTGTTAAGGCACTTTACAATATTGTCCTTTACTGCACCAATAACAGCTACAAACTTTACTCTGTTAGGGAAAAGGTCAACCCATTCCTGAAAATCTGAGCCCTTGTCATAACCGCCTGCAATAAGACAAATAGGACTCTTCATAGCTAAAACAGCCTTTATTGAGGCATCTGGATTTGTACCCTTTGAATCATTGTAATAAGCAACATTCTTGTATGTAGTAACATATTCTATTCTATGTTCAACAGCTACAAACTCTCTTAATACCTTTCTTATTGTGTCCATAGGAACACCTACAGCAACGGCACAACCTATTGCTGCCATAGCATTTTCCACATTATGACCACCAAGAATATTAAGTTCGTCAATGTCCACAACTTTTTCGTTATAACCAAGACAGTTAATATATATGCTCTTTTCATCTGAGTATATACCATCTTTATTTTTGCCATCAAGTGAGAAGTAAACAACCTTTGCCTTTGTTCTGTCTGCCATACCACGAGTAACTTCATCGTTGTAGTTTAATATACAGTAATCATTTTCATCCTGATTTTCAAAAACTCTTTCCTTAGCGGCAATATAGTTTTCAAGAGTATGATGTCTGTTAAGGTGGTCTGGTGTAATATTGAGAACAGCACTTACCTTTGGCTTAAATGTATCAATAGTTTCAAGCTGGAAACTAGAAAGCTCTGCTACAACACAACCGTCTTCTGTAGTATCAAGGCAACAGTCAGCAAAAGGATTTCCTATGTTACCTACAACATATGAATTCTTAAAATAAGCCTTTAAAATTTCGCCTACAAGAGTTGTAGTTGTTGTCTTGCCGTTAGTACCTGTAATACCAATAACCGGAGATTTACAGAAAAGCCATGCAAGTTCAATTTCTCCCATAACCTTTACTCCTGCCTTTTTAGCCTTTTCTACAAAAGGTAAATCAGTAGGAACACCAGGGCTCATAACGAGAATATCCATACCCTCTACAATGTCATCTGGATTTGCACCTAAAAATAAATTAATACCCTCTGATTTAAGTTCAGATACAACATCTCCAAGCTTGTCCTCTGTTTTAGCATCTTGTATTGTAACTTCTGCTCCTAATTTTTTTAAAAGTCGAGCAGCTGAAATACCACTTTTAGCTACACCACTAACCAATGCTTTTTTATTTTTGAAATCCATAATCTATTCTTCCTCCTAGAAAAGATTTTTGCTTGCTACAAAACCTAATAAACATAATACAGCAGTTGCAATAGTGAAAAGTTCAACAACCTTAATACCCTGCAAACCACTTAATTCAAAATGGTGGTGGATTGGTGCCATTTTGAAAATTCTCTTACCGCCAGTAAGTTTGAAATAACCTACCTGAATCATAACTGAAAGAGATTCACAAACATATACAAAACCTACAATAACAAGCATTATAGGCATTTTTGTAAGTATTGCCACACTTGCTACAAAACCACCTAAAGCAAGTGAACCAGTATCGCCCATAAATACCTTTGCAGGATATGAGTTAAATACTAAGAAACCTAATAACGCACCTATTGCAGCACCACAAACAGGAATAAGTCCCTTGTTTACAGCATATGCAATAAATACAAAGTAAGTTGCTACAAGTACAGTAACACCAGATGCAAGTCCATCAAGACCGTCTGTTAAGTTTACACTATTTACTGTACCAACCATAACGAAGAAAAGGAAAGGCACATAAAGCCAACCTAAATCAATATAAAATCCCTTTGTAAATGGTACATAAATTTCTGTACCAAAATCATTCATCTTTAACAAGTAAATCGCAAAAAGAATTGTTACTATAAGCTGGAAAACAACCTTTTGCCAAGCTCTCAAACCAAGAGAACGCTTTTTAACAACCTTAATGTAGTCATCAAGGAAACCTACAAGTCCATAACCTACTGTAATAAGCAATACTACAATAGCATCAGGGTTGTCCTTTACAAAAAACAGAGTTGCAATAGCAAATGCACCAATCATAAATATACCACCCATAGATGGTGTACCCTGTTTCTTTAAATGTGACTTTGGTCCGTCATCTCTTACATTCTGTCCAAAATTATGAAGTTTTGGAATAACAAACGCTCCTAAAACAACACAGGCAATAAAAGCAATAATTAAAGCATATGCTGCTGAAAATAAATCGTAATTCATATTATTTAATCTCCTTTATTCTTTCTGTTGTTTTTTCAAAGTGCATACCTCTGGAAGCCTTTATTAATATAGTCATTCCGTCTTCAAGAATGTTGTCCATTTTCTTCCAGAATTCTTCCTGTGTAGGGAAGTAATACACATTTTCTTTTCTTAAACTCAATGCTCCCTCATACATAGACTTGCTTATTTCGCCTATGCAAACAAGGGTGTCAATATTTTTCTCTATAGCATATTGACCTACTTCACTATGGAGCTTTGGTCCAAAATCTCCAAGCTCAAGCATATCGCCTAATATACAACAGCTTTTACCCTCAACTGGAGCAACTACATCAATACCAGCCTTTGTAGAGTTTGGATTTGCATTGTATACATCATTTACTATTGTGTATTTACCTGTCTTTACAATATCCATTCTCATTTTTGTAGGTACAAAAGATTCAATACCTTTTTTTATTTCCTCTGCATTAAGACCAATTTTTAAGGCAATAGCAGTTGCTGCCATAGCATTACTTACCATATGAAGTCCTGGTACAGGGATATTCACATCAAAGGAAACATCTTTTGTATGTATAGTACAAGAAATACCCTCTATTCCCTTTGGCTGAATGTTATCTGCATAAACCTTTGCATTTTTATCATTCATTGAAAAATAGCAAATATTTTTGTACTTATCCTTTACTGTAATAAGCATATCGTCATCGCCATTAAGAACCTTGTATCCGTCTTCCATAGACTCAAACATTTCACATTTAGCCTTTAAAATGCCCTCTCTTGAGCCTAAATTTTCAATGTGGGAAACACCAACATTTGTAATAACAGCCATATCAGGATTTGCAATATGAGTAAGATAGCTGATTTCTCCAAAATGGTTCATACCCATTTCAATAACAGCACATTCTGTGTCATCTTCTAATCTGAAAAGTGTAAGAGGTACACCAATATCATTGTTAAAATTGCCCTCTGTTTTCAAAACATTGTATTTCTGTGCAAGAACAGATGCCACAATATCCTTTGTTGTTGTTTTGCCTGTACTTCCTGTAATGCCGACAACAGGAATTTTATGAATAGAACGATAATATCTGGCTAAATCGCCTAAAGCCTTGTGAGTATCCTCAACCATAATTACAGGAACAGTAGTAGTAACCTCTTCCTGAGAAATAACAGCTACTGCTCCATTTTCAACAGCTACATCTATAAACTTGTGGCCATCAAAAGATGCTCCCTTTAGTGGAATAAATAATGCTCCCTCAGAAATAGTTCTTGTGTCAGTAGAAACAGCCGTAACAACAGCATTATCTCCTATAAGTCTACCCTCAACAGCCTTAGCAATTTCTTCTAAAGTAAGTTTCATTTTATATTTCCTCCAAAGCTTCCTTGGCAACTTCTACATCGTCAAAGTGAATAGTCTTATCCTTGAAAATTTCGTAGTCTTCGTGACCCTTACCGGCAATTACAACACTATCTCCAGCCTTTGCAATAGCAACAGCTCTGAAAATAGCTTCTTTTCTATCAACAATTTTTTCGTAATCATCAGTTACTGGGCGTACACCTTCTTCAACCTGATTGATAATATCAATAGGTTCTTCAGACCTTGGATTATCAGAAGTAATAATAGAATAATCTCCCAATCTAGCAGCAATATCACCCATAATAGGACGCTTTGTCTTATCTCTGTCGCCACCACAACCAAAGACAGTAATAACCTTACCCTTTGTAAACTCTCTGACAGCATTTAAAATATTTTCAAGACCATCTGGAGTGTGAGCATAGTCTACAATTACATTAAAGCCCTTGTCGTTTGGAACAGACTGTATTCTTCCCGGTACCCCCTTTATAGCGTTAATACCTGTCTGAATATCATCAACAGCAATACCCATTGAAAGAGCAGCACCAATAACACCTAAAGCATTGTAAATACTAAATCTGCCTGGAACTTTTAAGTTAAAATCAACATCAGCACCATTAATATTAACTGTAAATACTACTCTATCCATTAAGTAGTGAATGTTTTTAGCCTGTAAATCACTAGGTTCATCAATACTGTAAGTAATAATATCACAAGTAGCTTCATCAATAATCTTCTGACTCCACTTGTCATCTACATTTATAATACCTGTCTTACACATTTTGAATAATTTAGCCTTAGCAAGGCAATAGTTTTCCATAGTCTTGTGGAAATCCAAATGGTCCTGTGTAAGATTTGTAAAAATACCAATGTTAAAATCAATACCATCGACTTTCTTTAATGCCAAACCATGAGAAGAAACTTCCATAACAAGGTCTTCTACATTTTCGTCAGCCATTAACTTTAATATAGCATTTAAGTCAAGAGTATCTGGAGTTGTACTTGTGGCAAACTTAATATCTCTTTTCTTGCCACCAATTCTAGTTTCAACAGTACCTATAACACCTGTTTTATGTCCTATCGTATTTAAAATAGATTCCATAAAATATGTTGTACTTGTTTTGCCGTTAGTTCCTGTAACACCAATCATATTTAACTTTTTAGATGGGTGTTCATAGAAATTGCCAGCTATAACAGTAAGAGCCTCTCTGCTTTCAGAAACCTTATATACTGTCATATCCTGTGGTAAATTTTCCACATCTTCCTCAACAATAACAGCTCTGCATCCCTTTTCATAAGCTCCACCAATAAAGCTATGACCATCAACCTTCATACCTTTAATAGCTACAAAAAGCACATTACTTTCTGTCTTTCTTGAATCAATGGTAATGCTATTGATTTCCTGTTGCAAATCCCCCTGCAACAATGTACCGGATACGCCATTTAATATATCCTTTAATATCATAAGCTCTCTCCTTTATATAT
>OGYJ01003098.1_pt1 | contig 10183 bp, 9 predicted proteins | sample 1576531 | NCBI WGS metagenome assembly OGYJ01 (sample SAMEA3541574, study PRJEB24748) | human gut metagenome | biome: human gut; feature: human-associated habitat; material: faeces | place: China | collected 2012 | reverse complement strand
TTTTGGTCGAAGGGACAGAGCGGGTAGAGGTAGCCCTTTCCCACGATCGGCTTTGTCGAGGCGAGGATCGCCGCGATCACGATGCAGCCGAGCGCCAAGCCGACCCAGTCCAGCGCGCCGACGAACAGCAGCAGCATCAGCCGCAGCAGCTTGAAGGCGTAGCCCAGCTCATAGCTCGGCTGGGCAAAGTTTGCGATGGCGACGAAGGCCATATATGCCAGCACCTCCGGCACGAGCCAGTGCGCCTGCACCGCAAAATCGCCGAGCACGAGCGCGCCGAGCATACTGAAGGAGTTGGAAAAGACGTCGGGCGTATTGAGCGAGGCGAGCTTCAGAAGGTCCACGATGAATTCCGCCAGCAACAGCTGGGCAAGGATCGGCACGGAATAGTCGCTATCGATCGCCAGAAATTGAAGACCCGCCTGCGTGCGCGAGGGGTCCTTGACCAGCAGAAACCACACGGGCGTGATAAACATCGTGAGCAGGAACACGACGATGCGCAGGATGCGGAGGTACGTCCCGATCAGGGGCGGAAAATAGAAGTCGTTCGCCTCCTGCACAAAGTCAAAAAAGTGCGTCGGCAGGATCATCGCTGCGGGTGAGTTATCCACGAGCACAACGATATCGCCCTCCATCACACAGGCGGTCGCAGCATCGGGCCGCTCCGTATAGCGCACCTTGGGAAACGGAGTCCACCACTGCGATTTCCCCATCATCGCCTCAGCGATGCTCTCCTGGCTCATCGAAACGGAACGTACGTCGATGCCCGCAAGCTTTTGCCGGATCTCGTCGAGCAGTGCGCGGTCGACCTTGTTTTCCAAATAGCACAGCACCACATCCGCGCGTGAGCAATCCGACACCTTGTGGCCCTCCAGCGTGAGCTGCGGGTCGCGGATGCGGCGGCGCAGCAGCGCTGCATTGGCGACGAGCGTTTCGATAAACCCGTCGTGTGCGCCGCGCAGCACCTTACCGGAGGAGGGCTCTTCCACGCTGCGCGCCGGAAATTGTTTCGCGTCGATCAGCGCGCATTCGTCATACCCCTCGACGAGCAGCGCCATTTTTCCCAAAAATACGCTTGTCACCGCGTTTTTGACGCTTTGCTCCGCATTCACTTCGCTGAACGTGATGTATCGGTCGATGAACTGCTGCATCGTCTGCGCATCGCCGATATCTTTGAGCGGCAGCCAGAAGCTCAGCATCCGCTCAATAACCGCGTCGTCGCCGTAACCGTCCACCACCCACAGCCGCGCCCGCCTGCCGCCGACATACAAGTCGCGCGAGATCATATCAAAGCACCGCCCCACGCCAAGCAGATCATCCAGCGCGCGGGTGTTTTCCTCGTAGTTTGCCGAAAAAAGCTCCATAACCGCCCTCCGCCACATAATTTTCCTTATTATGCTCATGAGCGGAAATTTTATGCCGCGCGGGCGGCAGATTTCCCCTGCGACGCGCAGGGGAGCGATTAAGGGGGATATTCTCTTTCCTCGGAAAGAGAATATCCCCCTTTGACCCCCAAGAGAAAGGGATTCACATTGGCAGCCTGTGTCTCGAAGGGGTGCAGCGCTTGCCGATTGCACTGCCTGCGTGGCGGCATTGCTACGCTCGCCGCCATTGGCTCTGCTATACGACTTGTCTCTGCTTCTATTATCCGCTGCCGCTCTGCTCATCTTCTTTTAGTGCGGTGTAATCGCCTACTAACGATAGTGCAAATATTGCGGCGAGCAAAACAATGCCGCCTTGGCAGGCAAAAGCAAGGTTGATACCAAAGTAGAACGCAGTTGCGTAAGGCTAACGAATCGCAGGCAAAGCGACAGCGAAGATAGAAGCAAATCAAATCGTTTAGATACAATACTTGGCAGGCAGTTGCATTCCGGAGGCATAAAGGCTGTTCAAGCCTGGGACTGCCAATCAAAGCCCTTTCTCTTGGGGGGGTGTAAGGGGGGCTATTCTCTTTTCGCGGAAAGAGAATAGCCCCCCTTATTGCCGTTCCCGCACAGTGCGGGAACAAATATCAAACTTCTTTGTTGAAGTAAAAGAACTTCTCATCCTCTCCCTTCTTCCTCATGCAGGAAGAAAGCATCTTATAAGAAGCGTCGTTCTCCTTGAAGCACTTGGCGACGACGTGTCCCAGGTGGCGCTGGTAGAGGCCCCATTCGGCGACGGCGCGGAACGCTTCGACACCGTAGCCCTGTCCGCCGTATTCCGGCGCGATGCGGCACCCTTCCTCCGCGCCGCCCTTGCCGTCGAAACGGTAGAGCAGCACCTCGCCGATGCACTTGCCGTCTAAACGGATGGCAAAGTTGATGGCACGCTTTTTGGCAAAGTCCTCTCGCACAACGTCGAGGAAATAAGAGTCTAAGTCTTCACCCTTCCAGTCGGTGCGGTAGTCGTAGCCCCACCACTTGTTGCGCTCATCGTCGAGGCAAAGCGCGTTGTAGGCCTCGCGGTCCTTGTCGGTAAAGGCCGAAAGTGTCAGGCGCTCGGTCTTGAGCGTCGGGATCTCGTCCAAGTCCTCCAGCTCGTTTTTCACGTCGAAGCAGTACTTTTCCGCGAGCTCGCACGGCAGGTATTGGAGCTTCGAGGTGCGAAGGCCGCGGTCGCCCGCGTCGTCCTCGCGGTTGAGATATTTGATTCCATCCACGGCGTAGCAGCGGGCGAACTCCTGCACCGTCGCGGGATAGACGCCCTCGTAGCCGTAGAGTGCCTTTTCAATGTGGACATGCAGCGTTTCGCCGCAGCGCTCGGCCATCGCGATAGAAATGAGCCGTCCCTCGTACTCCATGCCGCCGACATAGAGCCACGACACGCCCGTCAGGCGCAGCATCGTCTTGGCAAGCGCCAACTCCTGCTTGGCCGACTGCGAGGTCTTTTCAAATACCTCCGTATAGTCCTGCCAAAAGCGCTCGATCAGCGGCAGATCATCCTTCCCCAGCGCACGGAACTGCGCCTCGGGATAGAGTTTGCGGAATTTGTTGACGTGGTTGCGCTGGCCGCTGTAATGGCGGCCTGGGAACTCGCGCAGATCGTTCGCCTCGTAAATATAGTCGCGCCAGGAACGGAAATTGTTGAGGTGGAAGCGCGGATATCGCTCTAAGAGCTTTCCCGCCTTCTCCTTTGGCACGACGGACAGCTCGAGCGAGATGCCCTGCTCCACGCAGTAATCCTCAATGGCGCAGAGCGCGGCCTCCTCATCGCCGTCCGGTCCCGGCACGGGATAGTCGAAGCAGGGCTTGCCGTCGATGCAGTTTTTCACGATCAGGCAGCCCGCTACCTCAGCGTACTGCGGGTGCAGATGCCCGCGCCACATCAGCTTGACGAGCGCGGAATACTCGCATAATTGGTAGTTGCAATCCTTATAATAGCGGCGCAGGCGGGAAAGATCCCGCTGCGCAACGGGTTTGAATGTCAGCATGGAAAACCTTTTTCTCCTTTTCGAGTCGTATCGATTATTTTACCCGTTTTTGCGCCGCGTTACAAGCCCTTTTTCATTTGGGTTCCAGCTCGGTAAGCACTGTCTGCGCGCATTCAAGGAACTGCTGGAGCGACGCCTGCCGTCCCTCGCCTGCGCGCACAGCCATACCGAGCTCGCGTGCCGACTTGGGCTCCACCGGCACAAGCAGAACGCCGTCGCCGCGTCCTCGCAGCGTCAGCTCCGTCATCATGCTCACACCGAGGCCGTGCTCGACCATGCTGATGACCGTCGGGTCGTCCACCGCCGTCGGCAGGATGTGCGGCTTGACTCCCACGCGGTTGAAAATACGCATGATGTCCTTGTCAAAGCCCTGCGCGGGCATGATGAAATCGCGCCCGTCGAACTCACCCAGCGGATACCCCGTGCGCCCGTCGATGGGATAGTCCTTGGGCAGCACGGCGTACATCGTGTCGTCGCGCAGGTGGATCCACTCGTAGCCGCTCTCCTCTTCCTGATGGCTGACGAAGATGACATCCATCTTCCCCTGCGCCAAAAGCTCATAGGGGCTGCGGATGTGGTCGGCCATGCGGATGTCGACATCAACGTCGGGCCGCTCCTCGCGAAAGCGTCGGATGATGCTCGGCAGCCAGTGCATAGCCATGCTGGCGAATGCGCTCACGCGGATGACCTCGCTGCGCGAGGACGCCACCTGCGCGATCGTGCTGTCAAGCCGCGCGTTGGCCTGCAAAAATTCGCGGATGGCGGGTGCTACACGCTCGCCGTCCTTCGTCAGTCGGACGCCGCCGCGCCCGCGCTCGAGCAGCGTGAAGCCGACCTCGCGTTCGAGGGAATTCATCATGTGCGTCAGGCCGGACTGCGTGTAGCCCATCACCTCCGCCGCCTTGGTAAAGCTACCGAGGTCTACCGCCATCAGCAGCGCTTCTAACTTTTTGCTCTCCATAGGATATTCCTTTCCTATTAGTATTCAGCATGTTTGGATTATAATATATCCTCGCGCCGTATGCAAGCGGAATTCTCGTTTTCGGCTCCTTTTTACAAACTTTTTCCATCATCTGTCATACAGGTTGGTCTTTTTTGTCCGCCTGCTGCGTAAAATAGAGCCTGAGGTGATGATCTTGAAACGACGTTTCGCGCTCTTGCTGCTGTTTTTGTTGACTTTTCTTGCACTCTGCTTTTCCTGCGCCAAAGACGGCCAAGCTGTCGCCGTCTCGGCCCCATCCCAACTGCGGCGCTGCATTGCGCTGACCTTTGACGACGGCCCTTCCCCGCAGACGACCGCAGCTCTGCTCGACGGGCTCAAGGAGCGCGGCGCGCACGCGACGTTCTTCCTCATCGGCGAGCAGATCGCGGGCAACGAAGATCTCGTCCGCCGCATGAAAGACGAAGGCCATCAGGTCGGCGACCACAGCTACACGCACATCCGTCTTGACAGCGCTGACGCCGCTGCACTCGCCGAAATCCAGAAAACGGACGAGACGCTGCGCGCCATCCTCGGCGACGGTGACTACTGGCTGCGCCCACCCTGGGGCTTTGCGAGCGACGCGCTCAAAAGCGCCGTCTCCGTCCCGCTCATCTACTGGACGCTCGACACGATGGATTGGAGCGTGCGCAACAGGGACCTCGTCGCGCACCACATCATCGAAAACGCCAAAAGCGGCGACATCGTTCTCCTGCACGACCCATATGACACGAGTGTCGAGGCCGCACTTCAGACCATCGACGTTCTTAGTGAGCAGGGCTACGAGTTCGTTACGCTCGAAGAGCTGTTTTCCAACGCCGGCGTCACGCCGCAGGCCGGACACTTCTATCTGCGCGCGGATGAAGAAGTCCCGTGGTGAGGTCTCGACAAAATTTTTGAAGAAATTTCAAATTAGGGCTTGCATTTTCCGGACTGGTGTGCTATTCTATCTAAGCTGACATTGAGCAGTACACATCATCCGGGTGTGGCGCAGTTGGTAGCGCGCTTGACTGGGGGTCAAGAGGCCGTGAGTTCAAGTCTCGCCACTCGGACCAATGGAAAAGCCTTGAAATCGTATGATTTCAAGGCTTTTTTCAACTTTTGAGAGCAAATCGCATAGTGTGATAATACGCAAAAACACCAAAAGCGCACAACTACCTTGAAAATGTTGCTACGGCTGCATTTGCATGATATACTCAAAATATCAGTGAATTTAAAAGCAGTATTCAAAGGAGGGCAGCGATGAAGAAAAAACTTTCTTGCATTTTAGGTCTGATTTTGATTGCCGCGGCGATCGCCTGTTTTTGCCGCGATCACAGCGTACTTCCGCTTGACGCTGAAAACGCAAACGATATCGTTTTTAAAATTTACCCTCAAAATGAGTCAAATTATATGGTGACAAACGATGACCGAGTGAAAGAGATCGTGCGCGCTATCAATGAACTGGATGTGCAGGAAACAACGGATCAGGTAGACAGGATGTCGGATAGCTTTTACTATTTTTGGATTCAAATATCGGACAAAGATATCCCTGTTGAACTGGATGAAGATACTATTTCGATCAATAATGAACGCTATCAGGCGGACACATCGGATTTACGCGAGCTTTTGGATAAGACGTATCGTGATGTGATGAGCGGTGTTATCGATTGATGAAGATAATATCCGCGTTTAAAGGAAAAATTGCTTGGACTTCGATTTGTAAATAGCAAAGGAGCGGGGCGCAGCTCCGCTCCTTTTTTCTGTTTTCACCCCTCCAGCGGCTTGATCTCCTTATGCTCCACGCGAGGCAGCTTGCAGGCATCGGCAGGATTGAAGCGCAGATAACCGATTGCCACCGCCTGCTGCAGCGCCTTGTGCAACACACCATGCGCAGCAGCAGAGTTCCGCTATCCTCCACATTCCCGTCATCATCCCTTGTGCTATACTCCCGATAGGAGAGTATAGAAGTGCGCCTTTTAGTCCCTAAAGGGATTTCCCTTAATACTTTTTCATCAACTCATTAAAAATGATAATTCCTGCGATAACCTGAAACATTAAATATCCGCTGAGATAGAGTATGATCATGCGAGCATTATCAATAACTTCCGACGCTCCGAGAATGCTGAAAACCAAAATAGAGAAACAAATAGCCACCAGTCCTATGCCGTAGGCATATCTTCCGGCTCTATCTCTAATTTTTGTTTTCAACTCGTCATGTTGCTCAATTCGGTCGTTCTCCAAACGTTCTTCGTATTGCTCTTTATTCTTGGGGGAGCTCCAATAAAAATATTTGCATATCATCATAATTCCAGGGAAGATACCTGCGCCAGCAAAGCCCCATAAAATGCCCTCTAACTTTGTTTCAATCAATAGCGCAACAATCAAACAAACCACACCGAAAAGCACATATAGTATCCCGGTTATCAAATTACTCTTTTTCATTTTCTGCACCTCTTTCATAGATAAAGATTTCTTCAATCCGTTTGCCAAAAAAGTCTGAAATTGCAAAAGCTAATTCCAATGATGGATTATACTTTCCTGTTTCGATTGAACTAATGGTTTGTCTTGAAACACGAAGCATTTTTGCAAAATCATCTTGATTTAATCCTCGCTCCTTTCGTAACTGCTCAACTTTATTCCTCAAAAAACCGTCCCCTTTTATGACAAGTTTCCTTTACAATTTTACTATAGCATGATATGCACTTCTTGTCAAATTTCCTTTACAGCATTTACTTCTTTACCATGGGACAATTAAAATTCATTCATACAGTAAGAGCGCCCGCCAAATGACGGGCGCTTCCCCTTTGTTCACTTCAGGTATTTTGCGGTTTCCTGCTCAAGCTCCTGCCACACGGGATATTTCGCGCCGTGCTCGTCGAAGAAAGCCTTCAAATCGCGGTTCAGCGCGCTCATTTCGTCGACCGCGTTCATCGCGTGGTCGGACGCGCATATCTTCCCGAGGCTCGTGGCGCACATAAGCTTGAAAAAGCGCAGACAGGTCTTGCGGTACGCCGCTCCTTCAAACTCCGCGTCGTCCTTCGGTAAAATTTCATGTCCCGCGTTTTTGATCGCGCGGTAGCCCTCGATATTAGCGTCGATCAAGCGATTTAAGTAGGCTGTGTTGCCCTTGAGCTTTTTGAGGTCGCCGTCGACCTTGTAGCAGGCGAACGCCACCGGCAGCACGAACGCCGCGTGGCAGAGAAGATAATCCTCCATATTCGGCTCGTAGGCTACCCTATATTTGGTGCCGTCAAAGATCTGCCCGATGAGCGTTTCGTTCGACGGCGCACCCGCGATCTGGCCGATGGTGATCTTTTTTAGGTCGATGGATGCCACATACTCCCGCTCCCGATGGCCTGCCGAGGACGCAAAGGCAAACATCACGTTTTTCTCCGGCAGCGAAGCGCTCAGCGCACTTGCGCGCACGTCGTTTCCCACAAAGACGATATTCTTTGTCGGATTCGCCCGCAGGGTATCGAGGATCGCGTCGAGCTGCGTATAGCGCAGGACGACGAAGATCACGTCGTACTTGTCCTCCGCTTTCAGCTCCGCCGTGACCGGAATACGACTGACCGACATGCGGGGCGAAAACTTATCCTTGATCCGAAGGCCGTTTTTTTGGATGCTCTCGCCCCATGCTCCCCGCGCCAGCAGCGTGACGTCCTTTCCCGCGCGGAAGAAATTCCGCGCCAGATTGCAGCCGAGTACGCCCGCGCCGAATACTAAAATTTTCATAGCCAAGTCTCCTCTTATCCTAAAAATACCTGTTTCCTTCGTTCTGCCTCGTCTCGCTATGCTCTCGTTCCGATTTTCTTTCGTTTTACGTCAGTTAGTCATCTCTAACCGAAACATAGCAAATGACAGTGCAAAAGTCAAGATGTCTTTTTACCGCTCTCCGGTGCTTCCTTGCCCTTTTTCATCTTCTCCTTCACTCGATCAACAAATCCCCGCTTCAAAAGGGGCTGCGCATTGTTCATCTGTACTGGCCTGTTTTTGTCACTTCGCCAGATTTGTTCAAAAAATATCTGCTTTCGCAAATTTAATCTTGCTTCTTCCGGATATTTTCATATAATGTTGACGACTGAACAGGAGGTACCACCATGTATGTTACCTACAACAACCTTTTTAAGCTCCTCATCGACAAGGGCTTAAATAAAACGGAATTTGCGCGCGAGGTCGGCATCAGCTCCAACACGCTCGCCAAGCTCTCGAAAAATGAGCTCGTCTCGCTCGAGGTGCTTGTGCGCATCTGCCGCCAGCTCGACTGTTCGCTCGGCGACGTGGTGCAGCTCGCCCCGCCCGAGCCGCCGATCAAAAGCGGCCTTGAGCGCATGAAGAAGCGAAGACCCACCCACGAGAAAGGAGGCAATGCGTACCGCCATGAGTAACGAAACCAAGGAGACCGGCTCCAGCTTTATGGAAAAGCTGTCGACGGTCATCGTCGACAAGCGAAATCTCATCTTTCTGCTCACGATCATTCTGCTCGTATTCTCCGCCTTTTCCCGCAACTGGGTCGAGGTCGAGAGCGACCTGACGTACTACCTGCCGTCTGATTCCGAGACGAAGCAGGCGCCTGATGGATCCTTCTGTGATTGCAAAGCTTTGCACGTATTTGCGTTTGGAAGAGGAACAGGTATTCTATTCCGAAGCACCGCTGAATCTTTCTTTCTTGGGAAAGGTTCGGGATATGCTGCGCCGCAATCGATCACTCTTTTATCCGAGAAGAGTTCCGCAGCGGTCGGCGGACTTTTCCAGTAGCCGTTCCGTTATGAGGCAGATTGAAGAAAAAGATCGGTTCCTGTCTTTCCCATATGAAAGCATTCGTCCGTTCTTGAAGCTGCTCCAGGAAGCAGGGGAAGATCCCAATGTTGTTTCCATTAAGATGACGCTGTACCGGGTGGCACAGAACAGTAAAATTGTAGAAGCACTGATTGAAGCTGCCGAAAATGGAAAAGAGGTTGTGGTGCTTGTCGAGCTGCGGGCACGATTTGACGAGGAAAACAACATTGAATGGTCTCGCCGTCTGGAAGATGCAGGCTGCCGGATTATTTATGGTTTGGATCGGCTGAAGGTACATTCTAAGCTGTGTTTGATTACCAAGAAAAAGCGTTCAAAAATTGAATATCTCACGCAGATTGGAACGGGAAATTACAATGAAAAAACCGCAGAAATTTACACGGACTACTCTTTAATGACTGCCAATCCGGAAATCGGCATGGAAGCCAATCAGGTTTTCCAGTCGCTGTGCCTGGGACAGGTGGTAGAAGAAACCAAACATCTATTGGTTGCACCACAATGTCTCCAAAATAAGATTGCGGATAAAATGGATGCAGAAATTGAAAAGGCAAAACAGGGAAAACCTGCCTATATTGGAATCAAGATCAATTCCCTGACGGATAAATACTTGATTCAGAAGATGATTGAGGCATCACAGGCAGGCGTAACCATTGAATTGATTGTGCGTGGAAGCTGCTGCCTGGTGGCTGGCGTTCCAGATTTGACCGAACACATTACAGTGCGCAGCATTGTGGGACGATTCCTGGAACACAATCGAATTTATATTTTTGGAACGGGAGAGTCGCAGCAGGTTTACATTGCTTCCGCAGACTTGATGACACGAAATACCCGTCGCCGTGTAGAAGTTGGTGCACCGGTTTACGATGCCGATATTCGGAAACGGATTGTGGGAATGTTCCGCATCATGATGCAGGACAATGTAAAAGCACGAATTCAGCAGCCGGACGGTACTTACCGCCGAGCAGAACGAACAGAGCCGCTTTTGAATGCACAGGAATATTTCTATGAACAGG
>OGYJ01003087.1_pt1 | contig 10221 bp, 9 predicted proteins | sample 1576531 | NCBI WGS metagenome assembly OGYJ01 (sample SAMEA3541574, study PRJEB24748) | human gut metagenome | biome: human gut; feature: human-associated habitat; material: faeces | place: China | collected 2012 | reverse complement strand
ATGTTATTTGTATAAGCGTCCAGAACTTCGTTGTAGCCGTTATGCCACTGCATGGCGACTTCAACAGAGACCGGAACATCCTGGCTGTATACCGTCTTGATAGCGTGGAACGGCTCCGGGTTCACCGGGGTGCGGTCAGCCTGCTCATTCAGATACTTCACGAATCCGCGGACACCGTTTTCGCTCTTCAGATCAGCTTCCCGGCCCGTGCGCTCATCGATCAGGATGATGTGAGCGCCCGAGTTCAGGAACGACAGTTCGCGGAGTCGGTTGAGCAGCGTGTCGTAGTTGAAATGCAGCACATTTTTGAAGATCTCGCTGTCCGGAAGGAACTCGACCAGCGTGCCGGACTTATGATCGGGGGACGGGCCGATATCCTCCATCGGGGAAATCGTCACTTCCTCCCCTGAAGGGAGCTTCACCGTTTCGATCTTGCGGTTGACGACCTTGCCCTTCTCAAAATTCAGGCGATAAGCCCGGCCGTCACGGTAGACAGTGAGGCGCAGCCACGTGGACAGGGCGTTCACGCAGGACACACCGACGCCATGCAGGCCGCCGGAGATCTTGTAGCTGTTCTCATTGAATTTGCCGCCGGCATGCAGTTCCGTCAGAGCGATCTCAGCCGCGCTGCGCTTCGGCTTATGCTTGTCGTCGAATTTAACTTCGTTCGGAATGCCGCGGCCGTCATCCAGCACCGAGATGGACTCATCATTGTGGATGGTGATCACGACATCCTTCGCGAACCCGGCGAGGACTTCATCAATAGAGTTGTCTACAACTTCGTAGACAAGCTGATGCAGCCCTGAACCGTCGTCAGTGTCCCCAATGTACATACCGGGGCGCTTTCTAACCGCTTCAAGCCCTTCCAGAATCTGGATCGAACTGGCGTTATAGCCGCTATCTTCAGTTGGGGTCTGTTTTAATTCTTCAGTCATAACTTCTTCAAATAAGGTCCAGGGCAAATACCCAAAAAATCAAGTTTTTCTTGAATGCGATCAGAGACGCATCGGCATCAAGACATACTTGAAGTCGTCACTCTCGGGCATCGTGATCAGAGCAGAACCCTGAGGACCGGACAGAGCGATCTTTACCTTGTCGTTCTTCAGATTGCTGAGAACATCGGAAAGGAAGTCGATGTTGAAGCCGATATCGATCGGATCACCCTGATAATCAACAGCAATATTGTCGTTGCCTTCTTCCTGATCAGAGTTGGAGCTCTGAATGGAAAGCAGACCGGGGATCTGCCCTGCAAGCCCTTCCAGACCAGCTTTAATATCCGCCTTGATTTCCGTTTTTTCTTCTTCTGTAAAAGAATCCTTTAACTGCCATAAAATCACATGCTTTACCATTTTCTTATCCTCCTGCTTTCTATTGAAGGCGTTTTCCTGTTTCTTAGGCTTTCTTTACTTTTTCTTTTGCAAACTGCATACCAAGCACCAGCGCCAGTCCGATGATGCCGGCAATCCAATGAAAGCTGGAGAAAGCCAGCGGAGCCTGCGCTTCTTCCAGCGTTGTCGGTCCCATCACGATTGCATAGAAGGAGCCCACCATCATGCCGACGATGCAATACAGCGTCTGGGGGCGGAAGCGCTCCAGGCAAACCTTGATAATCTTTACAACACTACATGCGCCTGCTACGATACCAAGTCCAAAGAAGATCAGGTTCGGTACATAGGAAAGCTGCAGCCCCAGCACTGCGCGGATCGCAGAAATCACCGGAATGTATACACCGAAGATCAAAAGCAGGGTGGAACCGGAAATACCGGGTAAAAACATCGCAGAAATCGCAATCATTCCGATAAAGAACAGTTTAATCGCATTTCCGAGCTGGAAGTGGCTCAGATCCATCGAAGAGGTTCCGGCTCTGCCGTTTAACCAGGTGATCCCGGCCACCAACACAATACCTAGGATCAGGAATAAAATGCCCTTGCCAAACTGCTTAAAGCCATCCCTTTCTTCCCGGATGATCAGCGGAATCGCGCCCGCAATAAATCCGATAAACAGAGAGCTTACCACATAAATATGACTTTCGAACAGCGCTGACAGGATGACAACCGCCAGCCCCATGCCGATGATCCATCCGATACCCAGCTTGATCAGATAAGCGATTGCTTTTTTCTTATCTTCCATCTTGCCAAAGGCAAGGTCATGGACCGAACCGATAAACTGGTCATAAAACCCCATAATAAAGGCCACCGTACCGCCGGATACACCGGGAACGCTGTCCGCCAGCGCCATACAAAAGCCTCCAATTGCTTCTTTAATCATGAATATCCTCCTAAAATTTTCGTTTTTCCAATTACATCTTTCCCAGAATACCTTAACTACTGGCTCCTGTCAACCGCTGGCAACTCTGCGCAGATATTCTTTACGCAATCTTTACGCAGCTTCCCAAAGCACAATAAAATACTGTATCGTCAGCATACAGGAACGGACTGCAGCTTGCTGCGTCACTGTTTTCTAGGGAAACAGCTTTTTCATCAGCTCTGTCTGGGATGCCGTTGCATTTTTCTGAAAAATATCGATTCGGTGGATTTCTGTACTGCGGTCAGAAAAGGCAGGGAACAAAAAGCCCCACTCCGGTTCACCAGGCTCGTATTCGCCCTCCAGCGGACTGATCGTGCACACTAAAAAATCGTACACCTCTTCAGACTCCCACAGACTTTCCTTGTCGGACGCTTTGAGCGGGACGTCATAGGTTCCATGAAACAAAAAGACCGCGTAATCTTTTCCAACGCTCTGATAATGCTCACCGACCAGTTCATAAAACGTTTCGTTCAGGGCGTCATTTTTGAGCCTCGCCTCCCGCATCGCCATCAACAGCTGCCACAGGCTTCCGGGCCTTTCCTGTGTCGGTGAAAATTCGTATTCTTTTAGCTGTTCATTTGTCTTCGAAAAAGGAACCGCCTTTGCAAGCGCGAGGTTCTTCGCCTTTTCTTCCCCGGAAAGCTTCAGAAAATGTATGTTAAAGCTTCCGTCCAGAAAGCCGTCCTCATCCATATATCCGCCCGCGATCCGATCCATGCAGGTGCGGCTCGGTGTCATCCGTCTGGTCAGTTCCAGCATATCTTCCCTGTTGATCATTCTGAGTTCCCCATTCCTCAAAAAATTTCCGGTTGCTTCCAAAGTCTGTTTTGCCCGGCAATCCATTCACCCGCGCCATTTCTGCGCGTCCGTTCGTTTATCTGCGCCGTTCACAATACAATAGAATCCACGAGTGAACTTATAACCCCTAGTGTACCAGAATCTCTTTTTTCTGACAACTTTTCTTGCTTTTTAAATGGGCTTATTATATGATGAAACTATCTTGATACAGGTCTGTTTTCCTGTACTGACACGGATTCTATTAAACGGAGGTTTCCTTATGAAAATGCACAAACATTTCGGGCTTGTTTTAACAGCCTGTCTGGTTCTGTCCCTGCTCTTTACACCGGCTTTTCTGCTTCCTGCGCAGGCAGCTAATACGGTTACCGTACAGGGCAAGGTCATGTCCGGCACCACCGGCAGCCTTTTGCTGCTGGATACCCCCCAGGGCAAAATGGAGATTAAGATCGATAATGCCACTGACACCACTGCCGGTAAAATCCTGCTGCCCGATCAGGCAATTTCCGTCACCGTTACCGGCGGCAACGACGGCTATCTGCATGCAACTAAAATTTCCACCGGCAATCAGATCGGCAATGTCATTGTAGATACCAACAACACAGTTGACGTCACCGGAACCCTCAACAAAAATACAAAGGACAACGATCTGCATCTGGATACTCCTCAGGGTGAGATGATCATCCGGCTGGATCCTTCTACCGAGATGGGCAGCTGTGCCTTCCTTGTTTTAAACGGCAAATACCGCATTACCTGCGGACGCGGCTCTGACGCATATCTCCACGCTGTAAAAATTGCGGACGCTTCTTCTGCAGCCAATACCTCTGCATCTGTAAACGGCGATAACTCTGCTTATCCGTTCATAAACGGCACGGTAGATTCCAAAACGACCAACAACCTGCTCTATCTCTCCACCACCGGAGGCACGATGCAGTTTGTAATCGACAACAATGCAAACACCTTAAAGGGTCTGATGATGACAAGCGGACGTTCCCTGACCGTTTATTATTACCACGGCAATGATGGCTATCTGCACGCCGTTACCACAGTCGGCGCAAGAAGCAGCTCCTCGGCTTCTGTCAATACCGCTTCCACGCTGACCGCCACCGGCACTGTAAACGGGAACTCAACTGAAAATATGCTTTTTCTCGATACACCTCAGGGACAGATGGAAATCAAGCTCGATTCCGTCAACGCAATCAACGGCTGCAGGGTTCTGGTCACCAACCAGCGCATTTCCGTTACCTGTGCCTCTGGCTCCGACGCCTATCTGCACGCGGTTACGATCACTGCAAAATAACAATAGAATGCACGCTCTGCGAACATTCTATTGTCATGAATAAAATACACGCTTCTCGAAACATCCTAAGGGGGTTTTTCATGGACATAGAATTTTACAACAAACTGAATCAGGCTCTACATGGAGATGCGGGAAAAATTGACCGGGTTATGCGTTTCCGCTATCTCAACGAGTTCGTCAAACCCGGACAGATCCTGTTTGCAGGCTCCAGCCTGATGGAACAGTTTCCCATCCAGGAATTTGTCGCGAATTTCGACCTTCCGCTGACCATCTATAACCGCGGTGTCGGCGGCTTCACCACATCGGAAATGCTCGCCTGCATGCAGGACTGCGTTTATGCGCTCCGTCCCGCCTACATTTTTATCAACATCGGAACCAACGACTTAAACGATCCCGCCTGCACGCCAGACGTTCTGCACAACCGCTACCGCACCATTCTTTCCGGCATCCGCGAACATCTTCCACAGGCAAAGCTGTTTCTGCTCGCCTATTATCCGGTCAATCCGGACGTCGCCGACGCAGGCATGAAAGAAGTGTTAAAAGTCCGCAACAATGACTGTATCTGCCGTGCCAACGAGATGGTAAAAGAGCTCGCCGCCGAGGTCGGTGCAGCCTACATAGACGCCAACGATGACATCAAGGATGAAAAGGGACAGTTAAAAGCGGAATATACCGTAGAGGGGATGCACATGTACGCAAACGGCTACAAAGCGGTGCTCGACCGGCTGCTTCCGCACCTTTTAACGTTAAAGTAATAAAAATACACTTTAGAATGGAGCCTTCAACCAATGTACACAAATACGACACAATATTTACGTGCTCTCGCCTCCGATCTTGTCCATGGCTGCCGCCGCACAGCTGCAGACGGCACTGTGATTTATACCCCGGACGGCACTGCCAGCTATGACGGACTGTGGCTCCGCGATTTTTCCTATATGGTGGAATACGCAGGTTTCGCCATTCCGGATCAGGATATTGTAAACTGCATCCGCTATGCGGTCCGTCACCGCCGTGCCGACGGATGGATGCCAGACCGGGTGACGACAGACGGTCTGGCTGTTTACGCCGCCGGAATCGCTGCAGCTCCCGTCGGAGAAGCGAATCTCGACAATACGCCTTTTTTGATTTTCACCGTAGACAGCCTTTCCAGACGGATGGATCCGGAAGCCTTCCTGCCTCTGTTTACCGAATGGGAAGCCGATCTCGAGCAGGGATTGTTCCTGCTGCCCCTCGAGGAACACGGTCTGGTCTACAACGACGTTCAGAACCCCCATTCCCCCTATGGCTTCACCGATACCATCGGCAAAACCGGCACGCTCTATATGGAATCCCTGCTCTACTGGCGTGCCTGCCGTATGATGGAGCGCATGTGCAAAACCTACGGTATCAAAAATCCGGACCGCTTCGCAAAAGCTGCCGAATCTGTCGAGCGTTCCCTTTCCCTGCTGTTTGATCCTGCTGCCGGCGCTTTTTATGCCGCAACAAAAGACTGCCATCAGTACGACATCTGGGGCATGGCGTACATGCTTTACATCGGCTTTCCCTGCTCTGCGGACGAAAAACAGGCGGTTCTCTCTTTTCTGGAAAAAAATTATGATGCCTGCGTCTACCGCGGTCAGGTTCGCCACCTCTTAAAAGGACAATACTGGGAGCGCCTGCTGATCGATGTCGAACCTGAGACCTACCAGAACGGTGCTTACTGGGCAACTGCCTCCGGCTGGATGATCTGGTGTCTTGCACAGCAAAATCCCGCTTTATGCGTCCGCGCCTTAGAAGACGTGGTTTCCTGTTTCAAAACCGACGGCTCCTTCGAGTGCATAAACGAGGACTATGAAAAGCTGCCTCTTTTCGTCGTCAGCGCAACCAACGTCTGCGGAGGCTTCGAACGCACGATTTCGGATTTCCCTGAATTTGGTGCCGGAAAGATTGACTAAGCCTGCAGCACCAGCCTTTCAAAAACTTGACCATCCTGCAAAACGTTTTTTTATCCTATAGAAGCCGGATTTTCTTTGCGATAAAAAAGCTGTCCTGTGATCCGCTTTTCATCACAGGACAGCTTTTCTTTTTTTATTCATGACAATAGAATGCTCGCAGAGCGTGCATTCTATTGTTGTGCCTCACAAGATTGCCAGGGACAAACGCGGCGTTTCAAATAAATATTCGAAAACATAACAGCATGCTCCCAATGCATAGTCATCCTCTAAAAGCTGTGCCTCTCTCAGCTCCAGCTTCGTTTCCATCTCGTTGATGTGATATTTTTTTATGGTTTCTTCCATGATATTCCAATATGTTGTCCCCTTTAACGGCTCACAGCTTGCAATCAGCACCATTTTGGGTTCCAGTATCTTGATCAGGTTCGAAATCGTGATCCCGAGATAAAAAGCAGCATCCTTTAAAATTTTCTGGCTGACTGCATCCCCATTTCGGGACAGCTTCATAAAATCCCGCATTGTATAATACGACTCGTTTTCACTATTTGTCAGTTCCTGATACCTGCGATTCAATGCCAGTTCTCCTGCATAGGCATCCAGACACCCGCGATTGCCGCAGACACACATCGGACCTTCTGCATTCAATACAGTATGCCCGATATAACCGGCATTGCCCTGTACCCCATCCATCAGTTTATTCTGATACATGTATGCACTGCCTATGCCGGAACGGATTCCAATATAAACAAAATCCGAATTGTCCTCCCGCATATACTTCTTCTTTTCTACAAGCGCCAGTAAATGCACGTCATTATTTACATAAACCGGAAGATGAAATTTTTCCTGCAGAATCCGCTGCAATTCAACATGCTCCCAGCCCCGGATTCTCGTGATGTGCAGGGATCTGCCTTCTGTCTTTCGAATCGTTCCGCAAATCCCGACACCGATCCCGACGATCCTGGGCCGCACAGAGGAAAATTCTTCCAGCAGATGCTCAAGCTCCCTGAGCATCCGCGCCAAAACCTCTTCCGCCTGCGTATCTATCTGAAACAGGATTTTCCGTCTGCCAACAATTTCACGTTTGGCATTCGCAAGCGCGATCCGGATTGTCGGAAATTCAAAATCAATTCCAATCGCATACGCAGAATCTCCATTTATGCACAGCAACTGCGGAGGCCGTCCTCCTGTTGATTCCCGAAAACCGCCGTTTACTACAATTCCTTCTTCTTTAAAAGAATTGATGATCTCCAGGATCGTAGGACGGCTCAGCAGTGTCTTTTCCGCAATTTCTTCCAGCGTAACAGGTTCAAAGGCCTGTATGCACTGCATTACCAGATATTTGTTCGCTTCTTTGATCACTTTCGTTGTATTTTTTTTCATTCGCTGGTTGGTCCCCCCGTTTTTGTCACTCTTAAAACAGTATTATTGTAACATTATTTTTTCCGCACTTCCACAACTATATCAGCAAACCAAACGAAAAATATTCTAAATTCGTTCATATTTTCTGGATAATGCAGTGTCTGAAATTTTGGGGAACCACATGACATTTTATTTCTGTTTCAATATTCAGTGCTTTGCAGGATAGCGCATCGGCACGAGTCTGGCTTTCATCAGCGCAAATACGATACTCGGAACCAAAACAAGCTGAATCACCAGACCGGGCAGACAGGTTACAAAATATCCGGTTGCCCATGCTGCCAGAGAATAGCTTCCCGACGAAAAGATCAGCGCTCTAAAGAGACCGGCGATCACACGACCGATCAACAGACCGCCAACAAGGCTGATGTACAGATCCGCATAAATTTTTCCGGTGCGCACAAATTTCATGAACAGACCGCAGAGCAGGCCATACGCGCCAAGCTCCACCATCATGCAGGGCAGATAACCCATCGCAGGCATACCAGTCAGCAGGCTGGATAACAGCGGACCTGCCAGGCCGCACAGCAGACCATAAGGCCAGCCCACCAGCAGACCGCACAGCAGTACCGGAATATGCATCGGGCAAAAAATCGCCCCTGCATTCTGAATGGAATGGAACGCCATCGGCAGCACCACACACAGCGCAATACATACAGCCGTAATCATTGCACGTTTTACCTGAGACATTTGAGACATAACATTTCTCCTCCTTGAAAAAAATATCTATTACACACGGCGCAGTCTCTCACCTTTTTTCAGACTGCGCTGCGGTAATTTTTCATTTCGATTTCATCCCTCTGATTTGCATTTTATCATGGGATTTTTCATGCATTATTTTCTATTTTTGCAAGAATACCTGCACAATCAAAAAAATCGCACTCGCGGCAATCGCCACATTCCCGTTGCGGTTTGGCAGTGATTTTTTCTTCTTTGTTCGCCGCCCCGGCCCGCGATAACCTCTCGCCTCCATCGCGCACGCCAGTTCATCCGCCCGACGAAACGCCGCCAGAAACACCGGTATGACCAGCGGCAGAAAGCTCGCCGCACGCTCTGTCAGCTTTTTACTTTCAAACCGAGCCCCTCGTGCAGTCTGCGCCATCCGGATTGTCTCCGCTTCCTCTCCCAGCACCGGAATAAACTGCATCGCAACACCCAGAATCATCGCGATTTCTTCCGTCGGAACTCCGACCTTCGAAAACGGTGAAAGCAGCTCCTCCAGCCCATGCGTGATTTCCATCGGCTCTGTCGTGATCGTCAGCACCATACAGAAAACTAAAATCAATACCAGGTGAACGACCACCATCGCCCCCTGCCGGATTCCCTCCTGGCTCAGCCGGAAAATCCACCAGCTCCAGATGCAGTGCTCCCCGCTGTAAAAAAACGCATTCATCAAAAAGATCACTGCCAAAAACCGACACATCCCTTTTTGCTGTTTTACCTGCTCCCGCAGGGATATCCCTGCCAGATACGATACCGTCAGCGCCGCTGCCGCCGCGGCGATACAGCCAATCAGCCCTTTGGACACGATCACCGCTGCAATCACCAGGCACAGCCCCAGCAGCTTTCCTTTCGCATCTGCCCGATGAAAAAATGTATTTCCGGGGCGATACTGCCCCATCGGCATCTGCATCATCTGTTTTCTCCTTTTTCCCCAGTCAACGCACCGATAATCTCGTCCCGCAGCGCCTCATAAGTAACGGGAAGCCCGCTGCCCGGCAGAATCCTCTTTTCTTCCACGGGAACGTTTTCCATCTCTTCCTGAAGCGCAGGTGTAAGCCCTCTCCGCTTTGCCGCCCCCTCCGGCAGCACACCGTTTGCCAGCAAAAGCTCCGCGGTCTGCGCTGCTTCGCTGCCGAGCAGTCCGATCGTCCGAAGCGCCCTGCTGTCTCCCAATACCTCCTGACAGCTTCCATCCATTACAATTTTTCCCTGCTTCATTCCAATGATCCGTGCAGCATGCTGTGCCAGTGCGTCTACATTGTGGGACACCATTACAACTGATACGCCCTGCCCTGTCAGTCCTTCCAGAAATTCCAGAAACATCTCCCGCGCCATCGGATCCAGTCCGGCAAGCGGCTCATCCAGCATCAGAAGCTCCGGCTTTGTCGCCAGAACGCCTGCGATCGCCACTCTGCGCTTCTCTCCGCCAGATAAAGAAAGCGGCGACTGATCTTTGATTTCCTCATAGGAAAATCCCATCTGCTCCAGCGCCCATCTGACGCGTTCCTGTTTTTCCTCCCGGCTAAGTCTGCTGTATTTCAGTCCGAAGCCCACATCCTTCTCCACTGTTTGTGCAAAAAGTTGATATTCCGGATACTGAAATACCATTCCTACTTTTCTGCGCAGAACTGCCCGATCGAATCGTCTGGAAAAAATATTTTCCCCGTCCAACAGAATTTCTCCGCTCTGCACTTCCAGTAGTCCAGCCATCGCCTTTAACAGCGTCGTCTTGCCGCAGTTCTGGTTGCC
>OGYJ01003086.1_pt1 | contig 10224 bp, 9 predicted proteins | sample 1576531 | NCBI WGS metagenome assembly OGYJ01 (sample SAMEA3541574, study PRJEB24748) | human gut metagenome | biome: human gut; feature: human-associated habitat; material: faeces | place: China | collected 2012 | reverse complement strand
ATCAAATCAGGAAGGATGATCATCATATGATACATTTTGCATCGACATCTTTTTCTCCTTCAGAGATGCAGGCTCTGCTTGATTTTCGCCGCAAGCTTCATCAGCATCCGGAGCTTTCCGAGCAGGAGCAGAAGACAACCGCGCAGATCCGCGCAGCGCTCTTTTCGCTCGGGCTGGAGGAGCTGGACCTAGGTCTGCCCACAGGCGTCGCTGCCATACTGCGAGGAAAGCAGCATGACGCCGCAGTTCTGCTCCGCGCCGACATAGACGCCCTCCCCGTTGAAGAAAGCACCGAATGGGCGTATTCTTCGCAGATCCCCGGAACCATGCATGCCTGCGGACATGACGTGCATGCAACAGCATTGCTTGGGGCCGCCGCGCTGCTGCGTCAGCACAAGAATGATTTACCGGGTGATGTATTGTTTCTCTTTCAGCCCGCCGAAGAAACTATGGTCGGCGCCGAAAAGGTCATTGCAGCCGGACTGCTGCAGCGCTTTCCGATTCGCGCTGTATTTGGAATGCATGTATGGCCTCAGCTTGAGTCAGGTACTGTTGGTCTGCATGCAGGACCGGTAACCGCTGCCAAGGATGTGTTTCAAATCATGCTTCAGGGCGACGGAGGCCATTCCTCCAGCCCCCACCTCACGCATGACAGCATCGTCTGCGGAGCTGAATTGATCCTCGCCTTGCAAAGCATCGTCAGCCGGAATCTCAACCCATTCGACCCCGCCGTTCTTTCCGTTTGTTGCGTTCATGCCGGCAGCTGCGATAATGTCATTCCAGACCAGATGTCCCTTCTTGGCAGCGTGCGGACCTTCTCTGCGGAAGGGCGAAAGCTCATCCGCAAGCGAATCAAAGAGCTCGCAAAGGCCATTGCTGCAGCGCACGAGTGCCGCGCAGATATCTCGTTTGTCCCAGGGCTTCCGTCTGCGGTCAACAGCGCACAGCTTATGTCTACGGCAAGACTTGCTGTAGGGGCAACTTACTCTGAAAACGGCATTGTAGAGTGCGGAAGCGTTTCGTTCTCAGAAGATTTTTCTCTGTATGGCGACATTGCGCCTTCCTTCTTCTATCTGTTCGGCGTCCACGAGCCAGGTACAGAGAGATATCCCCTGCACAGTCCTTTTTTCTGCCCGAGTGATCAAGCAAGTGCGTCCGCTGCGGCATTGCTGGCAAATTCTGCAACTATTTTCCTTGAAAATGAGATATAATCCCGCCCTCTCAAGCGCAGCACAGAAACAGCGCGCTCCAGTATGGCACGATAACTTGAAATAAATTTGTAGCGGAGGAATGCAACTACAATGGCTTTAGAGAAAAATAGTGATCGTCTTGGACGAAATATTTTAACCCTGCGGCATCGTTTAAAAATGACCCAGTCTGAATTCATCAAGGTATTTTTCAGGAATCCAGATGGCTCGCCAATGTTCAGTGTGGCAAAACTATCGAATATTGAAACGAAGGGTTGCAGTGACCCAGAGCAAATCACCAACGTCCTTTCCGAAAAATTGGGGATTCCTCCGTCTGTATTTCATCTGCGGCCTGTAGAATTCAGCAGCGTTATCGACAGTCTGCTGAAAGATGAAAATTCTGTCTCGGAAATTCATTTTTTCCCCTCTGAGGACTCTCCCACCGTCCGCCAGACCTACAGCAGCAATATTCTTGAAGCGCTCAGCGACTACATTGCAAAGAACATCACAGCCGGCAAGCTGCACGCCAGCGACCGTCTCCCCGGAGACCGCACGCTTGCGGAGTTGCTGGGCGTGTCCCGCTCGGCTGTGCGGGAAGCTCTCAAAGTTCTCAGTGCCATCGGCGTTGTCAATATTCTGCCGGGAAGCGGCGTTTACCTTGCCAAGAACACGCGGGATATTTTCACGCTTCCCTTCTCCTGGACCACACTTCTCAGTGCAGACTCCAACAACAACATTTATGAGCTTCGCGTTCTCATCGAACGCGAAACCGTTCGTCTCGCCACAGAGCAGCACCGCGAGCAGGTTACCAATTTCCTCCGTCCGCTGATTGAGTATGAAGGCGCTATGCTGGAAGCGGAGAATTATGCCGAGATCCATAAATGTGATACGAATTTTCACATGGGCATCGCGACCTGTGCCGGCAACGAGCTGCTCACGGATCTTCTCTTTATCTGTCGAAAGATTCTCTCCTTCCTCAATGCTCTCGGCACATCAACACCCAACCAGATTCTTGCACTGCACGCGGAGCACTCCCGCGTTTTCTATGCGATTGAGCAGGGCGACAGTGAAGCTGCCCAGAAACTGATCGTGGACCATCTGAAGCGGGCTGAGCAGCGTTATATGGGACTGCACTGACCGTTTTTTCCGCAGCAGGTTCTCACCGGATGCAGAGGGTCTCCTTTCGATTGCTATCGAAAGGAGACCCTCTTGCCTGTATGCTCAGCACAAAAATGGATCTTCCGGCATTTTGTTATTGAAATTCTTATTGATTCCATGTTATATTTTCAGTACGTAAAAACCTAGCGACCAGTTTATTGGCTTTATTGCTTGCTACACAATACAGGAGGTTAGACTTATGTATGATCTGTTGATCAAAAATGGGCTTTTGGTGACATCCGAGAAGGTGCAGCGCGGAGATCTGGCCATTCAGGATGGAAAAATCGCCGCGATTCTGTCGAGCAGCGACCCTCACTGGGCAAAAGAATGTATTTTTGCGGATAATCTGCTGGTTTTTCCCGGAGCAATTGACACTCACGCGCATTTAAACGATCCTGGCTATACCTGGCGCGAGGACTTTCTCCACGGCACGCAGGCCGCCGCAGTCGGCGGCTTTACAACCATCCTTGACATGCCCTTGCAAAATGAACCTGCCATGACGACCGCTGCGCTCTTTGATCGCAAGCAGCAGCTCGTTGCCCCAAACGCCTGCACGGATTACTGCTTTTATGGCGGTCTGATCCCGGAAAACTTCCGCGATCTGTCTGCGCTCAATGAGAAGGGCTGCATCGCCTTCAAATCGTTCATCGGACCGGTTTCTCTGGACTACTCCCCCCTGAATTATGGACAGGCCTATGAAGCCATGCGCCTGATTCAGAATTTCGGCGGCAAGGTCTGTTTCCATTGCGAGGACTATTCCATGATCAAGCATCTGGAGCAGCTCATGCGTTCAAGTGGACGCAGCGACTGGCGCGCCTTCTTGGACTCCCGTCCGGTTGCCGCCGAAATGGTTGCTACAACCGCCATCATCGAGTTGGCAAAGGCAACCGGCTGTAGAGTGCACATCTGCCATGTAAGCAGCCCCGATGTTGCCGACCGAATTGCCGCAGCGCAGCGCGAGGGTTATGACATCACCGCAGAAACCTGCGCGCACTATCTTTCCATGACCGATGAGGATGTTCTGCAAAAGGGTGCTCTCTTCAAATGTGCGCCGCCGCTGCGCTCGCAGGACGAGGTAAACCGCCTGTGGGAGCACGTTGCAAACGGAACCTTCAGTGGAATTGCAAGCGATCATTCGCCTTGCGCCTATGAAGAAAAATTTGGCAGCGATCTTCTCACGCCCTTTGATGTGTGGGGCGGCATCAGCGGAATTCAGAGCTGCCTGCAGGTCGCCTATGACGAAGGATGCGTCAAGCGTGGTCTCTCTCCCTCCGTTTTAGCGGCAGCAATGTGCGAAAAGCCCGCTAAAGCCTTCGGCCTGTTTGGGAAAAAGGGCTCAATCGACATTGGCTTTGATGCCGATCTCGTTCTTCTCGATCCCAATGCAGCGTGGGAGATCACGGCAGAGTCCCTGCTGTACCGAAATCAGCTCTCCGCCTTTGTGGGCAAAACGGGTATTGGTACGCCCGTCATGACCCTTCTGCGTGGTCAGAAGGTGGCCGAAAGCGGAGCATATATCGCAAAGCCCGGTTGCGGCCTGCTCTGCCGCGGTACTGCACCGGACGCCGCTATCATGTGATCATTTCCTGCTATCCCTCCCACAAGAGCAGCAAAGCAGGCGCTGTAGGAAAATTTGATAACGCACCCGAAGCGGTCTGGCCCCTGTGATGTGCAGGGTTCAGACCGCTTTTTCGAATTTGGCTGCCGCTGCGGTGCAAAATGCGGCAGCCAGCTTTTCTTCCATTCAGCACGCCGGCGTTCTCCTGACGGCCATCACTGCATCCGAGAGCGGAGTTTTTTCACTCTCCCTCTGAATAAAAAGGCGACGCGCGATTCGCTTTTCGCAGGATCAGGTGCGCTCAGCTCATCACTTGCAAAGCAAAGGAAAAAGCAAATCTCCCATCCAGTCATTGGTGCTGACAAATTTGGAAAAAAACGGAATTCATGGCTTCGCTCATAATTTTATCTGTTCCCCCCCGACGCTGAAGAACTGTGCGTTGTAAACAATTGTTTTGATATTTATTTGACATTTTTGATTATTGAATATTGCAAACAGATATATTATTATAAATGCAACGGTAAAAACAGCGAGACCGGTCGCACGTTTTTTTGCAAGCAAGGGGTGGTGTTGCAATATCGTTTAATTAAGGCAAGCAAAAACAGTCGTTCTCTAAACAATAATGGTGCCGCTCAGATTCAGCTGAGCCGCTCATGATTTACTCGCCTTTCATATTAGCCCACAGCACATGACTCCAGCGAACTATTCTGCTACATATTTTTTCACAAAAAGAAATGGATGGATGAGATAATGATTCGATACATTGCAAAGAGATTGGGCTATCTCGTTTTAGTCCTTGTAGGAGTGTCCTTCATCGTTTTCACACTTCTGCAGATCTCTCCGGGCGACCCGGTGAGAATGATGCTCGGTGAGTCTGCCACGCCGGAGGCAAAGGCAGAGCTGAGAGAAGAACTGGGACTCGATGATCCGTTTTTGGTTCAGTACGGAAACTACCTGAAGAAAATCGTATTTGAACAGGATCTGGGTATTTCCTATAACACCGGCCGCCCTGTGGTAAAGGAAATCACGACCGTCTTCCCCAACACGGTCAAGCTGGCGACCGCTGCGACCATCATCGCTGTTGTTGTCGGTACGATTCTCGGTATCGTCTCCGCAGTAAAGCAGTATTCGATTATTGATAATATCGTAATGGTGCTTGCTTTGCTAGGAACATCCGCCCCGATTTTCTGGATCGGCATTCTGATGATTCTGCTGTTTTCCGTTCATCTGGGTTGGCTGCCTCCCTCCGGATTCGGTTCCCTCAAGCAGATGATCATGCCCGCAATCGCCTTGGGAATGCAGAGCACCGCAGTCATTGCACGAATGACTCGTTCGAGTATGCTTGAGGTCATCCGTCAGGATTTCGTCAAAACAGCCCGTGCAAAAGGCCAGAAGGAATTTATCGTGATCATGCGTCATGTGTACCGCAACGCTTTGATTCCCGTCATCACGGTCATCGGCCTGCAGTTCGGAAACCTTCTCGGCGGCGCCATGCTCACGGAAATCGTCTTTTCCATCCCCGGCGTCGGACGTTTGATGGTCGAAGCCATTAAGCAGAGAGACTTCCCGGTGGTACAGGGAAGCGTTCTGTTCATCGCTGTTTGCTTCAGTCTGGTCAACTTGGTGGTGGATATTCTCTACGCCTTTGTGGATCCGAAAGTCAACAAGCAATAAGGCTCAGGCCAACAAGAAGAAAAGGAGTCTGTACTTATGCAAAAGAAAGTAAAATCCAGAAGCCAGGTTGTTACTGTACTGAAAAGTCTGAGCCGTAATAAGATGGCCATTCTTGGACTTGTTATTTTGATTCTCTTGACGCTCATGGCAATCTTTGCGCCGTACATCGCCCCCTATGACTATGCGCAGCAGGATCTGGCACATCAGTTCCAGGCCCCCAGCGCAGAGCATTGGTTCGGCACAGATGAGTTCGGCCGCGATGTATTCAGCCGCATCGTTTACGGTACACGCGTATCGCTGCTGGTCGGTTTCGTTTCCGTTGGCATTGCCCTTCTGGTTGGCGGCTCTCTCGGTGCGATTGCCGGCTTCTATGGCAAGCGGGTTGACAATGTCATCATGCGAGTCATGGATGTTCTGCTGGCGATTCCGCAGACCCTGCTGGCCATCGCCGTGGCCGCAGCGCTCGGCAGCGGACTGTTTAACCTGATGATAGCCGTTGGCATTTCCTCCGTACCGACCTACGCCCGAATCGTTCGAGCCTCGGTCATGACGATCCGCGGTGAGGAGTATATCGAAGCCGCTACAGCCTCCGGCACAAACAATCGCAAGATCATTCTGAAACATATCCTGCCGAACTGCGTTGCTCCAGTCATCGTTCAGGTAACGCTGGGTATCGCCATGGCCATCCTGACGGCTGCCGGCATGAGCTTTATCGGCCTTGGCATTCAGCCTCCTCAGCCGGAATGGGGCAACATGCTCTCAACAGGACGCGACTACATCCGTGGTTATTCGTATCTGACGATTTTCCCGGGTCTGTTCATTGTTACCACGGTGCTCTCGCTCAACCTTTTGGGCGACGGTCTTCGTGATGCGCTGGATCCCAAGCTGAAGAACTGACAGAGAGAGAGTGTGACAAAATGGAAAACATGGAAAACCAGGATAAGCTGCTCGACATCAATCACCTGTGTGTGACATACAAAACCGAAGACGGCATCGTCTATGCGGTAAACGACCTGAATCTGCACATCGGCAGCAAGGAAACACTGGGCTTCGTTGGCGAAACCGGCGCAGGCAAAACGACGACGGCTATGGCCATCATGGGTCTGCTCCCCTCCCCTCCGGGCAAGATCACCGACGGTGAGATCACGTTCTGCGGAAAAAGCATGATCAAAATCTCCGATAAGGAGCGCCGCAAAATTCTGGGTGAAGAGATCTCGATGATCTTCCAAGACCCCATGACCTCGCTCAACCCCAGTATGCGTGTGGCAGATCAGATCATGGAAATGATTCGCCTGCATAAAAAGATCAGCAAGCACGAGGCTTATGAAGAGGCCTGCCAGTTACTGGAAATGGTCGGTATCAAAAGAGAGCGTGCAAAGGACTATCCGCATCAGTTTTCAGGCGGCATGAAGCAGCGCGTTGTTATTGCGATCGCACTAGCGTGCAGACCGAAGTTGATCATCGCGGACGAGCCGACAACTGCTCTGGACGTGACCATTCAGGCGCAGGTGATGGAGCTGATCAAGGAGCTGAAGGAAAAATTCGGTACCTCGATGATTCTCATCACGCACGACCTTGGCATCGTTGCAGAGATCTGCGACAAGGTCGCCATCATGTACGCCGGACACGTTGTCGAATACGCTCCGGTCGAGGAGATCTACAACAATCCGTCTCACCCGTATACACGCGGCTTGTTCAATTCGATCCCCAAGCTGGATACTGAAGAGGAGTGGCTGGAAGAGATCAAGGGCCTGCCGCCTGAACCGACCGAAAGAATTGAAGGATGCATCTTCAATCCCCGCTGCCCGAACTGCATGGAGATCTGCACCAAGAGAAAGCCCGGTCTGAGCAAGCTCTCGCCCACGCATGAGATCAAATGCTTCCTGTATAGCGATAACGCGGAAGAGGAGGGAACAAAATGAGCGAAGCAACCACCCAGCGTGAGAAGCTGCTGGAAATCAATCATCTGAAAAAATACTTTCATGTAAAAAACGGCCTTCTTCACGCAGTTGACGACGTCAGCTTCTACATTGAAAAGGGCGAGACGCTTGGTCTGGTGGGCGAATCCGGCTGCGGTAAGTCCACGACGGGCCGCACGATCATCCGCCTGTTGGAGGCGGACGGCGGCGAGGTTATTTTCCATGGAAAGAATATCCATGACCTTAACGCAACGGAAATGAAAGACTTCCGCCGCCATGTGCAGATGGTCTTTCAGGACCCCTACTCTTCCCTTAACCCCAGACTTTCCATCTTTGACTTGATCGCTGAACCGCTGACAAACCAGCATGAATATCAGCGAGACAAGGCAAAGCTGGAAGCCCGTGTTAAAGAGCTGATGGATATCGTCGGTCTCTCGCACCGTCTGATCAACGCATATCCGCATGAGCTCGACGGAGGCCGCCGTCAGCGCGTCGGCATCGCCCGGGCGCTGGCCGTGGAGCCGGAGATTTTGCTGATGGACGAATCCACCAGCGCTCTGGATCCCATCTCCACCTCTAAAATTGAGGATCTGGCGGCGGAGCTGAAAAGCCAGTACACCGTGGTCATGGTGACCCACAATATGCAGCAGGCCGCCCGTATTTCCGACAACACCGCCTTTTTCCTGCTGGGGGAGCTGGTGGAGTTCGGCAAGACAGAGCAGCTGTTTTCCACCCCCGCCGACAAACGGACGGAGGATTACATCACCGGGAGGTTTGGGTAAGATGCGCAGCAAATTCGATGAACAGCTTTTGCAGCTCAACCACGAGATGATCGAGATGGGGGCGCTGTGCGAGGAGGTTATCGCCCTGTCCTCTCAGGCGCTGACGGAGGGGGACACGGCGCTGGCCGCCAAGGTAGCTCCTCTGGACAGCGAGATCGACCACAAGGAGCGGGAGATCGAAAACCTCTGCCTGAAGCTGCTTTTGCGGCAGCAGCCGGTGGCCCGGGATCTGCGGCAGATCTCCGCCGCATTGAAGATGATCACCGACATGGAGCGCATCGGCGATCAGGCGGAGGACATCGCAGAGATCGTAGCCTTTTTAGACGGGAGGCAGGCGGAAAACGACGCCCTTTTGAAGGAAATGGCAAAGGCTGTCATACAAATGGTGACGGAAAGTGTGGACGCCTATGTGAAATGTGATATAATGTTGGCGAAAAAGGTCATCGCGGCGGATGACGTTGTGGACGAGCAGTTTGCCCGGGTCAAGCAGAGCCTGATCGGAAAGATCGCGGCGGACCCGGCAGACGGCGAATACGCCCTGGACCTGCTGATGATCGCCAAGTACTACGAGCGCATCGGCGATCACGCCACGAACATTGCCGAGTGGGTCATTTACTCCGTGACCGGGACCCACAAGGACGAAATCACACTGACATAAGGAGATTGCTATGATCTGGTGCGTGGAGGACGACGCCAGTATCCGGGATATTGAGCTGTACGCCCTGACATCCACCGGCTTTGAGGCCAGAGGCTTTGACGATGGAGCATCCTTCTGGGAGGCGCTGCAGACGGAAACGCCGGAGCTGGTCCTGCTGGATGTGATGCTGCCGGGGGAGGACGGTGTGTCTCTGCTGAAAAAGATGAAGGCCGCGCCGGCCTTGCGGGACATCCCCGTCATCATGGCCACGGCCAAGGGCGCGGAATATGACAAAATTCAAAGTCTGGACTTAGGGGCCGACGACTATCTGGTGAAGCCCTTCGGCGTCATGGAGATGGTGTCCCGGGTGAAGGCGGTGCTGCGGCGGTGTCATCCCGCTGACACGGGCCATGTGCTCTCTGCCGGGGGCCTTTCTATGGACCTGGACTGCCGCACCGTGACGGCGGACGGCCAGCGGCTCCAGCTCACTTATAAGGAGTTTGAGCTTTTGCGGCTGTTTCTGTCCCATCCGGGAATGGCATTCACCAGAGAACAGCTATTCACACAGGTGTGGAATATGGAGTACATGGATGACAGCCGCACACTGGATATGCACATCCGCACCCTGCGGCAGAAGTTAGGGGCCTACGGCAAGCTGATCGAGACCGTTCGGAACGTGGGCTACCGTATGGAGATCGGCCTATGACCGGGAAGATCTTTCGTTCAACTCTGGCGGCGTCACTGACGGTGCTGCTGGCATCGCTGCTGGTGATCACCGGCTGCCTTTACACCTATTTCGCCACGGTGCGGGAACAGCAGCTTCAGACAGAACTGACACTGGCTGCGGCGGCGGTGGAAGCGGACGGCGCGGACTATCTGGCCCGCGTCCGGGACACGGCGGAGCGGCTGACCTGGGTGGCATCGGACGGCACAGTGCTGTATGACACCCGAACGGATACGCAGCCCATGGAAAATCATGGCCAGCGGGAGGAGATCCGGGAGGCGCTCACCGGCGGCAGCGGCAGCAGCGCCCGCTATTCCGAGACGCTGACGGAAAAGATGCTCTATCAGGCGGTGCGCCTGACGGACGGCTCTGTGCTCCGCATTTCCGGCAGTCAGAAAACGGTATGGATGCTGGTTCTTGGGATGCTCCACGCCGTCATCGTGGTGGCACTGTTGGCGGTGGGACTTTCCGCACTCTTGGCGAGCCGGGCGGCCCGACGGGTGGTGGAGCCGCTGAACCGGCTGGATCTGGAGCACCCGCTGGACAACAACGCCTATGAGGAGCTGTCTCCGCTGTTGGGGCGGG
>OGYJ01003070.1_pt1 | contig 10278 bp, 10 predicted proteins | sample 1576531 | NCBI WGS metagenome assembly OGYJ01 (sample SAMEA3541574, study PRJEB24748) | human gut metagenome | biome: human gut; feature: human-associated habitat; material: faeces | place: China | collected 2012 | reverse complement strand
GATGGAATCGGCACCCATCTCCTCCAAGGTCTCGCACAGGGCCGGGCGACGGTTGGCGTAGCCGAAATCGTCGCAGGTGTCCGGGCTTTGCATCACGCAGAAAATATAGGTGGCACCATCCTTATTGGCCCATGAAACATAGCTCTGATTGCCACTGTCGCTTTTGAATGCGGTCACATCGCACATGCCGCCCTGCATGGCGCTGCGGTAGTATTTGCCGCCGCTGGATTTGCTCAGCGCGGCGTTCTGGCTGACCAGAACAGACGAAGAACGGTGTTTTTCTTTGGCGGGCATGGTAAAGCTGGGCGCACCGGAAACCTCCACAAAGGCATCAAAGCTCATCAGATAACGCAGGATCAGGTACATATCCACGGCACAGGTCACGTTGCCGCTGTCGATGCCGCAGGCATCCGTCCAGGTGCTGCCGGTGGTGCCGATGCGCTGGGACAGGGTGTTCATCTGGCTCACCCAGCCCGCGAGGTCGCCGCCAGAAAGGGCATAGGCAAGGCCCATGGCGGCTTCGTTGGCGTTGCGGGTGACCATGGCGTACAGTGCTTCGCGGTAGGTGAAAGTCTCGTTGGAGCGCATGTCGGCGTTGCTGGTGTTGTGCACATAGTCCGAGATGGCAAACGGCATCTGGAAGGTATTGTCCAGCTGGTCGGCATAGTTGGTCAGCACCAGCGCAATGGTCATATACTTGGTCAGGCCACCGGCAGAGACCTGTTTGGTGCTGTCCTTTTCGTAGACGATGATGTTGGTGTCGGTGTTCACGATGTAGGCGCTCTGGGCCTGCACCTGATAGACGGGGGATGGGTCGAACATGGCACCCGCCGGCAGCACCAGGCAGCTGAGCAGGAGTGCAAACGACAGGATCAGTGCAAAAATACGTTTCATGTGGACAATTCCTTCAAAAAGCGATAAACTATACGAAGCAATGCGCACCGGCAGCGGTACGCAGAAAACACAAATGGAACAGCAGACGCTGTATACTTTATAATAACAGGTTTGCCGGGACGTGACAAGGGCTTTGCGGCTTTTGGCTGCAGTTTTGCACGCTCCGGCACAGGAGGACGGGAATGGTATATCTGACAGGCGACACCCACGGCGATCTGGACCGGTTCCGGCACGGGCGGCTGCGCTGGCTGGGCAAACAGGACATCGTGGTGGTGCTGGGCGATTTCGGCTTCGTGTGGGACGGCAGCAAGGAGGAACAGAAAAAGCTGGATTGGCTGCGCAAGCGCCCGTATACCCTGCTGTTTCTGGACGGCAGCCACGAAAACTACGATCTTTTGAAGCAGTATCCCACCGAGGAACGCTTTGGCGGGAAGGTGCAGGCACTGGGTGGCAATGTGTACCATGTGTGCCGCGGCAGTGTGCTGGAATTGGAGAATAAAAAATACCTGTGCTTTGGCGGTGCGGAAAGCCAGGATGTGGAGGATCGGGAACCCGGCGTGAACTGGTGGAGGGAAGAAATGCCTTCGGAGGAGGAATACGCCTTTTGTGAGGAGAACCTTGCAGCGTGCGATTACAAAGTGGATTATGTGCTGACCCACGATGCACCAAGCAGATTTTTGGATTTTACCGCCCTTGCCAGCGGCGAGACCAACCAGCTGCACAGCTTTCTGGATAAAATTTTGTTGAAGCTGACCTACGACAAGTGGTTTTTTGGCTGCTACCATAAGGATACCCAGCTTTCCACCAAAAGCCGCTGCGTGTTCTGCGATGTGATAAGCATGGGCGAACGGCACGCAAAGCGTTCCGTTCGATAACAGGGGCCGCTGCACCAGCCGTGCAGCGGCTTTTGCATTTGCTGCTGCTTGTGCGCAAAAAACCTCCGGATCAGTTCATGGCTCCGGCTTTCTCGAACATCTGCTGCACCTGCTGTTCCAGCAGTGCGTGCTCCGGCGCTTCCAGCAGCGGGTCGTCGGCCAGCATGGCAACGGCTTCCGCCTGCGCAGCGTGCAGGGTGCGGGTGTCGTTCATCAGGTCGGCGATCTGCAGGGTGGGCAGGCCGTGCTGGCGGCTGCCGAAAAAGACGCACGGCTTAACCAGGCCATACCAGCCTGAGATCAGATATTTCATACCTGTCTCAACGAACTTCAAGGCATCCTTCTCATTGTCAATATGTGTCACCATAAATACGAACATGTCGATCTGGGAATGTGACATCCAGTGAACAACATTTCTCTCAACCATCGGTGTTCCGTAAGCCTTACACATTGCCTCACATATAAATGTATTATGTGCATCCATCTGATCAACCACGTTGTCTGGCATGCTCTCCATGCTGGAACCCTGTGACTTCGTAAGCACGAGAAGTACTTCATCTCTATGTTTATACAGCTCATGCACAATATTTCTGGCCGACTCAAAATCACTGCCCTCATTGTGGTCTGATGCCATGCCGTTGTTCATCTCATCAACTTCAAATGAAAAATGTTCAGTCAATGCAGCATTGAGGCTGTCCAGCATGTGTCCAACAACATTACAGAACAGATCATCCTTGTCCTTGAAAAAGAAATACAGTGCTCCGGTTGTTACTCCTGCCTTTTGACATATGTTTCTGAGTGAAGCACCCATAAAGCCTTTGTCCATGAATTCTTTCTTGGCACACTTTAGAAGCTCTTTCCTCGTCTCGCTGTCATGTTGTATTTTCTTTGCCATAATCCTCACCCATTTAATTATAATATAAAATAACATAACAGTGTTACGTTTAATAACACCGTTATGTTAAAACATACCGATCATTTTGTCAACTATTTTATTTATTATACATATCGCTATAAATCCTGTCTATAGTCTCATCACGGCTCTGCTTTATTTCTTTCAATATCCTGTCCGCCAGAGAATTGATGGTCTGCATCTCTTCGGTGTAGCTGTCATCAATGAGACTAACCACATATGACATGGACGGTGACTCACTCATCTCCATCATCAGGAATATCCAGCCGTTTCTGTTGAGTATTTCGGTCAGCTCATCTTTGAAATACTCACACATATTCTCAAGTGTGGGATTTATCATATCAAATGGTGCAATCTCATTCAAAGTCTTGTCCTGATATCTGCTCAGAAATTCTTCAACTCTGTGCTCCAGATGATGGAACTTTACAGTCTCATCTCTTCCCTTGACAACATTTATGACGATCTCCCAGGTGTGAGGATGGACCTCCCCAAGTACTCCATTTTTATATATTCCATGTCTGGCATTGAGGTAGAATTTGAATTTGTATTGTCTGAATCTCATCTGTTCATCTCCTCCCCGTAGAATACTTTTCTCGGATCATCGCCGTCTGTGACAGCTCTGAGTTCTGTTCTAATCTCGGCCCCCGCTTCATTTGCTGAGGTTCTTTTCCAGCTTTCAAGCATCTTATCACGTATCTGTTCAGCCGTTGACATATCTGTCATATACATAAGCACAACAAAATTGCCCTTTGACATTTCTGCGGTCACATGATTAGATCCCATGCAGCCCTTTATGAAATCCATTATCCCGAATATCTCATCTCTTGAAAAATAACGATCTCCCATCTGAACACTTATGAACAAGAAAGTGATCGGATAAAGCTCCGGATCTGTCGATTTTGAGAGCAGAGAGTCCACAACCTCCATATCGTAATATCTACCTGATTTTTTATCTGCAGGCTCAATATCCTTCTGCCTTAACTCTTCCCCATAGCTTTCTGTAAGTCTCTCATATTCATCGAATTTCTCATTTCTCGCTGTAAGTTCATCTTCTAATCTTTGAACCTTTCTGCCCATATGTCCTATCCTGCCGGCATATTCTATAACCATGCCGCCAAGGACAAGGAAGGCTGCTATCACAGCTATTACGATATAGAATTCAAAATCTTTCACTCCGTATGACGAAAGAACATATGACCTGTCAGCATATATCCCGACAACGTAACCAGATCCGGCAACAGAAGCCGTACTGACTATTCCCCTTTGTTCGCTCATATATTCGTCCAGACCTGATGCAGTCATGTTAGACAGTTCCGCCGTAGTTGCCGCATCCTTGATAAACATGATATCATCCTCTTCTATAAGGAACGCCCATTCCGAACCGGATACATCAACTACTTCATTGATGACTGACTCCATATCTTTCTCACTCAAACCTTCCAGTCTCTCAGCCAGAATAGATACCGTCTGCAGCTGGTCGTCCTTATACGCTGAAAAGATGTTGTCTCTATTGGTTTTCATGTGATAACCATAGTATATGGTTTCCAGAGCTATCATGAACAGAACAACAGCAAAAGCTGCCACAACTCGTCCTCTATATGTCTTATTCTTTTCAGCTTTCCTGCTCATGACATTTTCTCCTTCCTGTCACCTTGTACACCAATCTTCCAAGCCAGCGGAAGTCATGCTTTATGATGCTCCATGCCGTCTGTCTCTCCTCGCTGAAATTCTGCATCTTCCAGCTTCCCTTAGACTTCATGGAGTTGATTATTCCTGCAAATCTGAACCAGAACACGACAAAGTTGTACAGAGGAAGCAGGAATACAAGATACCATTTTCTCATGTAATATCTTCTGAGCTGTTTAAACGGACTCAGAAAAAGACTTATACATATATATAGCAGTGTTGTGGTAAACACATACAAAAGATACATGATTATGACTGAATCTATGATGAGCGCAAACGGATAATCCTGGAATATTCCAAGGCATATCAGCGCAAAGTACCATATCATACGCGGGAATGCAAATGTGTGATCAAACATAACCAGTCTCACAATGAAGTCAGAGAAAAATCCTCGCACAGCGTTCATCCTGTTCTTCATGAACATGTGGACAACCTCTATCTCGCCCCTCTGCCATCTCTGTCTCTGTATATATAGTCTGTTCATATCTTCTATTGGATCAACATAAAATATAGCTTCACTGCACAGAGCTACCTTATCTCCGAGCACATCCCTTATCTGAAACGTTACATGGGTGTCCTCGCACACAGTATCCGTATTGTACATATTGGTTTTCATGATGGTTGATCGTCTGAATGCTGAGAAAGCACCTGATAAAGTAAATATATTATTGAACTCCGACTGGAAATTCCTGCCAGCAAGGAACGCCTGACAGTATTCAAAGAACTCCAGCTTTCTAAGCAGTCTGAGTCCAAATCTGTCGGTATCATCGACCATTTCGGGGTTGGTCATGATCGTTCCGGTCATGCAGTCGATGTCAGGATTCCTCTCGAATTTGGTCACCATGTTCCTGATGGCATCCCTCTGGAGCACACCGTCACTGTCTATGTGTATGATGTATTTGCCGTAGCTGTTGAAAAGCCCCAGGTTGAGAGCCTTAGACTTGCCCTGTTTTGAATTTACCCAGTTCATTGTCAGATCTGGGAATTCCTCCTGACATTTGCAGAATACATCAAAGCTCCGGTCCGTACTCATATTATTTACAACAAGTATATATATCTTGCTGTTAGGATAACTTGACGCATCTATGGAGCTTATACATCTGTGAAGGCTATGTTCCTGATTATACACAGGTATGATAAGTGTTATCTCCGGAGAAAAGTTGATCGCCTTCTCCTTCCTCGACACCAGTTTCTTCTTTATCAGTATGAAAAAATTGCCAATAGTAGGTATAATCTCCATGACGATCGGTATGATGACCCATGCCGCCCAGAAAAGTATGGAGCTATGAAAGATCTGTGTTATCAGTGTCATATCTGAAACCTCCTACCTTCTGTCTGATGATCTGAGCCTTTGTAAATACAAAGAAATACAAAAGCACAGTACATGCATAGAACACCAGACGTCCTATTATGCTGTGGGCAACGAAGTACGAACCTCCGCCGAACACATGGACAATGAGACATATGGTGAATATCCTGAGTACATTTGCCGCAAATATCAGAGCCGGTCCAACTATACTGAGCACCACCTTCTCGTATGTATGGTACATGGGGAAGAACCACAGAAGTGAAAGGAATGCCAGCATCTCCACTATTCCTGAACACTCGTAGTCTATATACATGGACAGGTTGGCGTCACCGGTCGCTATGAACACTATATTCTTGTTGAAGTATCCCTCATATATACCGGTCATGTCTCCGAACATGCCAGCAACAGCGGACACGCTCTTCTGAAGAGGTGCAAGGAAGACAGGCTCCACCTTGATGAGCATGAACACAAAAAGTCCTATGCTTCCGGTTATAAAATACCAGAAATCCAGTTTTCCACGTTTCAGCACGGTCAATATATATATCCAAAGTGCCAATACTATAACAAAAACTATATTCATCATCGGTGTGCACCTCCTCTCATTTATATTCACATCCTGCTATAACATTCAGCCGGTTAGATTCTCTTTCTTCTATATACTATTACTCCGCCTACGGCCATGAGCAGGGCTATGGCAGCACCGGCCCAAGGGCCTGTAGGTGTTCCGGTTATGGTAACTCCCTCTGCACCTATATTCGGGTTGGACACAGTGATGGTTGCACCCTGATCCAGCTTTATGCCAAGGTAATCGGCTAACTTGTCAAGTGAGATGGAGAACTCTATCTCATCACCCTTGCCTGTCTCAGTATGTACAGGATCATATACCGTAAATGCCACATCGCCATCCACATCATTGTAATAGCCTGCAAATACTCCGAAATTCCTGTATATTCCGGCTCCAAAGCCGTTGGTCTGTCCACCCCAGTTTATGGATCCGTTGGAATTTACAGGGAGTATATTAAGTACACATGATTTTCCATCCACTGTGATATTCCACAACTGGAACTGCATCTGGGATGTATACAGATCGTTCATGGAGAAGTGTACATACAGTCTTCCATTCTCCACTGCAAGTTGTCCCTTGTGGGTCGAGTAACCATTGTTACTGTTGTATGTTATATCCGCTGACGGATACTGACTCCACTCACCATAATATCCATCGATCACAAGTCCTGATGTGACAGGCCCTGTTATCTCTTCTGTAGTTCCAGTTTCTGTTGTGGCATTCTCCGTTGCCTTCTCTGATGTGCTGACCTCAGTGGTTGTCTGTTCTGTAGTGCTCTCTGTTACCTGTTCTGTAGCCTCCGTGGTATCCTCTGTAACTTCCTCGGTAGTAGTCTCCTCTGTACTGTTATCCGCAGACTCCGTGGTTGCCTCACTTCCAGCCTCTGTAGTCGTCTCAGATGATGAACTGTCACCTGCTATATCAAGCTCAGCCGTATTGTCATTCCAGCCTATTGTTATATTCCGTACATCCGTTCCATATGTGCTAACTGGCACCTTTGCACTCCAGGACATATCCGCATATCCCCAGCCAGATGACGATGCGCCGGTATTTGTCGTATAACCAGTAGCGCCGTCGATTGCCTGATACCATGCATTTAACACGTTAAACGATGAACCATCGCCATTGTTGCCTGTGTTAATAACCAACTTGGATAATGCCCCCGGAGCTGTCTGTCCATTCACAGATATATCAAATATTTGCTGAATGTAATTAGTCCACGAACCACTGTATTCCAGATAGATGTACTCGCCATCCGTTGTCACTTCCATGCTGCCGCCATTTCCATCGGAGAGTGTCTGTGCCTGACTCCCGAATATGGAAACACCCGAAAAGATGATCACCATGCATATCGCAGTTATAATTCCTGTAAGTCTCTTCATTTTAGTTCTTCTGTTCTTCATATAATCACGCCTTCTCTTGTAGTAAAATCTATTGTAAGTTGTTTGCTCCTGTCATACTCTCAAGTCTCAGTATGTCGTCAAATATCTTCTGATAATTCCTGTTACTCGTATCCATATTCATAGTAGGCAGCAACAGTCTGTCTGACACCTGATACACGCAGAGCGGATTCTCGGATATATCAAGCTGATAAAGCTCCATTCCATTCTTCTCAAGTCTTTGTCTGAGTTCTTCATAGAAATAATCGCCAATCGTCTCGAGCGTATTCTCGCACCCCTGAAACTCAGGAAGCTCATTCAGATACTTGCCTCTGTACTGATCTATGAACGCCGAAACTATCGCCTCCAGCTTGAAGAAAGGTATATCCTCACTCTGGTCCTTCATTCCTATATATGTGACGATCGTAAATGAATGCCCGTGCATCTTCTCCCTGTCACCGTTGAAGCTGTGCCTGGCATTGAAGTAGGATCTGTATATATAATAATTAAACAACCAGCCACCTCCCTGCTCTCTATGTCAGATTACGACACAATAAACCTATTCTTATCACCTCTAGATTATAGATACCTAATTGTGATATATCAATGATGAAAAATCGCCAAAATTATGGCTAATTTATGAATATTTTGTAACTTTGTGTATAATCAGAAGTTTTCAACCGTTTGCGCTGTTCATATTTCTTTGTTCGTTTGATCGTTATTGACTGAATAATCACAAAATCGGTCAAACAGTCATAATGTGAATGGCCGCACAAAAAAAGATCCCATCCATATGAATGAGATCTTTTTTGACCATTATTACTTTTTTTAATTGTATTTCTTTAATTGATATAGCCCGCGGAGTCGTTGCACAGAAGTCGCCTTTTACACCTCAAGCAGTTTCTGAACACTTACAAGCTTTACACAGAGAACAAATATCTCTGTTGCCTGCTGCATCTCCTCCGGTGTAGGGAATGAAGGTGCGATCCTGATGTTGCTGTCCTTTGGATCGTTGTGGTATGGGAATGTTGCTCCTGCACCTGTGAGAATAACTCCAGCCTCCTTGCACTTTGCAACTATCTCCTTTGCACAGCCCTCCATGGCGTCAAATGATATGAAATATCCGCCGAGAGGCTTGATCCATGAACCAATTCCAAGTCCATCAAGCTCCTCCTCAAGGACTTTGAGAGTTGCCTCAAACTTTGGTCTCATGAAATCTGCATGCTTCTTCATATGTTCCTTGAGTCCGTCAAGGTTCTTGAAGTATCTTGCATGTCTGAGCTGATTTACCTTATCGTTTCCTATGGTCTGTATTGTGTAATGCTTCTTGGCATCCTCAAGATTTGCATGTGATGTAGCCATAGCTGAAACTCCTGAACCAGGGAAGCTTACCTTTGATGTTGAAGCAAACTCAAATACCATATCAGGATTGCCTGCCTTCTCACACTCCCCGATGATATCAAGTATCTCTACCTGATTGTCCTCGTACAGATGATGGATGACATAGGCATTGTCCCAGAAGATCCTGAAGTCCTTAGCCGCAGGCTTGAGATTTGCAAATCTTCTTACTGTCTCATCGCTGTAGCAGATTCCCTGTGGGTTTGAGTACTTTGGCACGCACCATATACCCTTTACTGTTGGATCTGAATTTACAAGTTCTTCAACCATATCCATATCTGGACCTGTCTCTGACATAGGTATGTTGATCATCTCTATTCCAAAATGCTCTGTGATAGCAAAATGTCTATCATATCCTGGAACAGGGCAGAGGAACTTCACCTTGTCAAGCTTGCACCAAGGTGTCTCTCCCATTATTCCATGTGTATATGCTCTTGATACAGTGTCAAACATAAGAGTAAGACTTGCGTTACCACCGATGAAGATATGATCCTCAGTGGTTCCCATCATCTCAGCCATAAGTCTCTTGACCTCTGGGATTCCATCAAGGCACCCATAGTTTCTGCAGTCTATGCCACACTCTGACTTCATATCAGAATCACTGTTGATAACATCCATAAGACCAACAGATACTCCAAGCTGGGTTGGTGATGGCTTTCCTCTTGACATATCAAGGTTCAGGCCAAGAGCCTTCTTCTCCTCATATGCCGCAAGCAGCTGCTCTCTAAGTTCCATTAACTCTTCTTTTGATAATTCACTGTACGCTTTCATAAAAGTCTCCCTTGCTACCTAACAATGTTATAGTTATATGTCCGGGTTGCACGTCAAAACGTTCTATATTAAATAGACGATTCTAACGTTCAACCCTTGTATCATATAATTTATTTCTCCGGTTGTCTAGACCTTAATCGCATAAGTTTGTAGTATTTCGCAAATTTTGGTTGAAAAATCTAAGTTCAAATACTAAATCCGACTATATTTTCGTCAAAATTATATATTTAACTTTTTATTTTCAAGTTGACCGACATTGAAAGATGCTGCAGTGTTCTTTTGGTAGTGGACTTAACTATATGACTCTGGCGGTTATTTGGATGGTATCATGGATGCTATCTCAGCGGCAAGCTGCGATTTTGGCATGGTCTGAAGTGTTATTCTGCCAGGGCCTGTTACCACTGTATTGAAGAATCCCTCTCCTCCAAATAACATATTCATGGCACCACCCTTTACTGTCTCTGCGTTCAAGGAACATGTTGCATCCA
>OGYJ01003066.1_pt1 | contig 10281 bp, 11 predicted proteins | sample 1576531 | NCBI WGS metagenome assembly OGYJ01 (sample SAMEA3541574, study PRJEB24748) | human gut metagenome | biome: human gut; feature: human-associated habitat; material: faeces | place: China | collected 2012 | reverse complement strand
CCGTGATGCCGATGCGTCGTATTTTCCAAAAGTGTGCAAACAATCTGGCAGCGGCCGGTGCAGAGCCCGTGGCAGCGGAATTGGTGATCTTCCTGCCGGAGAGCGTGGAAGAACCGGAATTGAAAGCACTGATGTCCGAAGCGGAAGGTATTGCCGCGGAGTTAAACATACAGATTATCGGCGGACAGACCAGAGTAAGTTCCGCAGTACGGCAGCCCCTGGCCACGGTGACCGGATATGGCATCCGCAGGACCGGTGCGGTGCAGATGGATGTGCGGAAGAAGCTGGCGGGACAGGATATTATCATTACGAAATGGATCGGCCTGGAAGGCACCGCGGATCTGGCGGCCCGGAACCGGGAAGGACTCCTGACGAGATACCCGGCGTATCTGGTGGAAGAAGCTGCGGCGTTTGATCGGTATTATTCTATCTTACCGGAGGCCGCTACCGCCGTGAAGTCCGGCGGTTGTACCATGCATGATGCTTCCGAGGGCGGCATTTTCGCCGGCCTGTGGGAGATGGCAGAGGGTGCAGGTGTTGGACTGACAATAGATATGAAGAAACTTCCTCTCAGACAGGAGACAGTGGAAGTCTGTGAATACTGCAATGTGAATCCCTACGAACTGAGATCCGGCGGAAGCCTGATCATTGCAAGCCCGGAGGGAACTGCAGTGGTGGAAGCATTGGTGGCAGAGGGAATTCCGGCAGTGATCGTAGGAAGATTTACAGACAGTAATGAACGACTGATCCTGAATGAGGACGAAGTCCGTTATATGGATCGTCCTCAGAGAGATGAGATTTATAAAAGCGTGTAAAATTCTGAATCCACCCCTTATGTAAGGGAAAATGCAATATAAAAGTTATAAAGGAGATAGAGGCATGAGAGAAGAATTATTAGCGATCATAGAGAAGAACAGCAGGATCGATCTGAAGGAACTGGCTGTGATCCTGGGAGTGGAAGAGATCGATGTGGTAAATGAACTGGCAGCACTGGAAGCAGAAGGGATCATCTGTGGTTATCATACTCTGATCAACTGGGAGAAGACGGATATTGAAAAAGTAAGTGCGCTGATCGAGGTACGTGTAACTCCCCAGAGAGGCCAGGGCTTTGACAGTATTGCAGAGCGTATCTACAAATATCCTGAAGTGCGCAGTGTGTATCTGATGTCCGGAGCGTATGATCTGATGGTCATTCTGGAGGGTAAGACCCTGCGGGAGGTATCTAATTTTGTATCTGACAAGCTGTCCACACTGGATTCCGTGCTGAGTACAGCAACGCATTTTATCCTGAAGAAATACAAGGATCACGGAACCGCATTTGCTACGAAAAAAGAAGATGAAAGAGAGATGATCACTCCATGAGAAATCCATTAGCAGATAAAGTAGTGGATATCAAGCCATCGGGTATCCGCAAATTTTTTGATATTGTAAGCGAGATGCAGGATGCCATCTCTCTGGGTGTGGGAGAACCGGATTTTGATACTCCCTGGCACATCCGGGACGAGGGTATCTATTCCCTGGAAAAGGGAAGAACCTTCTATACCTCCAATGCCGGTCTGAAGGATCTGCGTCAGGAGATCTGCAACACGATCCGGAGAAAACAGGGCGTATCCTATGACTGGCAGCATGAAGTGCTGGTGACAGTCGGTGGCTCTGAGGCAATCGATATCGGGCTGCGTGCCATGTGCAATCCGGGAGATGAAGTCCTGATCCCCCAGCCCAGCTACGTATCCTATGAACCCTGTGCGATCCTGGCAGGAGCGACCCCGGTGATCATTGACCTGAAGGCAGAGAATGAATTCCGCCTGACAGCAGAGGAGCTGGAGGCAGCCATTACGGACAAGACGAAGGTACTGATCCTTCCGTTTCCCAACAATCCTACGGGAGCCATTATGGAAAAGTCTGATCTCGATCAGATTGCCTGGGATTGCCTCGGATATGCCATGCCTACGGTACTGTTGCAGCTGCTGTTGGACGGCAGGGGATATGACTCCTTCTCTGGCAGAAATGTAGACATTATGATGACGGGAGATCCAAGGCTGACAGAGCTTTTGTTAAAATACAGCAGCTGGTGGTTCCTGTCGGGAATCGCTGTTGTGGTCGTGAGCGGCATGATATGCGGGATCATTGCCATGCTCCGACAGAAAAAAGAAAAAACAGTACCGGACAGAAGCCTGTTCTGGAAGATCTCAGGAGTCTGTGTGATCACTGCGGCAGGCATGATCCTGTGGTATACCATGCGGGATGCCGGATGCCTGGATTACAAGAACGGATTGCTGCCGGGTTCTCTGTGGCTTGTGGGAATGATCCTCTGGACCGATAGGACCATAAGCGCCGGAGATACAGAAGACAACCCGGAGAAATAATAGAATTGTGACAGCAGAAACGCGGGAAGGAGGAACCATGACGAAGATGACAACAAAAGTGAAAACGCAGAAATCAGAAAAAGCCTGGTTCTTTCTGGGAGCGTTGGCAGTATTTTTTATGGGACTTCCGTATCTTGTATTAGGGAAGGACTCTGTGTTCGTGTATCACGATCAGCTGGACGGTGAGGTGATCGCCTATCTTCTGCAGGCAAGACATCTGTGGGATGGCAGCGGTGTATTGCCGGAATTCATGAACGGTGCAGCAAAAACAGCGCTTACCATGCCGGCCCCCGCCTGTGTGCTGTTATACCGGTGGCTGCCTGCGGAACTGGCACTGGTCTGTATGCAGGTGGCTGGCAGCTTTGCCGGATATCTGGGAATGTTCTGCCTGCTTGGATGGGCCGGAGAAACATCGGAAACACTGCGGAGAAGAAAAGGACTTGTCGGTTTCATAGCCATGCTGACCGGATGTATGTATGCGTATCTGCCGTTTTTGCCGGTGTACGGGCTGTCCCAGTATGGATTGCCGCTGTTAATGTATTGTGTACTGCGACTGGGGGAAAAGGACAGACCGAAGAATTTTCGGATTCTCTGTTATTTTTATGTACTGCTTTTCGGATGTAATTCTTCTCTGGTGTTATCCGGTTTTGCTGTGCTGGGAATCTGGGCGGTATGGGAGATCGTCACACTGGTGGACAAAAGGAAACAGTTCTCCGCCGGACAGGCTGCAGCCTGGGGGATTTTGCTGCTTACGTATATCGTTGAGAACGGTTCGTTATTGCTTCAGCTGTCCGGAGGACAGGGAGAAGAGATTTCTCACAAATCGGAATATCTGCTCAGCCCGGTGGACTTTTTCAGTCAGTTGAAAACAAACCTCCTGCAGGGAGGACAGCACAGTGTGGATTATCATGGACTGATCCTCGTGGTGCTGTTGATGACAACAGTTGTTTTATTTTTCCTAAATCGGGCAACGAACAAGAACATAGCGGATAAAAAGAATGTACCTGAGGGCGGAGAAAAACGGTTATGGAAAGCCGTGGGCCTGTCACTGGCCGTTATTGCAGGCTTTGCGGCAGTGGCCGCACTGTGGGACAGCAGTATCGGAATCGCTATCCGTTCCAGTCTGGGTGCTCTGAAGGGCTTTCAGGCCAACAGAGTCCTGTGGCTGAGTCCCTGCCTGTGGTATTTTATTCTGGGGTGCAGCCTGTTATTGCTGACGGAACAGCTCCCGGAAAGAGACACAGGAGCGGAGAAAACAGGGAACGGACGCAGGAACGGTATGATCCCGGGGATCATCGTAATGGCCGCAATGCTTCTTACCGTGGCAATAGCCGGGAAGATTTTGCTGGAGAGCAATCTGAAGCCCAATCTGCAAAAACTGGTGAACCGGAATTATGCAGCCATGAGCTTCCGGGATTATTATGCCGTGGATGTGCTGGATCAGGTACAGGAGTACCTGCGGGAGAATACCGGGGAAGAACCACAGGATTACCGGGTCGTAAGTCTGGGGATCGATCCCGCTGCGGCATTGTATCATGGATTTTACTGTCTGGACGGCTATTCAAATAACTATTCTCTGGAGTACAAGCACCGTTTCCGGGAGATCATTGCACCGGAGCTGGACAAGAGTGAATATCTGGAAGACAACTTTGACCATTGGGGGAATCGTTGCTATTTGTTCAGCGCGGAATGCCTCGTCTATTATACGATTAAAAAAGGCGGCTTTTATTTTCAGGACTATACGATCGATGCGGAAAGTCTGAGGCAGCTGGGCGGAAGCTATCTGTTGTCGGCAGCCTATATCGATCACAGTGAGGATACCGGTCTGGAACTGATGAGGCCGGAGGCCTTTGAGACAGAGAACAGCTATTACCGCATTTATCTCTATCGGGTAATGGATAATGAATAATAACGGAGATGGGAAGATTCCTATGATTGGACAGGAAAAACGGGATAAATGGAAAAAAATCCTGCCGGAACTGCTGGCAGTTATATTGTGCCTGGTATTGATGGGTGCGGGAGTCAGCCGGAAGGAAGGCTATCACATGGACGAACTTCTGAGCTTTGAACTGGCAAATGCCAGGTATAATCCATGGATCGTACCTACCCAGCCGGAAGGGCGTCTGGCCAAATTCGTGAACGAAGAGATCGAGGGGGACAGTGCGGGTTGAAAGTTTTCAGAAGGCGCGGGCAAGAAGGAGTGACCCAGGCAGACGACCTCATACCGCCGTTTGACGGGATTTTGAGGGAGTGCACGAGAGACGCGCAGAGCGACGGACGGATGTAAAAAGTCGCTGACAGAGCGATCTGGCGGAAGTTTTTTACAGCAGGACGTAAGAAGGCGCGCGAAGAATAAGAGCACGCACGGAGGTGGAAAAATGCGTACAAGAATCACACTGGCATGTACAGAATGCAAACAGCGCAACTATAACACAACCAAGGATAAGAAGGCGCATCCTGACAGAATGGAAACCAAGAAATACTGCAGATTCTGCAAGAAGCACACAACGCACAAAGAGACAAAATAATTGCCGTGATGTGTCCTGAGGGACCGCTGTCGGCGGCGCGTTGCTTTTGAAAGGAGTTTGCAGAGTATGTCAAACGAACAAAAAGTGTCCAAGACGCCTAAGGCACCCAAAGTAAAATTCTTTGACGGTGTCAAAGCCGAGTTCAAGAAGATCATCTGGCCGGATAAGGATACCCTGTTAAAACAGTCCGTTGCTGTCGTATTTGTTTCCATTGTTATGGGCATTATTATTTCGCTCATCGATGTAGCAGCGCAGTACGGTGTCAATTTCTTGACAATGTAAGTGAGGAGATTCTTATGGCAGAAGCAAAATGGTATGTAGCTCATACCTATTCCGGATATGAGAACAAGGTCAAAGCTGACCTGGAAAAAACCATCGAGAACCGGCATTTAGAAGATGAGATCCTGGAAGTTCGCGTCCCCATGCAGGAAGTTGTGGAGATGAAAAACGGTGCGAAAAAGACCGTTCAAAAGAAGCTGTTTCCGGGATACGTTCTTGTAAATATGATTATGAATGATGACACATGGTATGTTGTCCGCAACACCAGAGGTGTGACCGGATTCGTTGGACCGGGGAGCAAGCCTGTTCCGCTGTCTGAAGCCGAGATGAAGCCGCTGGGCATCAAATCGGACAATGTCTCCATCGATTTTACAGAAGGAGATACCATCGTAGTCGTTGCCGGCGCATGGAAAGATACTGTCGGCGCTGTTTACAAGATCGACTATAACAAGCAGACCGTAACCATTAACGTAGAACTGTTCGGCAGGGATACCCCTGTAGAGATCAGCTTCTCGGAGGTTCGGAAATTAGATTAAGCGTTTTAGAACGCGGTCACAGAGACGTTCAGTGGAGCGATCCGTTGAGCAGTGGAAGCAGTGTCCTGCCGCTGGAGCAGGAGAAAACGCTGCGCCATACCACAATATATTTAGGAGGTGCCTGACATGGCAAAGAAAGTTACCGGTTACATTAAGTTACAGATCCCTGCTGGCAAGGCAACACCGGCTCCCCCGGTAGGTCCTGCACTGGGTCAGCATGGTGTAAACATTGTAGAGTTTACAAAGCAGTTCAATGCAAGAACAGCTGACAAGGGCGATGTTATCATCCCTGTTGTAATTACCGTTTATGCGGACAGAAGCTTCAGCTTCATTACCAAGACTCCGCCCGCTGCTGTATTGCTGAAGAAGGCATGCAATCTGAAGTCTGCTTCTGCAGTTCCGAACAAGACAAAGGTTGCTACGATTTCCAAGGACAAGGTTCGTGAAATCGCAGAGCTGAAGATGCCTGATCTGAATGCTGCAAGCATCGAATCTGCTATGAGCATGATCGCCGGCACAGCAAGAAGCATGGGTATTGTTGTAGAGGACTGAGTAAATAGAACTGGGAGTAATGCAGAGTAGAAAGCATTACGTTAACAACCAATGGAGGTAATGAACATGAAACATGGAAAGAAATACGGCGAAGCCGCTAAACTGGTGGATCGCGCAACACAGTACGATCCTGCAGAAGCGATTGGTCTTGTAAAGAAAACCGCAACAGCTAAATTCGATGAGACTGTAGAAGTGCATATCAGAACAGGCTGCGACGGCCGTCACGCTGAGCAGCAGATCCGTGGTGCAGTTGTACTGCCCAACGGAACTGGTAAAACCGTTAAGGTTCTGGTATTCGCTAAGGGCGCTAAGCTCGATGAGGCTCAGGCAGCAGGCGCTGACTTTGTTGGCGGCGATGAGCTGATCCCCAAGATCCAGAACGAAGGCTGGCTGGATTTCGATGTTGTAGTTGCAACTCCTGACATGATGGGCGTTGTAGGTCGTCTGGGTAAAGTCCTTGGACCGAAAGGTCTGATGCCTAACCCGAAGGCTGGCACAGTTACCATGGATGTAACCAAAGCGATCAACGATATCAAAGCAGGTAAGATCGAATACAGACTGGACAAGTCCAACATCATCCACGTTCCGGTTGGTAAGGCTTCCTTCTCTGAAGAAGCTCTGGCTGAGAACTACAAAGCGCTGATGGATGCTATCATGAAAGCAAAACCGAGCGCACTGAAGGGTCAGTATTTAAAGAGCATCACCCTGGCTACCACTATGGGCCCTGGCGTGAAGGTTTCTACCGCTAAATACTGCTAATTCAAAGCAAATAAATGTGAGTATTGCGTGTAACGTGAGCTTGCGTATAAAAAGACAGGTTCTGCAGAGCTTCGGCTCGCAGACCTGTCTTTTTTTGCAGTGTGCCGGGCGGTATAGTTGTTGCTGCAGTCAGCGCTTTTGCAGGTACCTGCATGAAAATAGAAAAGTCCCATGTCTGTTCCTTTTCGGGTTCAGACATGGGACTTTTTAATTTCATAGGAAAATGCGTCCTATGAATTTTATCAGCCATCAGACCACTCACACATTCTCCAGGGGCTCTACGCAAGGGCAGATGATTTCGGGCTTTTTGGTAGCAGGTGCTGCCCAGCGAACTGCGTTGGTGATGACCTTCTGAATGTTTTCGTTATGGAAGGTCGGGTTGGCTTCGTGTCCGGGCTGGAAGTAAAATACGTTGCCAAGACCTCTCCGGAAGGTTACACCGCTTCTAAATACTTCGCCGCCGTTGAACCAGCCGATGAATACGGTTTCGAGAGGTTCGGGAATATCGAAGAATTCGCCATACATTTCCTCCACGTCCAGTTCAAAGTGCTCCGGAAGGCCCTGTGCGATGGGATGACCGGGATTTGCGCACCAGAGACGTTCTCTTGCGCCGTCACGCCATTTTAAACTGCAGCTGGTTCCCATCAGTCTTCTGAAGATCTTGGAAAAATGACCGGAATGCAGGACGATCAGACCCATGCCGCGCAGTACGTGATCCTGTACCTTATCCACAACTGCATCGGATACCTGATCGTGAGCCATATGACCCCACCAGATCAGAACGTCGGTGTTGTCCAGAACGTCGTCGGTCAGACCGTGCTCGGGATCATCCAGACATGCCAGACGGCATTCGATGTCTTCGTTTTTGCCCAGAAACTCGGCAATTGTTGCATGCAGGCCGTTGGGGTAAATGGCTGCAACCTCTTTGGAGGATTTTTCATGGCGGAACTCATTCCATACAGTTACTCTGATCATGTGATTTCTCCTTTTCTACTTTTTTATGAAAAAAGAATCGTGCTCTTTTTTTCTTCATCATACCTGAAAACAGGAAAAACAGCTAGCCTGCTTTTGCTGTTTTTTTCATATGAAATTGCTGTTTTCCGGCAAAGGACTTCTGGGACTTTTTCAGTCCGTATCTGCACCTTCGGAAAACAGAATGTGGAAAAACAAGTAGCAATGTTGTATTATGTGGATATATGTGTTATTCTGTGTAAAGATCCGGTAAAAGAGATGAAACATGGGGAGTTTTCAGGAGGAAAAAGGGATGCTTGCAATCGAACGACAGGAACAGATCGTAAGCCAGATCAGGAGGAACGGAGCAGTTCGGATTCACGAACTCACAAAGCAGTTCAGCGTGTCAGTTGAGACGATCCGCAGAGATCTTCTGGAATTGGAACGGCAGGATTGTCTGCATCGGGTACACGGCGGTGCAGTCGGCATAGCTGTGGCAAAGCAATATCACCGGCTGGAAGAAAGGACAGAAGAAAATCCGCAGAAGAAGGAAGAACTTTCCGGATATGCGGCAGGCCTGATCCTGGAAGGCGATGTGCTGATGGTGGATTCCGGAAGCACTGCGATAGCGTTTGCAAAAATGCTTGCAGAAGAGTTTGAACGGCTGACAGTGATTACCTATTCCTTGCATGTGTTTGAGATACTGAAGAAAAAAGAAGGATTTACCCTCTATCTGTGTGCAGGGGCATACCTTCGGGATGAAAATGCATTCTGCGGGCAGTGGGCATTGCAGATGCTGGAACAGTTTCATGCAAAGACAGCATTTTTGTTTCCATCCGCTATTTCTCTGCAGAACGGCATAATGGACTATGATCAGGAACTGTACCATTTACAGCGGGCGATGATGAAGCATGCGGATCGGAGCGTTTTTCTGGCGGACAGTGACAAGTTTGAAAAGAGCGCGCTGCTAAAGCTTGCGGATGTCAATGAAGCCGTAACATTTGTCACGGACAGCGGCCTGCGGAAAGAAATCCTGGAACTCTATCAGGAAAACGGAATAGAAATGATCAGAGGAGAACAGAAGCAGTGAAACAAAAGGATCATCAGGCGGAAAGAATATTAATCGGATTTTGTGTTGCTGCATATTTTGTCAGCTACATTACACGGATCAACTACGGCACAGTGCTTCTGGAAATTGTCAATTCAGAAGGAATCACGAAAATGTCAGCATCCATGGCGGTAACCGGAAGCTTCGTGACCTATGGTATCGGACAATTGATCAGTGGATGGCTCGGAGATCGGATCAAGCCGCGCTATCTGATGTTTATCGGACTGATGGTCTCTGCAGGTATGAATGTCTGTGTTCCACTGTTTTCAAGACCGGCTGCGATGCTTGTTTTCTGGTGTATCAACGGTTTTGCCCAGGCACTGATGTGGCCTCCGATGGTCCGGCTTTTGTCAGATTATCTTGACCAGGATACCTATAAGAAAAGCTGCGTCTGGGTCAGCTGGGGATCTTCTGCCGGCACGATCTTCCTTTATCTGTTTGCACCTGTCTGCATTGTGTGGAAAGGCTGGAGAAGCCTGTTTTTCCTCTGTGCAGGCTGTGCGGTCCTCTTTGCATTTGCGTGGATAAAAGCCATCGGTTCTGCGGAAAAAAGAATGCAGAAGGGTTCTGCAGGGAGCTTTACGAAGGCAACTGCAGGTGCCTCCCGTGGCGATACGGGCACGGAAAATGGCACAAGCTTGGAAGAAAATACATCTGCTTTGCAAAAAACAATTCCCTTACCGGAAAAAACCGCGCCGATGCTTGCGATTATCATGCTTGCAATTATGATGCAGGGCATTTTGCGTGACGGTATTACGACCTGGATGCCAAGCTATATTTCCGAAACCTTTCATTTGACAAGCTCTATTTCGATTCTGACCGGTATTGCTTTGCCTTTGTTTGGTATTGTGTGTTCACAGATCGCATCCCTGATCAATCGGAAGCTGATCCACAATGAATTGCGCTGTGGGATGGCGATCTTTGCTCCCGGCTTTGTTGCGGCGTTTCTGTTATGGCTGATGCCAAACGGCAATGCGGCATTGTCCGTTTTTTTGTCTGCGCTGATTACCGGCTGCATGCACGGTGTCAACATGATTCTGGTCAGTATGATTCCGCCGTTCTTCAAAAAGTTCAATCGTGTCGGTTTTATCTCCGGACTGGTAAACTCCTGCACCTATGTGGGCAGCGCAATTTCCAGCTATGGGATTGCATGGATTGCGGACAAGAAGCAGGATTTCCTGCGGCAGCAGGGTATTGGCCTG
>OGYJ01003062.1_pt1 | contig 10295 bp, 7 predicted proteins | sample 1576531 | NCBI WGS metagenome assembly OGYJ01 (sample SAMEA3541574, study PRJEB24748) | human gut metagenome | biome: human gut; feature: human-associated habitat; material: faeces | place: China | collected 2012 | reverse complement strand
GTGGCATCGCCCAATGACGGGGAGGCTCCTATGGTGACCTACAACGGCAAAGTCGTTGGTGCGGCCAACGTGGGCCAAGTCTTTACGGATAGCGTCTATTTCTGGGGGCGTCCCTCGGCCGTGGATTACAACGGCGGCGGCTCGGGCGGCAGTAACAAGGCTACGACCAATCCCGAATACCTGGCCGAAGTGGAACAGCGCGTGCAGGATTTCCTCGCGGCGCACCCCTACCTCTCCCGCGGGGAGGTGCCCTCGGAAATGGTGACTGCCAGCGGTTCGGGCCTCGATCCCGACATCTCACCCCGCGGCGCCGAAGTTCAGATTCGCCGCGTCGCCGCGGCCCGCGGTATGTCCGAGGCTGAGGTGAAGAAGATCGTCGAAGAGAATATTCACAAACCATGGCTCCACCTACAAAGTCAATGTATTGAAACTGAATGTGGCATTGGATACTGCACAGAATAAATAGCCTATAGACTTATGAAAAAGTTGGATAAATGGACTAAACGGTGGCTGATCGTACTGATCGTATTTTTGGTCGCCTTCCTGGTTACAGACCTGATCTGATACTTTGTCGGTTATCCGGTTTTCGTAAGTCAGACTTCACAAACCCTGCATTTCCCGTCGCGTACGCCCGAACCCGGGAACGGGTTTCGGGACGCAACGGACGAAAAAACAATCTCGAATCATTAACAATCAACGAAGAAATCTCTTAGCTATGAAACGTATTTTACTCGGAGTACTGGCCGCTGCGGCCCTGTTTGGAACGAATCATGTTGTCGCTCAAGAGAGAGGAGTGTCGTTCGGCGGCGGTACCGATCTCGTAAGTTCGTATTACTGGCGCGGCGTCAAGGAGTCTGGGCCGGCCCTGCAGCCCACGCTGACCATGACTGCCGGCAACTTTTCGGTAACCGCATGGGGGTCGATTGATTTCAGTGACAGCGGCTACAAGGAGATGGATCTCACGCTGGCCTACCAGCTGGGGCCTGTGACGCTTTCGGTGGCCGACCTCTACTGGACCGGGCATGACGACGACCGCTATTTCATGTTCAACAACCATTCTCCCCACCGCATCGAGGTCGGTGCGAGCTGGGTCGTATCGGAACGGCTTCCTTTCACATTGTCGTGGTACACGATTCTGTTCGGCGCTGCCGACCGGAACTTTGAGGGGGAACGTGCCTATGCCTCCTATTTCGAGGTGGCCTATCCTTTCACGGTGAAGACGATCGACATGAAGGCCGGCGTGGGTATGGTTCCCTGGAACGCCGCTGCGACCTACAACTGCGGTGATCGTGATTTTTACGTGCAGAATGTCTTCCTCAATGCGGGCAAGAACTGGGATATCAAGGGTGCCGGCGGTATGAAAATTGGACTTTTTACCAATCTGATTTGGAATCCGGCACTCGACGATGTTAACTTTGTCGGCGGATTCTCATTCAGAATGTAAATGCCATGGATACACATGACACCCGGCGAAGTGCCGAGCACTTTCTCAATTTGATCAAGGAGTCGCATCGCGGCAAGTTTAAGGTCTATATCGGCATGAGCGCCGGTGTGGGCAAAACCTACCGGATGTTGCAGGAGGCACACCAGTTGCTCGATGCAGGTGTCGATGTGCGTATCGGATACATTGAAACGCACGGTCGTGCGGAAACGGAAGCCCTCGTCGCAGGGCTTCCGCTCGTTCCGCGCCGCAAGCTCTTTTACAAAGGCAAGGAGCTCGAGGAGATGGATACGCAGGGCATCATCAACCTGCATCCCGAGATCGTGGTCGTTGACGAGTTGGCTCACACCAATATCGAGGGAAGTGAGAACCCCAAGCGGTGGCAGGACGTAATGCAGATTCTCGATGCGGGGATCAGCGTCATTTCGGCGGTCAACATTCAGCATATCGAGAGCCTCAACGAGCAAGTGCAGGAGATCACCGGCGTCGAAGTTCACGAGCGCGTGCCGGACAGCGTGCTGGCGATGGCCGACGAAGTGGTGAACATCGACCTCACGGCCGAAGACCTAATCGATCGCCTGAAGGCGGGCAAGATCTATAAGCCCGAAAAAATACAGACAGCTCTGAATAACTTTTTCCGGCAGGAGCACATTCTCCAGCTGCGCGAACTGGCCTTGAAAGAGGTGGCGCTGCGCGTGGAGAAGAAGGTCGAAAATGAGATAACCGTCAATACGGCACAGTTGCACGGCCGCATCCTGGCAGTGATCGACAGCAGTGAAAAGCGGGCTCGAAAGGTCATTCGGAAGACGGCACGCATGGCTACACACCTTAATGCCGGGTTCACGGTTCTCTACGTTCAGAGCGACCGCGAAGCTCCGGACAGGATTCCGCTGGCAAGGCAGCGTTACCTGATCAATAACTTCAATCTGGCCCAGGAGCTGGGTGGAGAGGTGATGCGTGTACATTCGAATAAACATATCGATGCAATTGTCGAAGCGTGTATCGACAGGAAGATTAGCAATGTATGTATCAGTAAACCGGAGTTTTCTCTTTACTCATTGATTATTACGGCTATACGATTGCGTTTTTTGTTGAACCGCCTGTCGCGTTTAAATATTGACTTAACCATTTTATCGTAATTTATGAAACTGCGTTATCGATTGACACTGGGTATCGGTTTCCTGTTTGCATTGATTGTCTTGCTGGGAGTTCAATCCGTCGGCTACGTTCGTCATCTTTCGATGGCGTCGAAAGAAATTCTCGCGGATAACTACAATTCTCTGCATTATGCCAAGGATATGTTGCAGTCGCTGGATCGTATTTCCCAGGATTCCGCTTCCCGGAAAGCACTTATTCGCAGCCTGTCGCTCCAACGGGAAAATATCACCGAGGTCAATGAACGGGAGATCACTGCGGCGCTGGACAGCAAGATTACGGCGCTGACGGACAGTGTAACGGATTCCGAACTCAAGCTCATCCGGGACGACCTTTACCGCATTATGGAACTGAACATGGCTTCGATTCACATGAAAAGTTCCGATACGGCTGTAAGTGCTACGGATGCGATGTGGTCTTTAGCGATCGTATCTGCACTCTGCGCCTTGCTGGCCATGATTTTCCTAATTCGTTTTCCGGCTATTGTGCTGCGGCCTATCGACAAGTTGAAACAAGGGATCACGCAGATCGCCAACCATAACTACGATCAAAGGCTCGATTTCGGCGACAACCGGGAATTTGGGGAGGTGGCGCAGTCGTTCAACGACATGGCCGCCAAACTCGACGAATACCGTCGCAGTTCGCTCGATGACCTGATGACGGCCAAAAAGCGCATAGAGGCAATAGTCAATACGTTGCACGAACCGATTGTTGGGTTGGGGCCTGACCGTAAACTCCTTTTCATGAACCGTGAGGCACTTTCGGTACTGAATCTTCGGGAGGATGTTTTAGGGCGTAATGCTGCCGAAGTAGCGCTTTCGAATGATTTGCTGAGGCGTCTTGTCCGCGACCTTTACGAATCTAATAAAGAGAACGACAAAGAACCGCTGAAGATATACGCAGATAACAAAGAGAGCTATTTCCAAGTGGAGAACACGCCGCTCTACATTACGCCTGTGGGCGGTACGGAGCAGCAGTTTATCGGGAACCTGATCGTCTTGAGTAATGTAACGAAATATAAGGAGTTGGATTCGGCCAAGACAAACTTTATTTCGACAGTCTCGCACGAGATGAAAACCCCGATCTCCTCGATCTTGATGAGCCTGCAACTGCTGAACGATACCCGTTTGGGGAAACTCAATGACGAACAGAAGCAACTCGTAAGCAGTATTAAGGACAGCAGCGACCGTTTATTGAACATTACGGGAGAACTGCTGAACATGACACAGGTCGAATCAGGCAAACTCAAACTCATACCTAAGATCGTAAAACCTATCGAGCTGATCGACTATGCCGTACATGCCACACAGGTGTTGGCAGAACGATTCCATTGTTTCGTGGAGATCGATTATCCAGATAAAATCTCGAAACTCTTCGTCGACAATGAAAAGATCGCGTGGGTCATCACCAACCTGTTGTCGAACGCCATTCACCACTCACCCGAAAAGTCGCGTGTCATCGTCGGTGCCGTACAGCGCGAAAAGGCGGTGGAAATCTATGTGCGCGACTTCGGCCGTGGCATAGACCCGCGTTACCATAAGAGCATTTTCGAGCGATATTTCCGCGTGCCGGGTACCAAAGTGCAGGGCAGCGGGTTGGGGCTGGCCATCTCCAAGGAGTTTGTCGAAGCCCACGGCGGTACGATCTCGGTCGAAAGCCAAGTTAATGAAGGTAGCCGCTTTTCCATCCTGTTGCCGGCCTGATCGATCCGGTTAGGTTTTTGATATATATGTTTGGAGAAGAAGTTGTCCTTAGGACAACTTCTTCATTATATACAAAATCGAGTCTTAATTTAGGGCTGAATTTGAAAAAACTGTTCGTTTGGGGGCAGTTGGTTAAGGGCCCGAATTATTGGGATTTTACAATTCTGCGAGATTAGATTGTCCCCATATTGTTCCGTCGCTGAATCGGCTGGGGGCTGTGGGCCGCATATTGTAGTGCGAAGCCATGATGCTGCCGTAAGCTCCTGTGGAGCGGATCGAGAGGATATCGCCGCGGTGTGATTCAGGGAATTCGATATCGCGGGCAAAAATATCTGAGGACTCGCAGATCGGCCCGGCGATCGAGCAAAGTCCTATTGGACGACGCTCCGCAGCTGCTGTCAGGTTCTCGATCTTGTGACGAGCGCTGTACAGCGCCGGACGAATCAGTTCGGTCATCCCGGCATCGGTGATGACGAAATGCGCCCCGCCAGCCGTGGTTTTCGTATATAGGACACGGGTGATTAGTTCGCCGCACTGCGCGACGATCGAACGGCCCAGTTCGAAATGCACGGTCTGTCCCGGTGTGAGCCGCAGATTTTCATGGAATGTGCGGAAATATCCGACAAAATCGGGGATTGGCTCGCCATCCGGGTCGTTATAGTCGATCCCCAGACCGCCGCCCATGTTGAGATGGCGGAGCTCCACGCCTTTCGAAGTGAACCATGCAGCGATTCCGTTGACCTTTCCGGCCAGTTCGGCGAACGATTCCAATTCCCGGATTTGCGACCCGATGTGAAAATGCAGTCCGAAAATGCGAATGTTCTTCATGGCGTGCAGTTCGGCCAAGGCTGCATCGATTTCGGCATAGGAGATGCCGAACTTGCTCTCCGATTGCCCGGTCGAAATGTAATGGTGTGTATGGGGACGAACATCCGGATTGATTCGCAGGGCTACACTCACCTGTTTTCCCAGTCTGCCTGCCAGCTCGTTGATCACCTCGAGTTCCTGCAAGGATTCACAGTTGAAGGCGAAAATGCCCTGACGGATGGCGTATTCGATCTCGCGGTCACTTTTTCCGACTCCTGCGAAGACGATCTTCGAAGGATGGAATCCATTTTCTATCGCACATTCCACTTCATAACCGCTCACACAATCCGCTCCTAATCCGGCTTGCTGTATTTCGTAGAGAATGTGAGGTTCTGCATTGGCTTTCATGGCGTAGTGAATCTGGTAGCCGTATCTTGCAGCTTCAGTCGTTGCGGTTTGCAGGGTTCGTTGCAGCAGGTCTATATCGCAGTAGTAGAACGGTGTCTGTGGGACAATCATACCCGGCTGTAAGGTATAGCGTGACATAATAACTCTTTTTTGGGGATTAAACTATACTTATTTATAACTTAATTTGCTCGAACATTGTTAAATGTTATTGCTGTTTATTAGCTTTTTTACTGTTTTAGTCGTTTCCAGACCTCGTTTTTATCGAAGCGCGGTACAACATTGTGGCAGATTTCACCCCAAACCGTAAATCCGACCATAGTACACGGATTGAATATTCTGCTGCAGAAGTTGTTTGCAGCAATTGAACCGTTGATATTATTATGGTCGGATGAAATCCAGCCGCTGTTCTTCTTCGGCAAAAAGCAGCGCTGTGTTGACGATCGCCAGGTGCGAGTAGGCCTGCGGGAAGTTGCCCAGTTGCTCTTTGGTGTCGAAGTCAAGATGCTCGCTAAATAGTCCTAAATGGTTGCCGTATTGTAGTATCTGATTGAACAATGTTTTAGCTTCGTTGTATTGTCCTGTGACGAGCAGAGCGCGGATAAGCCAGAAAGTGCACATCGTGAATGCCGAGTTGGGAACACCAAAATCGTCTTTGCTGTTGTAACGATACATCAATCCTTTGTGAAACAGTGCTTTGTGTACGGCTTCGACTGTCTTGCGGTAGTGCGGATCATTCGCAGCAATGAATCCGTAAGGTTCCATGAGCAGCAACGAAGAATCGAGTGCCAGATTACCGTAAGCCTGCGAGAAACTCTGTATTTCCTTTTTCCAGCCGTGTTCCATAACATCACGGTGAATCGCTTCGGCCTCTTCGCGCCATCGGGCTGCATACTCCGCCTTTTTGAGTTTCGTTGCGATGCGGGCTCCTCGGTCAAGTGCCACCCAACACATCACCTTTGAAGAGACGAAATGCTGCTCTTCGCCACGGATCTCCCAAATCCCCTTGTCAGGGTTGTGCCATTCTTCGATCACAGTAGCGAGGATGCCCTTGATCATCTCCCACATATCCTCAATTTCGTCGAGCGTACCAGGCATCAGCCTGTAATACTGCCAAATAAGATCCATCAGATAGCCGAACGAGTCGTTCTGCTTTTGATGATAAGCATCGTTACCGATGCGCACAGGTTTCGATCCCCTATATCCCTCAAGATGCTCCAGGATCACCTCGGTCAATTTTCGTTCACCGCGGATGCCGTACATGATCTGATAGTCCTGCCGGGACATGAACGTGGACTGGATGAATTTCATGAACCGTCGTGCGGCGCCAGTGTGCCCGACTCGGAATATGGTCTCGATGGACATCGAGGCGTCACGCAGCCAGCAGAAGCGATAGTCCCAGTTGCGTGCCTCACCCACGGCTTCAGGCAGGCTGGTGGTCAGCGCAGCCAGCATGGCACCGTTATAGTAGGAGAGCAGTTTCAACACCAGCATACTCCGTTCGATAACCTCATTGTAACAGGTATACTGTTTGGTGCGGTTGGTCCAGTTGAGCCAGTAGACCAACGTGCGGCAGTACTCGATTTTTTCGCGTTCGATGTCGATCGGAATAACTTTCTCGTTGTACGACAACAACAGGAATTCGTCCTTTTCGAGCCGGATCTCCTCGCGGTCAGCTATGGCCTGCAGAGGAAGCGAGGAGTATAGATACTGGCGATCCTTATTGTCCGCTGAACTGTAACTTTCGATGAATTCGGCGGTGAAGTGGAATTGGACGGCTCCCCGCGCATAGTTTGGGGCCGGGTCGTAATGTACCCGAAACCGGGGAGTGCCTGCTATCAGGCGAATATATCGGTAGAGTTCTGCCGGCAGGTAGTGCTCCTTTTCGAACGAGTGGTAGCAGGGCATGTAGTCGAGTACCTCGAATGTGCCTTCATCCGATGCGAAGCGAGTCTGGAGGATATTGGTATGCGGTACGTAGGTTTGCCGCACGGTGTACCGATCCGATACGTCGAACCCGAACGAACCGCCTTTCGTGCGGTCTAGCAGGGCTGCGAACACCGAGGGAGAATCGAAGTCAGGGAAGCAGAGCCACTCGATATTACCCCGTTCGGAAATGAGCGCGGCGGTTCGACAGTTGCCGATGATACCGTAATTGAGATTATTTTTCATCGTCGTCCTTCTTGTTGGTCAACAAATTCCTGAAATGTCCCCAAACCGTGCGGAGACCGCGTGTGACCGTTTCGCGAACCGAATGACCGGTGCTGCCGCTTGCGGCGAGCCGTTCCAGAAACGGTAGTACGTCGGACTGCCGCCAGAGATTATAACGGGCGTATTCCGAGGCCGCTCCGACTTTTACCGTGACGGCTGCTCTGGGCAGGGCCCGGAACATATCGTCGTCGGTCGTATCGTCTCCCATTGCGAGGATAAAGTCGTAGCGTTCCCGGCGCAGCAAACGGCGGACTTCCGAGCCTTTCGAGAATTCGGGCGATTTGACCTCCACGACTTTGCTTCCGGGCATGATCTGCAGGTTCAGACGCATGCAAAGCGGTATGAGGGCTGTCATCAATTGCTGTGCCCGCAACGTTCCCTGCCACTCGTCCGTCTCGCGGTAGTGCCATGCCAGAGCGGTCTGTTTCTGTTCGAGCCGTGAGTGAGGCGTCCGTTCAACGAAGCGGTTCATTAGCTCCAGCAGTTCGGGATCCCATGGGGCATGATGGAGATTTGCATGCCATCCGCCCCGGCCTTCCCTGTAGAATGCACCGTGCTCGGCAGCGAGAGAGACAGGCAGTTTCCCGAACCAGCGTTCCATGGTCGCATGGTCACGACCGCTGCTGATTACCACGCGGTTGCTGCGGTCGGCTACGAGGGTGCACAGTACTTTGTAAAGCTCACGGCCTGGCACGGCCTCTTCAGGACGGCTGCAGATGGGCGCCAGCGTGCCATCGTAATCGAACAGTAGGAGACGCTGGCGCGTATGCCGGTAGGTATGGAGAATCCTTTCCAGTGTTTCGGGCGTCAGTTGTCGCTGTCTGACCGAGCGGTTTTTGCGGCACACTTCGGCCAATCCTGCCATGAAGTCCGCAGCCCAACGGTTCACGGTTTGTTCCGAGATGACGGTCTGCATTCGTCGTATCCGCTGCAACTGCTCCCTGACAGGCATTTCCAATGCTATGGCGAGTGCTGAAGCGATCTGCTCCGTATCATTCGGATTGATCCGGATGGCGTCGGCCAACTCTACGGACGCTCCGGCCATTTCGCTGAGGATCAGTACGCCTGGATTGCCGTCCTTGACGGCGATGTACTCCTTGGCCACGAGGTTCATGCCGTCGCGCAGCGGAGTGACCAGTGCTACGTCGGCAACGTAGTACATGGCCGTGAGCTCTTCGAACGAAAAGCCGTGGTAAAAATAACAAACAGGTGTCCAGTCCATCGTGGAGTAGCGGCCGTTGATAGCGCTGATCTCCTCGTCGATACGGGTCTTCAGATCGGCGTAGGAGCCGACCCGGTCGCGTGAAGGAACAATCACCATCGCCAGTGTCACCTTACCCAGGTATTCGGGATGATGCTTTAGGAAAGAGTCGAATCCGTGCAGTCGGTGACGGATACCCTTGCTGTAATCGAGCCGGTCGACAGAGAGCACTAGCTTCCGGTCTCCGAAATGAGCCCGTGTGCGGGCGATCAGCGGCTTGACGGCCGATGAAGAGGAGATTCGGTGAAACTTTTCGTAGTCGATGCCCATCGGCAGGGCGTCGACCTGTACGAAACGATTGTCGATCTGAGCCTCATCGAGCCTGAAATCCATGTGCAGAACCCGCTCCGCCGTACTGATGAAGTGGCGCACGTAGTCGTGCGTGTGGAAGGCGATCAGATCTGCGCCCAGCATTCCTCGCAATAGTTCTGCCCGTTCGGGCAGTACCCGGAATAATTCGTAGCTGGGGAACGGAATGTGGTGGAAATAGCCGATGCAAAGTGTGGGCATGATTTCGCGGAGCATCCCCGGCAGCAGCATGAGCTGGTAATCTTGTACCCAAACGATGTCATCGGAACCGACCAGATGCCGAACCTCTTCGCGGAAGAGCCGATTGACCTCGCGGTAGGTTTCCCAGAAGTTCTGTCGGTACTGTGTGTAAGAGAAGAAATAGTGGCATAAGGGCCAGATTGTACTGTTACTGTACCCTTCATAGTAGTTCTCGATCTGTTCTGCGGAGAGAAACACCGGGTGGAAGTCCAGTTTTTCCAACTCTTCGCGGATGCGCTGCCTGCTTTCGGGTTTTTCTACATTCAGCCCCGGCCAGCCGATCCAATGTTTTTCATATTGGGTATGCAGTGAATCGAGACCCGTTGCAAGCCCGCCTTCACTCCTTGTGAAAAGGAACTGTTCCGCCTTTTCGGAGACTTTCACAGGCAGTCTGTTGGATATGATAAAAAGTTTCATGTCATATAAGAAATCAACCGGTATGCCATTTCTGAAAATTTATAGTATCTTATTGATTATCAATCTGTGTGTTTCATGTGTTTACTGTAATACCGTTTCAAAACGAGAATTTTTTTCTCGTTTTGAAACGGTATTGTATTTTATTTGGATATTTATAAATAAAAGTCGAGAGATTTTAATGACGGTGACTATATACTCAATTCCCTAATAATTGGGGTGCAGCGTAATTTCAACTCCGATACTTCCTTTATCTCATTATTATCAAGGTGATTCCGCCGCCTTCCGTGCTTTTTTCTGTCGGGATGTCACTCATGTGGCTTTTGTACATTGTGAAACGACTACGGGA
>OGYJ01003060.1_pt1 | contig 10297 bp, 6 predicted proteins | sample 1576531 | NCBI WGS metagenome assembly OGYJ01 (sample SAMEA3541574, study PRJEB24748) | human gut metagenome | biome: human gut; feature: human-associated habitat; material: faeces | place: China | collected 2012 | reverse complement strand
AGGAATTTCGCTACCTTAGGACCGTTATAGTTACGGCCGCCGTTTACCGGGGCTTGGCTTCGGGGCTTCGCCTTGCGGCTAACTCCTCCGCGTGACCTTCCGGCACCGGGCAGGCGTCAGACCCTATACGTCGCCTTGCGGCTTCTGCAGAGTCCTGTGTTTTTGGTAAACAGTCGCTTGGGCCTCTCCACTGCGGCCCGCCTCCGCTCCCCGGGCAAGCCGGTTCACGTACGCGCGGGCACCCCTTCTCCCGAAGTTACGGGGCCATTGTGCCGAGTTCCTTGACCATGGTTGACCCGATCGCCTCGGTATGTTCTACCCACCCACCTGTGTCGGTTTGCGGTACGGGCGCGCACGCGCCTGCCTAGGGGTTTTTCTAGGGACCTCGGGCTCACTCGCTTCGCTCAGATGCTTCGTCCGGAGCCTCGCCCTCGTGCGGACCGGATTTCCCTGGTCCGCGGGCCGCGCTCCATCACGGGGACGTCCAGAACCCCGCCGAGCCACCCCCATCCGTCGCCCCGTCGGTCGTAGCGCCGCGTGCGCGGTGCAGGAATGTCTGCCTGCTGCGCGTCGGCTACGCCTCCCGGCCTCGCCTTAGCCCCCGACTGACCCTGGGAGGATTAGCCTTGCCCAGGAAACCTCGGGTTCACGGCGGACGAGTTACTCTCTCGTCTCTCGCTACTCATGCCAGCATTCTCACCTCCGCGCGGTCCACAGCAGGTCGCCCTGCTGCTTCTGTCGCCGGGCGTCTACCAGTTTCTGGACCGCTCGGGGACGATCATCTATGTGGGCAAGGCCAAGAGCCTGCGCAAACGGGTCTCCTCCTATTTCGTGCAGAGCAAGGAGCACAGCGCCAAAGTGCGTGTGCTGGTGCGGCAGATCGCCGAGATCCGCCATATCGTCGTCAGCAGCGAGACCGACGCGCTGCTGCTCGAAAATTCGCTGATAAAGACTCTCCAGCCGCGTTACAACATTCTGCTCAAAGACGACAAGACCTATCCGTGGATCGTGGTGCGGCGCGAACATTTTCCGCGCGTGCAGTCCACCCGCCAGCTGACGCGCGACGGCTCGCAGTATTTCGGTCCCTACAGCTCGGTGATGATGCAGCACAGCGTGCTCGAATTCGTGCGCGAAGTGGTGCCGCTGCGGACGTGCAAGCTCAATCTGGCGCCCGAACAGATCGCCAAAGGCAGGTATTCGGTCTGCCTGCAGTATCATCTGGGCAACTGCAAGGGTCCCTGCGTCGGGGAGCAGAGCGAAGCGGAGTACGCAAAGCTGGTCGATATGGTCGTCGCGGTGCTCAAGGGCGACCTGCGCCCCGTGCGGAGCTATCTGGAAGGCGAAATGTCGCATGCCGCCGCCGGGTTGAAATTCGAACTGGCGCAGCGCTACAAACAGCGTCTGGACGCGCTGGACAACTATTCGAGCAGGTCGGTGATCGTGAGCGCGAAGATCGTCGATGTGGATGTTTTTTCGCTTCTTCCGGACGACGATGTGGCCTATTGCAACTTCGTGCGCATCCGCCACGGCTCGATCGTGGGCGTCTATACGGTGAAACTCTCGACGGGCGTCGGCGGCGACGAACGCGACATGCTGACGCTGGCCATCCAGCATATCGTGGAGCATATCGCGGGAACGCTCGCCAAAGAGGTCGTCGTTCCGTTCCTGCCTTCGACGACGCTGTTGTTCGACGGCGTGACCTTCACGGTGCCGAAGCGCGGCGAAAAACTCGAACTGCTGGAATTCTCGCAGAAGAGCGCCCGCATCTACCGCGCCGAGCAGCTCAAAAACCTCGAAATCAAGAATCCCGAACGCTATACCGAACGGCTGTTGAACGCCCTGCAAAAGGAGCTGCGTCTCGACAGACAGCCGCGGCACATCGAATGTTTCGACAACTCCAATCTGCAGGGGGCCCATCCGGTAGCCTCGTGCGTGGTCTTCCGCGATGGAAAACCCGCACGCAAGGAGTATCGTCACTTCAACATCAAGACCGTGGAAGGGCCTGATGATTACGCTTCGATGCGCGAAGTCGTCTTCCGGCGTTACAGCCGTCTTCAGGAAGAGGGGGCCGAGCTGCCCGATCTCATTATTGCCGACGGCGGGAAGGGGCAGATGGGCGTCATTCACGAGGTGCTGGAGTATCTCGGGCTGGACATACCTGTCGCCGGGCTGGCCAAGAATGACCGCCATCGCACCTCCGAGTTGCTCTGCGGATTCCCGCCTGTCCTGGTCGGCATCCGTCCCACTTCGCCCCTTTTCCACTTTCTGGCGCACATCCAGGAAGAGGTGCACCGTTTCGCCGTCTCATTCCACCGCCAGAAACGCAGCAAGGCCTTTATCCATAGCGAACTGGAACGGATCGAAGGCGTCGGGGACAAGACCGTCCGTACGCTGCTGCAACATTTCCGCACCGTGGCCAAGGTCAAGGCGGCACCGTTCGAGGAATTGACGGCGCTGGTCGGCCCCGCCAAGGCGAAAAAAATCAAGGCTTTCTTTGAAAAATAACCGGATTTTTTGAAAATTGCGAAGAATCGACTATCTTTGTCCTCCCGATTCTACGGAAGAGGCTTGCCCGGATGGCGGAATCGGTAGACGCGTTGGTCTCAAACACCAATGACAGCAATGTCGTGCCGGTTCGACCCCGGCTCCGGGTACCAGTAAAATCGCTTAATTTGTTGATTATGACAGGTTAAGCGATTTTTAATTTTCGGGTTTTCCCCGCATTTTCCCCGCAGAGAAGAAATGGTTGAATGCGAAAACCAAATGTTGATATTACTTTTGTTTTGTGTAATCCGTTGGTTGAATTAAAACAAAGCATATTTGATAAGACCATTTTTTCAATTTTTGTGCTTGCTGTAAAAATTTTCTATTGTTTTCGAAATGCAAATCAGCAAAAATCTGTCTGTGGAAACCGGAGTATTGCGTTGTTATGGCAGACAACGTGCTACTAATCTCTATTTTTCCGGTTCTCGCAGACAGATGTGAAAGAACGGCGGCGGGATTTAAATGCAGGAATGTTTGCAATGGTTCACCGCGATCAAAAGGCCCGCCGCCGATTAACTATTTGTAAATCGAAATGAGTTTTCGAAGTTCAGAAAACTTGAATTGCCTGTTATTTCGGTCTTTATCGCCTTGTGTGTATTTCTTCTTTGAGCAAATGCAGGTCTTCCACACCCATTATTTCGGTCGAACATTCCCCAAGCCAACCGTTCTCTTGGTTGACACCGGTGTATATTTTTATATAATCGACTCCCGGCAGGTTGACGCTGTTTCCGCTCGCATCGACAGCCCAGCTTATATCGATCGACGAGTCGTCATAGCTGTTGATTTCATTGTCCGCATAGCCATAGCGGAATTTGTAAAGAACGAAATAGGTTCCCGAACCACTTTCGTCAATGGCATTCTGAGGCAGGCATGTGCCTGTAAACGACAGCGTATTTCCGGCCCAAAGCGGATAATACGGTTGTGAATGATACTGATTTTTCATTTTGTAGCCGGAATTTCCCTGATTATCCTCCCATTTTATATACGTATCCCATTCGTCTCTCGATGTCGGTTCGCTGTCGGGACGGTAATAGGTTATCCGGTAATCGAAGTAAATGTTTACATCGTTACCATTGACCTTCGCCATTTCATACCACGGTTCCTTGGTAGGATCCACATGGGCGCTGCCCTGTATTTCATACCATTGTACGTTGTCCGGTCCGAGATTGTCGGGATCATAGGCCACCATAATTACTCCGGGCTCACAGCTTCCGCCCTCTGGAGCATCCGGATTGGGATTGGCATTTGCATAAAAGGCATTGCCTAAAACCCGGAAGTCTCGCAAGCCTTCGACATTCTGGATTGTATGGTCAAAACCGACCGTTACGTAGCCGCCGAATCCGCCGAGGGTGATCATTCCGCGTTTATTATTGCCGATGGCGTCCAATACTTTCTGATTCATTGTCTCCTGCGTATCCCCCTCCTCGTACAGCGGCAGCGTATTGGTAAATTGTCCGACTGCCGGCATGTAGTCGAAGACTTTGGTGATATAGGGATTCGCCCCTTCCGCAGGCGGGTCGATAGGAGCATATTCGACAAAAACAGTGAAATAATAATCAAAGAAGATATCCCCTTGCGATGCTGTTAATTTCAAGCCGATAGCGCCGCCATGTGAAAACATGTGCTCAAGATTCTTGGTTTGAGCGACCGGCTCCTCATCCTCGAACCATAAGTAAGAGACACCGTCGTCGGACACGCTGGTTACTTCTATCCGAAACAGTTGGTCGACCTTGGCTCTAAATCCTCCTTCGGGCTCTTCGATGGTTATATCTTCCTTTTTGAGTACGTAATCGGTGGTTACTTTGACCTCGAAATCATAGTCGAAGGTGGTCGTTCCCTGGCTGGCATGCAGCGTAAGGGTGAATGTTCCCAACGAAGTGAAGGTGTATTCCAGATTCTTCGAATCGGCTATTTTCGAATCGCCGAGAGACCATTCATAGGAAACGCCCTCATCCGAAACGCTTTTCACTTCGATCCGGAAAGGCTGGTTGACCAGAGCCTTAAATCCCCCGTCGGGCTGGTTCACAGAGATGTCTTCCTTTTTCAGGAGATAACCGTCGTCTCCGTTATCAGCGTCGTTGCACCCGGCAAGAAATCCAACCGAAAGCAACGCCGATAGAAGCAGTAAAACGATTCGCTCATAATTTTTTTTCATATTCAAGTGTGTTAAGTTACTCTTCCAGCGGTTGCAATTTTTTATGTGTGAAAACAATATGTGCCGGTATGTTCCCGGTGCTTATCGACCATTTTCGTATGCCGTCCGGCCCAAAGCAGTGCAGGGTTCCGGCACGGACGTAGTCTTTGGCATCGGTAACCAGAAACTCTCCGGTGTTTGGGTTGACGGCGATTCCATAAGGTGTCTGGATACGCTTTTCGGTGCCGTCTTTGATAAAGTTGCGCGTAACGATCTCCCGTGTGCGCGTGTTTACGATGGCATAGGATACCGTCCAATCGTTTGTCAGATAACTCCATTCGGTACTGTAAAGGAACAGCGAATCCCGACACAGGGTCATGTGCGTGTTGGGCAGGTCCTCGAACTCGTATGTGACCTCGTCAGTCGAAGTGTCGATTATGAATGTTTTGGAAGGTATTTCATAATAGTCTCCGCGGGAAGAAACATACAGGTTGCCGTAATTGTCCGGCTGTATCCGGTGAAGGTTGATAGCGACATCTATTTTTTTCTCTTCCGTAAAAGTTTTCAAGTCGATAACCGACACGGTACGGTCGTAATTCGGGACACGGTAACCGCCGGAATTGGCGACATAGAGTTTATCGCCCACAATGGCCATCTCTTCGGGCTGATAACCTACAATGCACTCATCGACGACCTGGAGGCTTACCGTATCGATTTTGGCTACATACCCGATCCGGGCGTCTGGGGCTATCTGCACGGGGCCTGCGTAGGCACTCACATAGGCGTATTTGCCTTTGAATGCGAGGTAACGGCAATTGGGTATCGCTATTTTGGTGATATGTTTGACCGTATTGACATCCATAACCTCGACATAGTTGGAACAATTTATAACTGCCCAGAGTTTGTCACCGTAGATTTGAATGTCGTTTCCCACGTCGCCGAGGTCTTTGACCTCATAAGGGTTGCGTTCGCCGTAAATATTTCGCGTGTAAACGCCTGTCTCATAGTCGTAATAGTCGAGCGAAGCCTGGTTCGTTCCCATATTGCCTTCGTTGAGCAGAAAAAATCCGTATATATCGCCAGTAACCTGTTCCCACGGATTCACCAAGGTCGGCTCGGAGGGTAATACCGGATCGTCCTTGCGGCAGGAAGCCGCAAGGACGAGAATGCCGATGAAGACTGTAAGCCATTTTAAATAAAATCCCTTCATAATGTAAGACTTAGAATAATCTTGAAATTGGTTCCCGGCATGGGATACCATTTAACCACTTCGTATTGCTGGTTGAAAATGTTATTCACCTCCGCGGTGATACGAAGCTGAGCGTGTTTGAATGGGAAATTTCGCGACAGCGACATATCGTGCGTATACCACGGCTGGATATAATTGACCGGAGTATTGTTGCCGAGCATATATCGCTCTCCCGTATAGATAAAACTGTAATTAAAATCCCACTTTCGATAGGAAGCGTTAAGAATCACGGAGCCGCTGTGCCACGGAATGTAGGGTATCTGGTCGCCATATCCGTCCATAACGGTTTCCTCCCAACCTTCATCCTTCTCCTTAGTGAAGTCCTGTGCCTTCTGATAGGTATAACTCAACCGGGCGTCCAATGCCACGCCGCCTAAATTGAAACAGGGATTGAACGTCACATCCACACCGCGTATCTCCACATATCCGAGATTAACCATTGTCCAGACGAGCTGGTTGGAGGTCGGGGTGGCGATTATCTTGTCTTTCACCTCGTTGTAATAGGCATCCACCGTAAGATTGAGCGTCGACAGCACTCCTTTGCCGAATCGTTTGGAGTAGACAACTCCCACATTGTATTGTGTGGCGTATTCCGGCTTCAGAAGCCGGTTGCCCAATTGCACGTAATAGAGGTCGTTGAAGGTCGGCATCCGGAATATCTCTTTATAAAAGGCTCTTATATCAAGGCCGATCTTTTCAAACGGACGGTACGATGCGATTACCGTGGGAGAGAATACGTTTTTATCCGGCGCTGTTTCCATCCTCCGAGCGCTCCGGTCATGTACATACGTGTAAAGCAGGCTTGCCTGCATGCTGAATCGTTTGAGGTTGACCGATGTGGCTATGGCTCCCAGCAACGTATAGCGCCTCGGTTCGATGAAATGCGCATTGAACATATCGGTGCCGTCTGCATCGAGTTTGTTCCATTGGAAATCTGTGGACAGATTCGCTGTCCACCACGGGGTGAAAGCGAACAGATTGGCAGCCGTAATATAAACCTCCTGCTGCCAATAGTGATTATCCATCGGTTGTACGGTACTTTCGGGCGGCATGACGTAATTCATATAGTCGTTGGCGTATTTGGCTTGGATTTTATAGCTGTAGAGATCCGTCACCTCTTGCCTTAAGGAACCTTGAAAGAAAAAATTACGGTCTTTCTGCCGGTCTTCGTTCAGTAATGAAATACCGTAATCCTTTTTTACGGCTGCACCGGGATAGCCTCGCTCGGAATTGTAGAAATATCCTTTCGCCTGCCATTCTCCGCGCTTTACCTTGCCGAAAAGAGCAGCCTCGGCGCGAAGAAACCGGACATCCCCGTTGCGTCTGACTTCGGTGGTGTCATAGCCGCCGTCCTTATGATAGCGAAATTTATATTTGCCGGAAGTGTTCAGATATTCAATATTGGCCGACGACGAAAGGTTTTCGCTGATCCGGTGCTCCCAAAGGGCGGAAGCGTTGATAAGGTCGAAGGAACCGCCTTTGAGTTTTACATTGAAACGGTTTCTGCGTCCGCTCTCGAAAACAGGTCTGCGCGTCACCATATATACCGCACTTGCCGAGGCGAAATCGCGTGCGGACTGGAATATGTCGCTTTTCTGGCCGTTATAAACGGATACCAATTCCATGTTGTCAAGCGAAAATTTACCGAGGTCCACCGTCCCGTTCTGGGCATTGCCGATCTGTATGCCGTCGTAGAATACCCCCACGTGTTGGCTGCCCATACTACGGATGTTGACGGTTTTCAGACCCCCGATACCTCCGTAGTCCTTTATCTGCACACCGGAAAAATAGCGCAACGCATCCGATACGGAATGTGAGTTGAGCCTTTGCAGTTTCTCGCCGGAGAGGAGCTGTGCCGGGACGACCGCCCTGTTCTGTCTCCCAAGCACCGTCACCTCGTCGATAGCCAGTATCCGGACCGAATCCGGGATTTGTCTATTCTCGGCATCTTGAGCATTCGTAGTGCCGCAGGCGAGAAAGTGGAACAGTATCAAAATTACCGATATTCTTTTCACTAAAGATCCTGTCGAAGTCACAGAACCGCGCCTGGCGCAAATGGTTATTGATACAGAGTGCGATCAACTACGTATTGAATCAAACAATGGCGGGCGTATATTTGCTATCAATGTACGCAAACTTGTTACAGCTAAAAAGAAATCGTGTATGATTCAAGCCCGGGCAACAACACAGCACAAGGAAACACGTATCATCATGAAAGCTGGCTGGATAAAGAAGCATTGTGCTTTTCTTGATGAAACAGAATATTCTAAAGGATCAGACTACGGTCGTTTCATGAAAGCGTTTACCAGTTACAAGCGCGAGGGTGATAACGCTCATGACGATGCTCCGGATGGCATGACAATCCTTGCAGAGTTTGCAGAGTCACTTGGCTTGAAATTTAAGAAGCAAACTCGTAAGGTAGGACGCGGATAAGTTCCTTTCTGTGTATATTTTAAGAGAAAAGTATATGCCAGACATTAAGGATATTCTGAAAAATGAAGATTTCGGTAGCATAGTAGGTGATTTATGCGTTGATACCCGTGAGAATCGTAATCCTCGTGAGTATATGGAGGAATACAATGGTGACAGAACCCGACGTAAAGAATCTGTCGGATATCGGGAGCCTAAAAAGATTGCTGTATATTCAGACACAGAAGTAGAAGTTGACCCCGATACAGGAACCGAAAAGCCAATAAGACTAGAGGATAAAACTGTCGATGTAGCAAAAGTTGTAACAAATCTACCTAAAAAGATCGTCCGCACATCTGTTGCTTTTCTGTTTGGCGGTGAAATGACTATCACAGCAGAAGATTCGAACGACGGATTTGATGAGTTTAAGAAAGTCTATAAGCGAAAGCTCAAAATGCAATCGGTATTGAAAGAGTTTGCTCGCAAGGTATTGTCTGAAACCAAAGCAGCTATTGTATTCTATCCGGTCACTAAAGATGATGGAAAAAGCCAGTTGAAGGTTAAGATTCTATCTACTCCCAAGGATAGTAATGTCGAATGTGAGTTTTATCCACACTTTGATGAAGACGACGATATGGACGGCTTTATCTATAAGTACAATGCAGAAGTCAATGGCCGTACTTGCGAATGCGTGAAAGTCTATACGAAAGATGTTATCTACTCCGGTATTATGGACGGTGTTTGGCAAGTGAAAAAGATAAAGAATCGTTTTGGCAAGATTCCGGTAGTATATGCCGAAGTTGATTGTCCGGATTGGGAAGATGTCGCTAATTTGATAGACAAGAAAGAAATGAGACTTTCCCGCCTATCAGATACTAATGACTACTTTTCCGAACCGATACTGAAAACTTATGGTTTGGCTAATCTTCCGAGCAAAGAAACTGTAGGCAAAGAGTTAAACTTTACTATGGAAGTAGATGCGGATACCGGTAATACATATCACGGTGATGCAGATTACTTAGCATGGCAACAGTCCTGTGAATCCGTAACACTTGAACTTAACCAGTTAGATGATGCAATACATTCCGGATCTTCAAGTCCTGATTTATCTATGAGTAAACTAATGGGGCTTGGCAACCTTAGTGGTACCTCACGTCGTTTTATGTTGATTGATGCAGAGATTAAGGCATCTGAACAAATGGAGATATTCGGCCCGGCAGTTCAACGTACAGTGGCAATAGTTCAGGCTGGAATGGCTAATATTACGCACACTAAATATGCATCGCAATTAAATGATAACTACATTGAGGTTGAGTTTGGTAGCATTCTCCCACAAGATCTAGCTGAAGAACTCAAGAACCTTGAAACTGCTTCTCAATTCAATAGCAAGGAAACGATTATAAAGAATTCACCATACACTGACGATGTGGAAACAGAATTGAATCGTAAGAAGCAAGACGAAAAAGAGACTGCACAGAATAATTCATTTATTGGAGCAACTTTATAATCTATGCCCGGACTTTCTTTCTACGATAAACAACATATACAGAAAATTGCTGCACAGCAGGCCGTAATAGCTAATATCTTTAATCAATTTATTCTTTCTGTTTCCCCGTATCTCCATAAATGGTCTGATGCGGGGAAAAATAACGTATGGATACGTAATCAGAGAATAGAGAGTGCAGTTGACCGGGAACTGCTGAATCTTGAATCAATGCTATATGCTAATATCTCTGCATTTCAAAAGGACGGTTGGGAACGAGCAGAAAGAAAGAATGATGATTTTATTTCCCAGTTCATCAAGGGAATGTCTATTTCCAGTGCAACGAAAGATGGTATGTTCGCTCATAGCTTATCTGCATTTGAAGCGCTAAAGAACGATATAGATGCTAACGGATTCAAGTTATCTGATAGAGTTTGGAATATTACGCAACAAACGAAATCGCAACTCGAATTCTATC
>OGYJ01003056.1_pt1 | contig 10311 bp, 5 predicted proteins | sample 1576531 | NCBI WGS metagenome assembly OGYJ01 (sample SAMEA3541574, study PRJEB24748) | human gut metagenome | biome: human gut; feature: human-associated habitat; material: faeces | place: China | collected 2012 | reverse complement strand
CAGGTCAGGACATTCGTAGGTACGCGATAGCTGGTGGCCGAAATCGGCGAGTACCGGTCCTTCATACTGCCATGTCACGTTGCGCTTGAGTGGTTTCTTCGCGGAGAAGAGCGCCATGGCAGGCACCGTATCCATATTGGGCTTGTCGGTGCCGGGCCTGCCTTGCGGACCGCACGTGAACCAGCCGTCTGTTCCCTGTACGCTGATGCCAGGCGCCGCGGAGGACACAGCATCAGTATCGAATTCGGAGACCGGCAGATTCGTGGCGGTCACCATGTAAGCGCGTTCCGGATTGATAGCCTCGCCGGACATGCCGGTTTCCACCTTCGGATCACGGAAATCGAAGCCAAAACCATCGTTAACGCGCAACGCGACCGGAGATTCGACACTCACATGCACGCCATCCTCACACAAGCAGGTGGTCTGGTATTCAGTAACAGACGATTCGTCTCCGCGAGTCTCCAGGTGCCGGGTCAGGTACAGGCGAATAGCGGCCGCATCATCACCCTTGCAGGGATTATCACACGCATCCACCGTCACCGCTGATCCGGAGAACGCGCCACCAACGATGCGTTCGTCGATATGCAGCTCCGGCTGCGGTTCGAGGAAGATTGGCAGATGCGTCCAATGCACCAGATCGCGGCTTACCGCATGGCCCCAGTGCATATTCTCCCAGTCTCTTTCAAAAGGATTGTGCTGGTAGAACAGGTGGTATTCGCCCTCATAATAGATTAATCCGTTAGGGTCATTGATCCAGCCTCTCCGGGTAGTGAAGTGGAATTGCGGACGGTTCTTTTCCTTATACAGTTCAGCTTGTCCTTCGATTTCGTCGGACTGGTATATTTTACTCAATCCCTTCTCATTGCCGTCGTAGGTTATCTTGATCGTCTTTCCTTTGAAAGCCGACACATCTTTAAACACCCAGTATTCCGCTTCATCCGGCGCCAGACGGATAACGACGGATAAATCCGGCTTGCCGTTTACTTCAAAAGTCATCCTTCCTCTGTTCTCTTTATGGGAGATGGGGAAGTTCAGATATTGCTTGGTTATTTTAAAAGATACTTCTCCGGCTATCGCTGCCAAACAGGAGAAGGACAAAACAAAAAGAGTAAGTACAGTTCTGCTTAATGTCTTCATAGCTATTTTATTTATTAGTTTGTAAAATCGGAGTAAATGTAGCCAATACGACCGATTTCTGATATAATAAATGATTCACAGACTATGAGAAACGTTACATTTCACAGATATTTTCCTTAAATGACCTGTATTTTTCATCACTTGGCCGTTTCTCTCTATTCTTTATCCCACGTTATTATTCAGCAGCTCTTTCGTCTTATCCGCAAGAAATAAAGGAATATTAATCAGATTGCCGTCTTGTTTCAAATTCAGCATCGAATATCGAATCCGGCAAGCAGGTTGATAAAGTTTCTCGTACTGAATCAGACTTTTACCTGTTATATTCTGGTCTGCTTTCACTTCTACCGGATAAATATGATTACCATGCTGAAGTAAAAAATCCACTTCTGCTTTATTACCGGAAGTCCAGTAACGGAACGAAGCCTGAAATTGTGCTGTAAGACTTTGCAATACATAATTCTCTGCCAATGCCCCTTTATATTCCGTATATCCGGGAGTGGACAATAACAAAACACTTGCATCCAGTTCGGACAATTGCCTCAACAACCCTATGTCCAATGCATAGAGCTTAAAAGTGCTCAAATCATCGTAGGCTTTCAGTGGCAGTCTGGGCGACTTGCTCAGAACTACTTTGTTGACAAGACCAGCTTGTTCCAACCATAAAATAGCATCTTCGTATTCACGCGCACGTGCTCCGGGACGGACCAGTTGATAAACAAACTTACGATTTTCTTTCGCCAATTGAGAGGGCAGAGAGTTCCATACATAATTGATACGGGGCGCCAACGTAGGTGTAGTATGTTTCACAAAATCCAGAGCATAGTCATTCAATATATCCCGAAGCGATGAATCCACTTTTTGCATATCATTAAAGTCAACCATCAAAGAAGCAGGTTCGGGCATACCGCCACAAATAGAATAGGCAATGAAGGCTTCCCGCAGTTTGTCGAAGAAGATTTGGGGAAGAGGCGCTATTTCTTTGACAGAGCACATATATTGATACATCGCCGGATCTTTCGTATTCAGAAACTCCGTAAAAGTCAGCGGATACATAGACAGATGATTTACTTTTCCAACCGGAAAGGAATTGCCTATGTGATTCAGGTAAATTCCAAGTAAAGAACCAGCGCAAGCCACTGCATATTCGGGTGCTTCTTCGCAGAAATATTTCAAAGAGTTCAGCGCTTCATTGCACTCCTGAATCTCATCCAATATCAGCAAAGTAGTCTGAGGATTAATTTTTCGTCCATGCAAAAAGGACAATTGCTGTATAATGCGCTCGGGGTCTTTAGTCGTTTTAAAGATATCACAAAGTCCGCTTTCATCTTTATCCAGACTAAAATAGGCAACATCTTCAAAGTATTTCTGACCGAAATACTTCAAAGCCCACGTCTTACCCACTTGTCTCGCCCCATGAATAACCAAAGGCTTCCTGTTTACATCCGTTTTCCAAGCCGCTAACAGCTGAATAATTCCTCTTTCAAACATACCGAGTCACATTTTTGATATCTGAAATGTGAGAACTTACACATTTTTGATATGAGTTTCGTGCAAATATACACATTATCCATATCAAATGAAAGAATATCACAGGTCTATTACTTGAACCTCTTCACATAATTAACGATCAGATAGCAGGCAGGACCGAGTACCTGTCCGTGGTCAAATCCTTGCAGTTCATATAAAGAGACTTTCCGATTGCCGATATTCTTCAATACCGATGCCAGCAGTGCATTCTCTTCGTACCGGTCAGCCATTTCCAGATTCTTATCCCCCGTAATCAGCACAACAGGAGCGGTATCCTTGCGGGCCTTATTTACCGGAGCAAATTCGTCAATGATGGGGATTCCGTTGGGCAGGCCACGTTCTTTGCGGATGGTAAAATGAGTGACAGTCTGTCCGCTGACCGGAAGATAGGCAGCTACACTATCCGCATCGGCTCCGTATGCAGCCATGTATTTCTTATCCATTGCCAGAATCAACGTAAGGTAACCTCCTGCCGAATGACCGGAAACAAAGATACGATCCTTGCGACCGCCATACTTTTCGATATTCCGGAATGTCCATGCCACAGCTTCGGCGGCATCTTCTATATAAGCCGGATTCTTTGCTTTCGGACTCAAACGATAATTAACCGCCACTACTGCAAAGCCTTGATCCGTCAGTTCCCTGGGAACAAATTTACTTCCTCCTTCCATACCACCGCCATGAAACCATACAATGGTGGAAAAATCTTTTTTATTCTCGGGATAATAAACATCCAGTTTACAACGTTCCAGACGATAAGCATCTGTTTCGGAGCCGGAAATGTAAGGTACATCCTTGTCGGTACGATACGTATCCTGTGCCTGAACGAGGCAGGCACAAAGCAAAAAGAGAAGGAGAAAACAATTCTTTTTCATGGTTTTATTCTTTTTCATTCTTAAACAAGGACAAATATAAAACCTTATTTTTAGAATCACGGTCAAAAAAAGAAGATATTAATATCTCCCGTCACAAACATTAATATATGTCGTGACAGGTCACTTTATCTGACTTCTCAGGTATTAATACTTGATACCGCATCTGTTTTATTCCTATATTTGCAATATTCTTTTATTGCATTTTAGTGGAAAATCGCATTTCAGAAGTCTATTTTAATATAACCATGATAAAATAAACTATAATGAGAAAACTATTACTCAACCTTTTTCTATCCACAGTAGGTCTCCTGTTTGCCGGGCAAGCATCCGCTCAAGAAGAAATTGCTCCGGGAATCATCAAGCTGCAAGCGGGAGAAATTGACACTTTTACCCCTTATTCCTTATTCGGCGGGAAACCTGCCGTAGAAGCAATGAAACAACTTCCGGCTGCAAAGCCGCCCTTCAGCCCCGACGAAGTGCAAATAAAGATAACCGACCGTGGCTGTCTGATCGAAGTCCCTCTGGAGGACAACGAACAAATATACGGTTTCGGACTTCAATTCGAAACTTTCGGTCAGCGTGGCCTGCGCAAGCGCCCGATAGTAAACGACAATCCGCTGAACGGACTCGGATATACACATGCTCCGCAGACATTCACGTCTCTACCAAAGGGTACGGTATTCTGGTCAACACGGCACGGTATACCACTTTCCTATGCGGCTCCAATCAGAAAACCGAGCATAGTCGTCAACTGCAAGCGGAAGAAAGAAAACACATTGCTACCACCACAGAAGACTTGTATAAGAACAGAAGCAACGGAAATAAAGTCCATATCGACGTACCCGGCGCCAAAGGCATTGAGGTATTTATCATCACCGGACCGGAAGTGCTGGATGTAGTCAAGAGATACAACCTCCTCTCCGGCGGCGGATGTCTTCCTCCGATGTGGGGACTCGGATTCAAATACCGTGTCAAAGGAGATGCGACGCAAGACTCCGTCATGCGTTTTGCCAACTATTTCCGCGAGAAACAGATTCCGTGCGACGTACTGGGACTCGAACCGGGATGGCAGACGGCCACTTACTCCTGTTCTTATCGCTGGAGCGACGACCGTTTTCCAAGGCACAAAGAAATGCTGGACCAGTTGCAGCAGAAAGGATACAAAGTAAACCTGTGGGAACACGCGTATGTTCATCCTTCTTCCCCCATCCGGAAGGCGCTGGAGCCCTACTCAGGCGATTTCCTTGTATGGAACGGACTGGTACCGGACTTCATCCAGCCGGAAGCACACAAAATATTTACCGATTACCACCGCACACTGATAGAAGAAGGCATCTCCGGCTTCAAACTGGACGAATGTGACAACTCGAACATATCTTTTGCTTCCGCCACATGGTGCTTCCCGGATATGGCACAGTTCCCTTCGGGCATCGACGGAGAAAAGATGCACCAGGTATTCGGTTCCCTCTATGTGAATGCGATGGACAGTATCTATCGTGAAAAGAATACCCGCACCTATCAGGATTACCGGTCGTCCGGTATGTTCATGTCTTCACGCAACGCCGTACTTTATAGTGATACATACGATCCCAAAGAGTACATTCAGGCACTTTGCAACTCGGCATTCGGAGGACTGTTGTGGTGTCCCGAAGTGCGTGAGGCACATTCTGCCGAAGATTTCTTCCATCGTCTGCAAACGGTGATTCTTTCTCCGCAGGCTATGGTCAATGCATGGTATCTGCAATACGCTCCGTGGCTGCAATTCGACCGTGGAAAGAACGAACGTGGCGAGTTCCTGCCGGAAGCAAAGAGGTATGAAGAATATGCCCGCACACTGATTAATCTGCGTATGCAGCTGATTCCTTATCTGTACAGTGCTTTTTATACATATTATAAAGAAGGTGTACCTCCTTTCCGTCCGTTATTGATGGATTATCCCAAAGATGAACGTTTGCGCACTATCAGTGACCAGTATATGATGGGAGACGGATTGATGGCTGCCCCTTTATACCAGAACAAGAAAACGAGAACGGTCTACTTCCCCGAAGGAACATGGTACAACTTCAATACCAATGAGAAATATGAAGGCAACCGTGAATATGAGATTACGACGGAATTAGATCAGTTGCCACTCTACGTTCGCCAGGGAACGTTATTGCCATTGGCCGCACCTGTCCCCTATGTAGATGCTCAAACCGTATTCGATCTGCATTGCAAAGTATACGGCGCTCCTTCGGCAACGTTCCTCCTTCTCGAAGATGACGGTATAAGTTACGATTTCCAAAAAGGACAATTCAACGAAGTAACGCTGGAAGCCGCAAAAGGAAAGGTAAAACTTAAAAGAACAAAAGAATACAAGCAGAAAAGATATCAACTGACAGATTACGAGTTCATCAATTGATTTCTTAATTAGTTTCACTGCTTGAAACCAAAAGTTCCAAGCGTATGAAACTAGAGTTTCAAGTAATGGGAACCAAAGTTTCAAGCAATGGGAACTGTAGTTTCATACCTTAAAACAAACTCGGCTTATTAATAGCTGAAATGAATGACAGCGTGACGGCAAATCTTTCCGTCACGCTGCTGTCACAGGTTGCTGTCACGGTCTTATGATTTAATTATCAGACTATTGTCACAGGTTTAGTGACAGATGACAGCAATTCTTCAAATTTATATCTTTATGTAGGCGTTGAGTTCAAGTCATAAACGCAGGGAAATCCGACTTTCTTCCCCTCGGTCCGGCATACGAAGGCTGCAAATACCGGTCGCCTTATCCCAACTCCACACCATACTTTCAGTGTCATCGTCCGGATTCTCTTCCAGACGTTCCGGCTTCACCTTCTTTACTTTCTTGCCTTGCACGGTAACTCCTTTGGGAGCCGTCTTCAGATACATACGGAAAATAAAGTTTCGGGGAGCGGGCACTGCATACCCTTTTCCTTCACGGGCACCAACCGAAAGAAGATAACCACCCTCCTCCGTCCGGAAGCGAACGGGAGTTTTGGCAAACTCATCCCGTTGATAGCCGAGGTCTTCTCCCTCATCTTCGTACAAAGTGAACGAGGCCTCCTCTCCTTTTGGTGCCGGAAATACTTCAAAGATCAGCGGATAGACCGGTTTCTCATGCGTGTAGTTCATCACCGGCATGGTGGGGATGATGGAACCCTGCTTTACAAACATCGGGATGCACGACAAGGGAGCTTCCACGGTAGTCCACTGTTCTCCGGTATAGACTGTTTGTTTATTGTTGTAGTCAATCCAAGTGCCTTCGGGCAGATAGACATTCTTCGTACGTGCCCCCTTCTTCACCACCGGAGCTACCAGCAGCTCTTGTCCGAACAAGAACTGCCCATCGGTAGAGAACGTTTCCATATCCGCCGGATATTCCAAAAAGAGAGGACGCATGATGGGCAATCCCGTATCATGAGCTTCGCGGGCATACGTATAGATATAAGGCAATAAACGATATTTCAGTTCGATGGCCTCCTTCGCGTTCTTTTCCGCTTCCGGACCGAAGAGCCACGGTTCTACCGGATTATCCCCCTCATGATGAATACGGCTCAAAGGATTGAATGCACCGAACTGTATCCATCGGGTATAAAGTTCCGCCATGGATGGATAGTCTTCGATGTCTCCGCAATACCCCGTAATGTCACAGGTAGTAAACGGAATTACTCCCAACCCTGCGGAAAGAATCACCGGAATCTGATTGGCCAGTTGCCCCCAGCCCTGCAATACATCGTCTCCATTTCCGCAATCTCCCGTCCAACCGAACGTATAACGCTGCAATCCCGCATAAGCGGCACGGGTCATCTGAAAGACGCGACGGTTCGGATTCCGTTTCTCGAACTGCTCTTTGACCACTTTATCCCAAGTCAGTCCGTAGACATTATGGATTTCGTCGTGCATACCCAGGTGATGTTTCATCACAAGGCGTTCGGTCTGCTCTTCGTTGCTCCATGCGGGTTCTCCCATATCCGTCCAGAAGCCGGAGATGCCATCGTCAATGGGTTTCTGCTGATAGGTTCCCCACCAGTCGGCTACGGCAGGTAAGGTAAAATCCACTACCCCACAATTTCCGCCCCAAGGCCACGGCATGTCATAACTCTTCCCGTTCGTGCTGTCCTTGACAAAATATCCCAGACGGTCCGCTTCCTCCCATTGCTTCTTGTTGGCTTGCGAGATGACCGGGTCTTGCGATACGACTACCTTGAATCCCATTTCTTTCAGATCGGCAAGCATCTTTTTCGGATGCCCGTAGTTGCCCTTCCGCCATTCGAAGTCCTGTAGATGTTCCGTCCAGCCGATGTCCTGATAGATAATATCACAGGGGATGCCGCGTGTCCGGTAGCCTTCGGCTATTTCGCGGCTCAGTTTCTCGCTTGTCAGCAGGCCACGGCATTGCGCAAAGCCCAATGCCCATTTCGGAGGCATGATAGGTTTGCCCGTCAGTCCTACATACTGACTCAGGATTTCCTTATAGTCCTTGCCGAAGATGAAGTAGTAAATCATCTCCCCGTCCGGCGCCTCGAAACTGTAATAATCACGGCTTTCCGTTCCGAACTTAAATTCTGTCTTATACGTATTATCAAGGAAAATACCATACCGGTAACTGCTCATAAAGAAAGGGATGCTCTTGTAAAGAGGGTCTTCCACCACACTGTAACAAGGTTTATCGCTGTTCCACATCTTGTAAGATTCTCCTCTGCGGTCCATCTTGCCGGTCTTCTCCCCAAGCCCGAAGAAATGCTCGTCACGGCGAAGCGTTTTATATTCCACCTTCTTCGTGCCTTCGCTTACGTGTCCTTTATCGGCATAGTCACTGAAGAGGAGTTTCTGATATTTGTCGAATATCTGGATGCTCATCGGCGACTTGTTCACCCGTATGCGCAGCTTCGAGGTAAATATCTCATAGCAGGCGGCCTGTTCGTCCACATGAACCGTTCCCACATCTTCCAGTTCTTCATTGATCACGGCAAAGGAAGCGTTTCTCCGTTGCAGCTTCCCGTCCGGCGAGAACCAGATTCTTACCACGGAAGGACTGCAAAGTTGCAGTTGCAGCGCGGCACTGTCCGCCAGGTGAAAAGTCACCTGACGTCCCTGCTGCGTAAAAGAGGTACATATACTTTTTGCGTTTTCTGCCCAGACCAACGCCGGAAACATCAGACACAACATCCACACCCCAAACTTATATCTAATCTTCATACCTATCGTTTTAGTTATTCCGTTGCAACTGCCTTATTCAGCTACAATCATTGTCCAGTATTTCAAGGCAGGCAGTGTGAAGGAGACTACCCCGTTCTCCTGCGTAAATGCCAGTTCCTGCAAAGCTCCTCCGTGTACGTCCGGCGATGCCACCCACAATTTATTCACTTTGGCGGGCAGGTTCATCTGCAAGGCCGCTTTCGTGATCAGGGCAGGTTCGGGCATGGTGCCGTCCACGTCCCGCCAGCTAAGGCTGTTCGCCTGTGAGAAGTTAAGCAGATGCACTACTTGCTTGCCGTCTACCTGCTTGGCGTAGGTAGTGACCGACCCCAACTTTGGAGGCCATACGTTGAGTTTCATTTCTCCGTTGGTACAGTTCATAGCGATGCTGTTCTCCGTTCCGCCATCGCGGAGCAGGTTCTGATAAGACGTGAGGAAGTCGTAGTAGTGAACCATTGCCGTTTTCAGTTCCTCGCTCATCGTCAGGTTGTCGTTCGGAAAATATTCTTTGCACAGCATATGGTCACCACCCAGTTCGAGATGCGAGCCACCCAAAGCGAACATCACCGCATCCGTCAGCAGGATGCCCGCTGTATTGAACTCTCCCCGATGATCCGCCTTATTATAGTTCATATAGGCAGCGAAAACCGTATTCAGCTGATTATTGCCATACACTCCGTTTTCATACAGGACGGCTTTCAGATGGGTAAAGTCCGCCTCATCCGCCCACATCTCATTATAGAAGAAATCTACTTTGCCGGTTTCTCCGATCTGACGGGCACCGTAGCGGCTTACGGCATTCATCACCAGACTCTTGTCGGGATGCGCCTGCTTCATGGCTTCGATAAAAGAAGCATATCCTTCGCGGAGGTTGACCGGCGTACCGTCGTAGTTGTAAAGCGTTCCCCGCTTGCCCAACTGGTCGATCTGATAGCCGTCGAAGGCGAAGTTCGCATACACGTCGTCATTCCGTTCCGCCATATATTGCTGCCATTCCTTGTCGGAAGGATCTACCAGATAGATATTGCTCTTCCATCCGCTTGGCAGGTCGTGACTGTCTTTCGTGGTATGCGAAGCGTCCTTAAACAGATACCATTCTTCTTTCACCCCGTCGGAAGCCGCATCCTTCAATGCCCCGAAACAAAGATTATAGAACATGGACTTCATTCCAAAATGTTGTTGTGCCTTGATATAATTCTTCACAGAGCTTGTATGGACAGGGCGGTTCGCAATGTCGAGATATTCCTCGTCCAACTGCGTGCGTGTGCCGCCCAGCGGCCAATGATGTTTATTGTGCCAGTCCTGAAACTGTACCCAGTTGATGTGATGGCGGTTCAGATAAGCCATCTCTTCCAGTGTTTTCTCTTCTGTCTTGTCTCCGTCGAAATCTGCCACGAAGCCATATCGGGGGAAACGTGCCGGATGGCTGGATACATCTACCGCAATCGTACCGACGATGACGTCCGTACCGTTTTCCTGCCGGTAAAGTTCTGCCATGTATCCTTTGAAATCGGTGGAAGGAGCCTTCCATGTCCAGTTCGTACCGCTGACCGGTTCTTTTCCGACTATT
>OGYJ01003052.1_pt1 | contig 10320 bp, 9 predicted proteins | sample 1576531 | NCBI WGS metagenome assembly OGYJ01 (sample SAMEA3541574, study PRJEB24748) | human gut metagenome | biome: human gut; feature: human-associated habitat; material: faeces | place: China | collected 2012 | reverse complement strand
CAGCTCGCCCAGACGGCGCAGGGTATCTTCCATGTAGACGCTGCTCTGCACCTGCCGGACCAGCAGGGCCGGGATGCTGTCCTCCGCAGCTTTTTCGCGGCCCAGGCAGTTGAACAGCACCGGAACGCGCATTTCGCCGAAGGATTCGGTTTCGAACCGGCGGGCGAGGGCGTCCCCGGCGGGGGCCATGAGCCGGGTATGGAAGGGGCCGCTCACGTTGAGCGGGATGCAGCGGCGGGCACCGGCGGCTTTCGCCAGCGCAGCAGCCTGCTCCACCGCAGCCTTTTTGCCGCCGATGACCAGCTGACCCGGGCAGTTGTAGTTGCAGATCTGGACACAGCCCAGAGCCGAAGCCTGTTCGCAGCACTGCGCAAGGGTCTCGCGGTCCAGATTCAGCACGGCGGTCATGCCGCAGGCGATGCCGTTGGCGGCATCGGCCATGGCTTTGCCGCGGTAGGCGGCCAGCTCGATGGCCTGTTTCGCGGTGAACACCCCGGCTGCTTCCAGCGCGGAATATTCGCCGAGGGAAAGCCCGGCGGTGTATGCGGGCTGTACGCCCTTTTCGGCCAGCACTGCGGTCACGCCGCAGGCAAAGGCCACCATGCAGGGCTGGGTGTACTCGGTCTGGTTCAAAACGCCGTCCGGGTCCTCAAAGCAGACGCGGTGCAGGTCAAAATCCAGCGCTGCGCTGTCAAAGGCCGCCCGGAAGGCGGGAGATGCTTCGTAAAATTCCTTGCCCATGCCGGGGTGCTGCGCACCCTGACCGGCGTAAAGTACGGCAAGCTTCATAAGTTCTGCCTCCATTCGGTCACAAGTTCGTCCATCAGCTCGCGCACGGTGCGCATCCGATCCAGCCTGCCCACGTTTTCGCCGCAGAAGAAGAGCCCTTCCTCCACGTTGCCCTTCACCGCCTCGATGAGGGCGTGGGTGATGCAGTAGGGCACAGCGGCGGGGTCGCAGGTCTTGAGACACCGGGCGCAGTGCTTGGGCGGGAAGCGCTTGCCCTCGGCCAGCGCCTGCACCAGCGGGGTGTTCAGCGCGCGGCCGGGCATTCCCACCGGGCTGTGGATGATGCGCACATCCTCCGGCTTTGCCGCCAGCAGCACGTCCTTGTAGGTTTGGGAGGCGTCGCACTCGTAGGTGGGGATAAAGCGGGTAGCAAGCTGCACACCCGCAGCGCCAAGCTTTGTAAAGTGTGCCATGTCGGCACCGGTGTACACGCCGCCCGCCACAAATACCGGGATGGCGTGGCCGTATTGTTCCTCGTAGGGTTTTACCTCGGCCAGCACCCCGGGCAGAATCTCGTCCAAGGTCTGGCAGCGGTCGGCCAGCAGGTCCTCCTCGGCAAAGCCGAGATGCCCGCCCGCCTTGCAGCCCTCGATGACCACAAAATCGGCGGTGCGGTCAAAGCCCTTTGCCCAGCGGCGCAGGATGAGCTTTGCTGCCCGGGCGCTGGACACGATGGGTGCAATGGCCACCTCTTTGGTGCCCACGATGCCCGGCAGTTCCAGCGGCAGACCCGCACCGGAGACCACGGCATCCACCCCCGCCGCCACGGCGGTGCGGATAGCCTCGACATAGTCCCGGGTGGCTACCATGGCGTTGATGGCTACCAGACCCACGCCCCCGGCAATGGCCTTGGCTTTTTGAATTTCTGCGGTCAGGGCACGGTGGTTTGCTGCCGCCGGGTCACGGGCAAAATCCGGCTCGCGGTAGCCTGCATCGGCGGTGGAGATGCACCCCATGCCGCCGCAGGCTGCTACCGCACCGGCCAGCCCGCCCAGCGAGACGCCTACGCCCATGCCGCCCTGCAAAATGGGTACTTGCAGGGGCTTGCCGCCAAGGGTCAGCATTCGGTGTTCAGCGCGGCGATGCGCTGCCTCCCGCCCTGCCACAGGTCTGCAAGGATGTCCGCCACGGGGCGCACCTCGTGCAGCATTCCGGCTACCTGACCGGCCATCAGGCTGCCGCTTACCGTGTCGCCCTCAAAGACGGCACGGCGCAGGCTGCCCAGCGTGTATTTTTCCAGTTCCATCTTATCGGCGCCCGCCTTTTCCTGACGGACATACTCCCGGCTCATGCGGTTTTTCAGCACACGCACCGGTGCACCCACGGTGCGTCCGGTGACGATGGTGTCACTGTCCCCGGCTTTGAGCAGTGCGGCCTTGTAGTTGGGGTGAATGGGGCACTCCTCGCTTGCCAGCAGGCAGGTGCCCACCTGCACCCCGCAAGCGCCCAGCGCCAGCGCAGCTGCCAGCTGACGGCCATCGGCAATGCCGCCTGCGGCGATGACCGGCACGCTGACCGCGTCCACCACCTGCGGCACCAGTGCCATGGTGGTCATCTCGCCCACATGGCCGCCGCTCTCGGTGCCCTCGGCGATGACGGCGTCAATGCCCAGCGGCTCCAGATGCCGTGCCAGCACGGCAGCAGCCACCACCGGGATCACCTTGATACCGGCAGCTTTCCACATGGAAACGTATTTTCCCGGGTTGCCTGCGCCGGTGGTGACCACGGCGACTTTTTCCTCCACCACGATCTGGGCAAACTCATCTGCCTGCGGGTGCATGAGCATGATGTTTACACCAAAGGGCTTGTCGGTCAGCTCTCGGCAGCGGCGGATGTTCTGGCGCAGGGTATCGGCATTCATGCCGCCCGCACCGATGATGCCCAGTGCACCGGCGTTGGAGCAGGCTGCGGCAAACTCGCCGGTGGCAATGTTTGCCATGCCGCCCTGAATGATGGGGTATTTCGTCCCCAGGATCTCGTTTAAAAGTTTCATGGTCTTTATCCTTTATATTCCACGATCATGCCGCCCCATGTCAGGCCGCCGCCGAAGCCGATGCAGGCAAGGGTCTGGCCGGGGTGCAGCTGGCCGCTTTCAGCCAGCTCGTTCAGCGCCACCGGGATGCTGGCAGCACTGGTGTTGCCGTGGCGGTCCATGTTTTTGTAGAACTTTGCACCATCGGCGTGCAGCGCCTTGACGCAGTGGTCGATGATGCGGCTGTTGGCCTGATGACAGACCACCCAGTCCAGATTGTCCAGCGTAAGGCCGGTCTCGTCCAGCACGGTGTGCAGGCATTTGGGCAGGGCATCCACCGCAAAGCGGAACACTGCCCTGCCGTCCATGCTGATGGGTGCCGAGCCTGCGCGGCTGGGGCCGCCGGCATGGATGGCGGCATCGCCCCGGGCACCCAGCGTGATGGCAAAGGGCGCGGAGGTGTCGGTCAGTTCAAATACTGCCGCACCGGCACCATCGCCGAACAGTACGCAGGTGGAGCGGTCGGCGGGGTCCATCAGGCGGGAGAGCGCCTCGGTGCCGATGACCAGCGCGTACCGCCCGCCCAGCGTAGCCAGCAAGCCGCGCGCCACCGCCGTTCCATACAAAAAGCCGGAACAGGCGGCGTTCACGTCCAGTGCAGGGCGGTTTTCCGGCAGTGCCAGCGCCGCCTGCACCTGACAGGCCACGCTTGGGGTGGCGTCCGGTGCGGAAAGGGTGGCGCAGACGCAGCAGGCAATGTCTGCCGGAGCAAGACCGCTGCGCTGCAGCGCCTGCTTTGCGGCAGCAATGGCCAGTGTAGCGGCGTTTTCGCCCTCGGTGCAGTAGTGCCTGGTGCGGATGCCGGTGCGGGTGGTGATCCACTCGTCGCTGGTATCCACGGTGCGGCTCAGCTCTTCGTTGGTGACCGTGCGGCCGGGCAAAGCCCCGCCGGTGGCGATCAGACGCAAACCCTTCATGCTTTCCTCATTTCTCCGATCTGACGGAATTTCTGGTAGCGCTGCTCGGCCAGCTGACGGCCGTTCATGCGGGCAAGGCTGCGCAGCTGACGCTGCAGTGCCTCGTCCAGATTGCCGAACAGTACCCCGTGGGCGCGCTGTGCGCCGCCCACCGGCTCCGGGATGATCTCCTCCACGATGCCGTCCTTGTACAGATCCTGCGCGGTCAGCTTCATGATCTCGCAGGCTTCGCCGCTGCGGGAGGAATCCTTCCACAGGATGCTGGCAAAGCCTTCGGGGCTCAGCACCGAGTAGACGGCGTTTTCCAGCATCAGGATGCGGTTTGCCACACCCAGCGCCAGCGCGCCGCCGGAGGAGCCCTCGCCGGTGACCACTGCGATCACCGGCACGGTCAGGCCGCTCATCTCCATCAGGTTGCGGGCAATGGCCTCGCCCTGTCCGCGCTCCTCGGCGTCCTTGCCGGGGTATGCGCCCGGAGTGTCGATGAAGGTAATGATGGGACGATCAAATTTTTCCGCCTGCTTCATCAGGCGCAGAGCCTTGCGGTAGCCCTCCGGCCCGGGCATACCGAAGTTGCAGCGCAGGTTTTCTTCCAGCGTGCTGCCCTTGCGGTGGCCGATGACCGTGACCGGCTGGCCGTGGAACAGCGCCACACCGCCCAGAATGGCGGCATCTTCCTTGCACTGGCGGTCGCCGCACTGCTCAAAGAAGTCGGTGAACAGTGCATCCACGATCTCATCGATGTGGGGGCGCTCCGGGTGGCGTGCCAGAAAGACCCTGTCCTCTGCGGTCAGTGCCCCGCAGCCGGACAGCAAAGCGTCCTCCTGCGCGGAAAGCTCTGCCAGTTCGGCAGCGTGGTTGGTGATATCGGTCATGTTCTCGTCCGCCGGGTCACCGCGCAGAGCGGCGATCTTTTCATCCAGCGGTGCGAGCTGTTGTAAGATGTCCTTGATCATAAGGCGCTCCCTCCTCAGGCGTGCAGACGCAGCAGCTGCGCCAGTGTTTCGCGCATTTCGGTACGGGGCACTACCTTGTCTACAAAGCCGTGCTCGTACTGGAACTCGCTGCGCTGGAAGCCTGCGGGCAGCTTTTCGCCGATGGTCTGTTCAATGACCCGGGGGCCCGCAAAGCCGATCAGCGCCCCGGGCTCTGCCAGCATAATATCGCCAAGGCTGGCAAAGCTGGCAGTCACGCCGCCGGTGGTGGGGTGGGTCAGCACGCTGATGTACAGCCCGCCCCGGGCGGAGAACCGCTCGATGGCGGCAGAGGTCTTTGCCATCTGCATCAGGCTGAAAATGCCCTCCTGCATCCGGGCGCCGCCGCTGGCCGAGAAGATGATCAGCGGCAGGTGCTTTGCGGTAGCGTGCTCCACGGCGCGGGTGATCTTTTCGCCCACAGTGGTGCTCATGCTGCCCATAAAGAACCGGCTGTCCAGCACCACAGTCACCACCGGGGTGCCCTCAATGCGCCCCGTGGCGGTGATGACAGCCTCCTTCAGGCCGGTCTTACCAGTCTGTGCTTCCAGCTTTTCCGGGTAGCCGGGAAACTGCAGCACATCCTGCGGGGCAAGGTCGGCGTCCAGTTCCCGGAAGCTGCCCTTGTCAAGGACGAGGCTCAGGCGGTAGTACCCGCCGATGGGCAGGTGCACCCCGCAGTTGGGACAGACGTACTGTGCCTTGTTCCAGATCTGGCGGGTGGCGCGGCGTCCGCACTTTTTGCATTCCACGAACTGCGGGTCGTTCCACACGGCACCCGCATCCCGCCGGGCCTTCAGCTGGAAGGTGCGCTCCCGCATGCTGCCCGGCAGCAGGTCTTTGATACTGTTCATCTCGTTTCGCCTCGGTCAGCCTCAGACATGGGCATTGATGTAGTTGAAGATATCGCCCACGGTCTTGAGGGATGCCAGCTCCTCATCGGGGATGGACACGCCGCAGGCCTCTTCCAGTGCCATGTTCAGCTCCACAGCGTCCAGGCTGTCGGCCTCCAGATCCTCGGTCAGGCTGGCCTCCATGGTCACCTTGTCCTCATCGCAGCTCAGGGTATCGACAACGATCTTCTTCATTTCCTCGAAAGTCATGGTAGTATTCTCCTTTATGTTCACTGTTTGTTTTTAATTATTTACCTAAAATTTATGAGGTATCGAACACGACCATTATAATCAAACCGTTGGATAAGTCAATGGTTTTAGTTAAAAATATTTATCTTTTACATTTCTGTCACAGTTTGCTTCCTCTTTATATAGGGGCTCCCACAGACGCAAAAAAGCCGCTGCACAGTACTTTGTGCAGCGGCCTTTCCCGCAATAATAATACTTCTTATTCCAGTCCGATCTGCTGGGCGTATTCTTCCAGCAGTTCCCGCTCAAGGAAGGGGGTCTTGACGCCCTCGCGGTCGCGGTAGGTCTCGTGTCCCTTGCCGATGACGGCGATCAGGTCGCCCTCCTGTGCGTGATCCACTGCGTAGTGCAGCGCGTCCAGACGGTCGGGGATCTCCACGAACTTTGCGTCCGGGTTGCCCTTGTTCATGCCTTCGCGGATATCCGCAATAATATCCTCTACCTTTTCAAAGCGGTTGTTGTCCTCGGTGAGGATGGAGAAATCGGCCATCTTGGCGCAGATCTCGCCCATGCCGTAGCGGCGCAGCTTGGAGCGGTTGCCGCCGCAGCCAAACACCACCACCAGACGGTGGGGCTTGTAGGCGCGCAGGGTGGTAAGCAGGCTCTCGGTGGATACCTCGTTATGGGCGTAGTCCAGCAGGATGGTGAACTTTTTGCTGATGGGCACCAGCTCCACACGGCCCTTCACCACGCACTTGCCCAGACCATCGTGAATGGCGGCATCCGGCAGACCCAGCACCTTGCCCACGGCCAGCGCTGCCAGCGCGTTGTACACGCTGAACTCGCCGGGCATATTCACCTTGACGTCCATCTCGTCCTTGCCGGTAACGTGGAAGGCAACGCCCAGAAAATCGTGGGTGCGCAGCAGCTCGTAGCCGGTCTCGCGGTAGTCGGCCTTTTCATCGCGGCCATAGGTGACCAGCTTGCAGGTATGGCCTTCCAGCAGGGCGGCAGTGTTCTCATCGTCAATGTTCACCACGCCCACATCGCAGCGTTTGAACAGCTGTCCCTTCCAGCTGCGGTACTCCTCAAAGGTCTTGTGCTCGCCGGGGCCGATGTGATCCGGCGAAAGGTTGGTGAACACACCCACATCGTAGTGCACGCCCGCCACGCGGTCCATCATCAGGCCCTGACTGGATACTTCCATCAGCGCGGTATCGCAGCCGGCATCCAGAAACTCCCGGAAGGTCTTTTGCAGCTCGTAGCTTTCCGGGGTGGTGTTGGCGGTGTCCTTGTGGCGTCCCATATAGTAGATGCCGTTGGTGCCGATCATGCCCACCTTGCGGCCTGCGGCCTCCAGCACGCTTTTGATCATGTGGGTGGTAGTGGTCTTGCCCTTGGTGCCGGTGACGCCGATCATGGTCATCTGGCGGGCAGGGTTGCCGAAGAGGTTGGCGCTCATCAACGCCATGGCATAGCGGCTGCTCTCCACCTTGACCACGGTCACCCCGGGCAGGGTAGAAAGGTCGATATCGTGCTGGATGACCAGCGCGCTGATTCCCTTGGCGGCGCAGTCAGCGGCAAACGCGTGGCTGTCCCGTTGGGTGCCCACGATACACACGAACAAAAGCCCCGGGGCAGCCTTGCGGCTGTCGTAGATGATATCTGCGATCTCAGTATCCAGACTGCCCTGCACAAGGGTAAAGGGCACGCCTTCCATCAGTTGTTCCAGCTTCATACAGTCTCCTCCAAAGAGCTTCTTTACATGGGGTTTTCTTCTTCGTTGGCCGTCATGCGGTCAGGGTGGGTCAGGGGCAGCTGCTCGGTGTCCGCGTCAGCCGCCGGTTCGGTGGTGTCGGCAGTATCCGTGCTTTCTGCACTGTCGGTGCTGTCGGCGGTGTCCTCTGCCGGGGCGGGTTCCTCAGCCTTGGGCGGCACCACATAGCCGGAGGGCAGGGTGGGCTCGCCCTGTGCAAAATAGATCTTGCGTGTGCTGCTGGCGCTGGTATGGCTGAAATCCAGCCGCCCGGTGTCGGTGGGGCCGCAGCCCTTGCCGTCGGCGTTGGTCAGTACATAGCGGGCGCGGTCCAGCTTATAATCCAGATCGTTCAGCGTGCCCAGCAGCACGCTGATGCGGTCCTGATACAAAAATGCGAGCTGCTCGGTGTCTGCCACTTCCAGCCGTGTCACGTCCTGCGACAGGCCGTATTCCTCCAGCTTGCTGCGCAGTGTGCGCAGCGCTTCCATACGGTCGTTCTCTGTGCTCACCGTGCTTTCACTTTCGGCGGTTTCCGACCCGGAGGCGCTTGCCGCGTCCGCGTCCTCCACGAACCAGAAGCCCTGTCCCGGGGTGGTGTCCTGCAGCTTGCCGCCGTACAGGGTGCAAAGCCCCTCAGGCTGGGTGCTTTCCTCGGACAGAATCTTCCATTTGTCCGAGATCACAAGCCATTTATTGCCGTTTTGCACCGCGTAGGCGGGCACGGCCTCGGTCACCTGCACCACCACGGTGTTGGGGTAGTCCCGGATTACCTTGATGGAGCCCAGCAGCGGGAAGTTCTGCTCCAGCACCGCGGCCTTTTCGCCGGGTTCAAAGCTGAAGATGTTCTCTTCCAGCTGCACGCCCATCTGCTGCAAAATGCTGTCTGCGGAGTAGCCCGCGATTTCGGTCACCTGCTTGCCGTCCGGGGTCTGCACCTGAATGGAGTTGATGCGGAACAGCATGGTCATGGTCAGGTAGATGCCCGCACCAATGACGCACAGCAGCATGGCAAAGGCGGTCAGGCGGCGCAGTATCCGGCGGCGCCGCAATGTGGCGCGGGTCACCTTGCGCTTTTTGCGCATTTCCCGCCGGGCAGGGCTTTGCTGCGGGGCGCTTTGCGCCGGGCGCAGACGCTGACCGTTGCCCGCCGGGTGCTGCCGGTTCGGGCGGTTTTGCGCGTTCTGGTTTTTCCGGCTGCTCTGCCCGCTGCGGGCATTGTTTGCCGGGCGGCGCTGTTTGCCGCCGGACTTCGCGTTTTGGGGTCTGCTGCCCGCCGGGCGGTTACCGGCGGGGTACTGGGTGGTATTGCTCCCCTGCCCCTGCGCCGGGCGGCGGGGCTGAGATTGGGTTTGGGTGGGGAACTGGATGCTGTTATCTGCCCGGGAGGAGCGCACACTGCCGTTGGCACTGCGGGAGGGCGGGCGGCTGAGCGGCTCGCCGTTGTAGCCGTAGCGGCTGCTGCCGGTGCTCCGGGGCGTATTATGATTCTGCGAAGGCGCAGAGGTGCGCGCCACATCCCGGTTCAGGTCATAGGGTCTCGGGTTCCGGGGTCTGCCGTTGCGGTCACGGTTCTGCTGCATCATTCGCACCTTCTTTCCTGTTTATTCCGGGGCTGTATCACGGGGTCTTTACCAGCTTGAGCAGCGCCGCAGTGATGCGGTCCAGACTGTCGTCCACAGACAGGCTGCGGGCGTTTTTGCCCATCTCGGCCAGCTTGCCGGGCTGTGCCAGCATGGCAGAAACAGTCTGCACCAGCTTTTCACCGGTCAGGTCTTTTTCTTCAATGACCACAGCCGCCCCGGCCTTCTGCAGTTCCATGGCGTTGTAGTACTGGTGGTTCTCCGCCACGTTGGGGCTGGGGATCAGCACAGCGGCGCGTCCCACAGCCTCCAGTTCGGCCAGCGTCAGCGCACCGGCGCGGCTGATAACGAGGTCTGCCGCAGCCAGCAGCTCCGGCATATTGTTGATGTATTCCTTTACCACAAGGCTGTCACCGGGGGCAAAATCCTTCTGCTTTTGCAGCTGCTCAAACAGCTGCACCCCGTACTGGCCGGTGGCGTGCAGGTGCAGCACCGGCTTGTGCTCGTGCTGCTCCCAAGTGCACAGGTCTGCCACCACCTCGTTGACCCGGCGTGCGCCCAAGCTGCCGCCGAAGGACAGGATGACGGTGCGGTCGCCCGCACCCAGCTGTGCGCGGATGGCCTCGCGGTTGGCGGCCTGTACAAACACCTCCGGCCGCACGGGGTTGCCCACCACAAGGGTCTTGTCCGGTGCGCCCAGCTTTTCCACGGCGGCGGGCACGGCGGCAAACACGATATCCACATCCGGGGCCAGCAGCTTGTTGGTCACACCGGGGAAGGCGTTCTGCTCGTGCAGGGCGGTGTGGATGCCCATTTTGGCGGCGCAGCGCACCACCGGGCCGGACACATAGCCGCCGCAGCCGATGACGAGATCCGGCTTTACCTCTTTCATCATGGCCTTGGCCTTGGGCCCGGAGAGGGCCAGATTCCATAGGGTGATAATGTTGCGCTTGATGTTGTGCAGGCTGAGCTTGCGCTGGAAGCCGGTGATTTCGATATGGTGGAAGGGGTAGCCCGCCTGTGTGACCAGACGGTACTCCATGCCCTCCTTACGGCCTGCAAAGTGGATCTCAGCGGTAGGGTCAGCCTTTTTCAGAGCACCGGCAATGGCCAGTGCGGGGTTGATATGGCCGGCTGTGCCGCCGGCAGCGATCAGAACACGCATCTTGGTTCCTCCTTATGATTCG
>OGYJ01003051.1_pt1 | contig 10325 bp, 9 predicted proteins | sample 1576531 | NCBI WGS metagenome assembly OGYJ01 (sample SAMEA3541574, study PRJEB24748) | human gut metagenome | biome: human gut; feature: human-associated habitat; material: faeces | place: China | collected 2012 | reverse complement strand
GTCCGAGATATATTGGTCATACGCGTCCCAGGCGTCCCATCCGACCACAAAGGTCAGAGATGTCTTCTTTCGGATCTGCTTCGGACATTTCCTCCACATCGCATAGAGCGCCGCCTCCACTGCGGCCCCGTCCGTCAGCTCGGTCGTTCCCGAAATGATGCACTGCCCTCCGGCAACCACCTCGGCATCGGAGGAGTTCACATTGTCGAGGATCCGTTTGATGACCCCGTCAAAATATTTCTCCTTGTTGGCTCCGATTTTCGTGCAGCCTTCCGGTGCGGTAATCTTGGCCACCGTCTCTCCTCCGCGGGCGGAAGTCCAGATGGCGTTTCCGATATACTCGTTTTTCTTGTCCATAAGGAGACGGAGCATCGTCGCCTGGATTTTCGGGTCGAGCTCGCGGAACACGAGATTGCCTTCTGGCTGCGCGAAACGCCAGTACTTCTCGTAGTCCCTCGGGTTAAACTCGAGATAGACCATAAAATCGGACGGCTCAAGATGGCGTTCGGTGAACTGGTACTCGTTCGTGCCGTCATCGCCCTTGGCTCCGTGGATGGGCTGTGGGGTCGGCACGTTGTCCTGGATAATGTTGCCCAGCTTGATGGCAGGAAGCGTGTAGCGGTGCTGGATGCCCGTCTTGATATGAATCAGTCCCTCGCGGACCGTATCATTGCCCTGCACGGTATAGGTCAGCAAGTCCTCAAGCACTTCGCCGCTATACCCGTTTTGAAGAAAGTTTACTGTATCAGCCATTGTCGTTTTAAGTTTTCCGTTGAAGAATGAAACTCGGCCGACTGGCGGATACCTGCTGTTTCCGCGCGAGACACTGCGGTCTCCGGCATGTCAGTTAAAATCGGGCGGACGCCCGCGGATAGCCTGTCAGAGCTTTCGGAACTTGAAATCCGCACCGACCACTTCCGCCACCTTCTCGGCCATCAGCTGTTCGGCGGTCTTTGTCGCTTCCGCCGTGGCCTGGATGTTGGCAGGGTCATCGGCGATTTCCTTCGAGATTTTCTCCCGCGCGGGAATGGAAGCCAGCGTGCTTTCCGCCAACTCGAAGTTGGAACCGGCCATCTCCACCCACTGCGTTTTCGCCTCACGGTCAATCTTGCCTTCTGCAATGGCATTCTCCACCAATGTCTCGATACGGGAAGCCTGCTCGTCCTTCTCTTTCTGCTCGTAGGCGGAAAGGCGTGCCGTCGCTGCGGCCAGGTCTGTCTGCAAGTTCCGGATGGAGGCGTCTTTTCCGGCGATGACGGTCTGCGCGTCGCTCAGTGATTTCTGTATTTCTCTGTATTTGGGTTCCATCGCGGCCAGTTCAGAGATACGTGCCATCACGTCCTTGACCTCACCGTCCTTCATGCCCAGCGAGGCTGCAATCGCCCCGTACTCAAAGCCTTGTGTCTTGTTTTCGTTTGCCATATCGTTTTCCGTTTCTGTAAGAGTAGGTTCAATGCCTTTGAAAGGTTTATTTCCCGCGCTGACACGGCTCATCAGTTCCTGGATGGCGGCCGTATCGGTCAATCCTTCTATCTCGTCATGCACTTTACGGCAAAGCTGCTTCGAGGTATGGATGACATGCTCCGCAGGTATGATGCCGGCCTTGACGGCAGCCTGTGCGTCGAAATAGGTCCCGTCCTTTCCTGCCTGTCCGTCCATGATGGCCCGCACATGCTCCGCTTTCAGGCCGAACCGTTTCCGGTAAATCGTCTCGATCTGTTTGGTAAAAGCCGTTACCATGTCCGACGGTTCCCCTCCGTCATCGTCCGGCAACATCGGGTTATGAATCATCAGTATGGCATAATCACGCATGAGAGAACGCTTGCCCGCCGCCCAGATGATGGAGGCCATCGATGCCGCGACCCCTTCGATGATACATTCCGTATCCACCGTGGCATTGGCGATGGTGGAATAGGTGGACATGCCGTAAAGGACACTGCCGCCCTCCGAGTTGATCAACACGCGGATACAGGAGGGACGGATGATATTTTCCAAAAAGTCGAACTCGTCATTGAAACGTGAGGTCGTCTCTTCCGTCACGCGACCGAAGAAACGGATAACAGCCGGCTGGCCTGCCTTCGCCTCTCCGACGACATATTGAAGTGTGTTCATATCCATATGCAAGGGTTATTTGAACAAGAGTAGGCGGTGGAAAAAGAAAAGGTTTTGCACTGCTATTTATGGAAGTGGAAATATGAGAATCCATCCATTTATGGAAATGCGATTATCTTTACAGTATAATAGATTGTTCAAATTACAGACCGGTTGCAACTATTTGTATCAAGACCGGCATGCTGAACATTCTAAATTCAGCAAGTACAGAAAATGTATCATGAGTCTTGTATTATCTGCTGATTCATGTCTGTTTATACGCAGTGCGGATAAATCTCCTGCATGGATTTCAATTTTCCGATCCAGTATCCGAAAAACCAGATACTTCGTCATGTTCCGGACGCGGATGGAAGCCGTGTCCGCCGCTGTCATGTTGCGGCGCATCGCTGTGTTGGGTGAACGGGGGCATGACCACATACCTTTTTACCCAGTCCCTGTATTTCCACGCGGAAGATTCCCTGAACCATACCTCGTAGTCTATCCAGTACGCCTGCAACATATTGGTTGAAAGCGGCATGTCGAAATAGGTCAGGTTGCACCGCTCGCTCAGCGCCGGCTCATGGTTCTTGGCATCCTGTATGGCTACATTGAGCCGCTGGAAGACCAGAAACGCCTCGCATTCCTTGTCTTCGTCCGCATTGTTGAGCGTATTCAGGATAAACCGCACGCGCATGGTGGCGCGTCCCTCACCGATACGCTGTTGCTGTACCAGGTACCTCACGTTGATAAAGTGGATGAACACGGCAGGGAACACAGTCTCATACTCCGTGTTATCGTCACGGACAATGCGGGCGAACTGGCCGTTGTCGATAGCGACGGTTTTGAACAGGGGCGGCGACAACGGGTCGTCCGGATTCTCCCGCAGGGTCAGTAACCAGAGAGGCGATGACGACGATATAGGCTGGTATCCTGATGTTGGCGGGGATAAATTTTTTCAGTGCGGAAATAATCAGGTTAGAACCGATCAGAACCGCAGTAAAAGCCGCGCCCATGCCAAGAGCATTAGTTAAAGAAGAAGTGGTCGCCAGGGCCGGGCAGACGCCTAAAAGCTGAACAAAAAGCGGATTTTCCCTGATAATACCTTTTGTAAATTCTGGCAGCATGGTTACACTCCTTTCCCTGCGGCGGCTTTGCTCGCGCCGAAATGTTCCTGATAATGTCTGCGGGCAGAATTGATGCCTTTGACAACGGCTTTGGAGGTGATGGTCGAAGCAGTAATAGCCTGGATCTCCTGCGGTTGGGAAGCATTTTTGCTGACAGTCAGATCATGGCTGAGCTCCTTACCCAAAAATTGGTCTATAAAAGCCGGTTCTGTACATTTTGCTCCCAGACCGGGAGTTTCATTTTGCTGCAGGATTTTTACACCGCTGATGCGGGCGCTGGGATATTCGATACCCAGCATGATAACTACTTTACCGCTGTAGCCGTCCGGATTGACTGTGTAGATATAGCCGTTGGTCTGGCCGTCTGTTTCAGAACGTTTGACAGCGACGATATGCTTTCCTGCTGCCGGTTCATCAGTGAGCTGACCGGCGTCTGGCAGTACTTGCTTATAACCTTCGCGGACAGCGTCTGCTTTGCGGGCTTCGATCAAAGGTGCTGTCTGGTCGTGGGCAGTACCGACGCAGGCTGCGGCAATACCGCAGATAACGAGCAGGATAGCCGCCAGCCGCAGAATATCCTTACTCATGGCGGGCACCTCCTCCGAAGGGGACGTTAGTTACATAACGGTCAATCAAAGGAGTGACCATATTCATGATCAGGATCGAATAGCAGACGCCTTCTACATAACCGCCGCGCAGGCGGATCAATGCTGTAAGGATGCCAAGACCGAGTGCGTAGATCAGCCGGCCTTTTTTGGTGATCGGGCTGGTGACCCAGTCAGTAGCCATAAAAAAGGCGCCGATGATCAGCCCGCCGGAAAGCAGATGATAAATGGCAAACCAGGTCGGATATTCGCGCAGCCAGCCGTAAATAGCAGTAATAACGACAACCGTGCCGATATAGCCAGCAGGGATACGCCAGTCGATGTGTCCTCGCCAGAGCAGATAAATTCCGCCTAAAAGCAGCGCCGGGACACATGTTTCGCCTAAGGAACCGCCGACATTACCCCAAAACAGTGCGCTCAGTGAGGGCAGGTCGACATTAAGCCCGCGCTGCCAGGCGCTTTCGGCCAGGCGCAGAGCTGCCAGCGGTGTAGCGCTGCTGACAGCGTCGGTATAAGGTGTGGCTTTAGTAACTGCTTCTGCGGCGGCAGTGTTCCAGGGCATGGTCCAGGTCGTCATCTGTGCCGGGAAGGAAGCGAGCAGGATGGCGCGGCCTAAGTGGGCAGGGTTAAAGATATTGCTGCCCAAGCCGCCAAAGACCTGCTTACCGATAACGACAGCACAGAAGCTGCCGAAGGCAGCCAGACCCAGTGATAATTCGGGCGGCAGGCAAAATGCCAGCAGCAGGCCGGTTAAAAGGGCACTGCCGTCACCGACGGTAATCGGCCTCTGCATGAGCTTTTGACATAACGCTTCACAGATGACAGCCGAGAGGCAGCAGGTAAGGATAACGCTGAGCGCCGGCCAGCCGAAAAAGTAAACAGCGGCGGCCAGAGCTGGCAGAAGTGATAGTAAAACATCGCGCATAGCGGCGCTGATAGTACTGCCGCAATGGATATATGGCGATGACGATATAATGACTAAAGGCGCAGGAGCTTTGACCGGTTCCATAAGAGTCTTCCTTTCTATACGTGCACAAGATACTTATTTTTTATAGTAAGGGTTATGACCGCCGAAGCCGTCAGTAAGGATAAACTGTTTGCCCATGCGGATATACTGGACCAGGGGGATATGGGCTGGACAGTTATAGGCGCAGGAGCCGCATTCGATACAGGTACCAACGTGGCCGGCCAAAGCTGCCGGCCAATCACGATGTTTGACTGCTTTGAAAAGCTGGGTCGGTTCTAAAAACATCGGACAGGTATCGACACATTTTCCGCAGCGAACACAGGGATTTTCAGGCGGCAGCTTGGCCAGTTCAGACTGGTGATCAAAAAGCAGCAGCCCGCCAGTGCCCTTGAGAACAGGAAAATCAAGCGAATGCAGGGAAAAGCCCATCATCGGACCGCCGGAAATGATGCGGGCCGGATCGTTTTTCAGGCCCTGGGCACCCTGCTCGACAAGGTGGCTGTAAAGTGTCCCGATGCGGACACGATAATTACCCGGTTTATGAACGGCGTTGCCGCTGACAGTGACGATACGCTCATAACAGGGCAGGTCGTCTTTAACTGCCAGAGCCGCCTGCATTGCAGTGGCTACATTATCGACGATTACGCCAACAGCCGAGGGAAGGGCTCTCTCAGGGACAACGCGGCCGGTAACGGCATAGATCAGATGGCGTTCGCTGCCCTGAGGATATTTTTCGGGACAGACAACGACGCTGATATTAGGATCGTCAGCAGTAAGCTGATTAAAAAGCTCGATAGCCCGTGGTTTATTATCTTCGATGGCAATGATGCCTTTGTTGGCTAAAGAGGCTTTCAGGAAATATTTCAGGCCGCGAATTACTTCATCGGCATGTTCGATAAGAATACGGTAGTCGGCGGTAATAAAGGGTTCACATTCGATACCGTTTAGGATAACTGTGTCAATGATGCGGCCGCTGCTCTGCGGCGCGTATTTGACATGTGTCGGGAAGGTTGCGCCGCCCATACCGACGATCCCTTTTTCTGCCAGAAGCTGTCTGATCTCATCAGGCGGAAGTACCAGGCCGCTTTCACGCGGTGTGATCGTGGGGTCGAGCGTGTCCTGGCCGTCATTTTTGATGACCATACAGGCCGCGACGGTGCCGTTGGGAAGAAAGCGTCTTTCGCTGCCAACGACCATGCCGCTGACACTGGCATGGATATTGCTGCTGACTGCTCCCTGGGCTTCGGCGATCTTTTGTCCAAGATATACCTTTTCGCCAGGCTGTACCAATGGTTTGGCAGGAGCTCCGATATGCATCGAGAGCGGCAGCACGACTTTCTCGGGTGCGGGGATAGCCTCGATCGGCAGTTCCGCAGTTAAATTTTTAGCAGCATCGATATGAGTGCCGCCTATAAAGGTATGTAGACGGGAAAACATGTTGTCACCTCGTTAAAAACAAATAGTGTATACTAATAAAGATTTAACATATATTATAAGGCGTAACTGCAGAAATAGCAATTGTTTCAGCAACATTTTCAAGTAATATTGCCAGGTATCAGAAAAATAGTAAAGAATGTAATAAAATGCAAGTCAACTATATTTGTTGTAAATACAATGCAGAGAAAAACGATTGTCTACAAAAAATGTGAAGTACCTGAAAAAAGTGCATTTTTCCTGATAATACACTGAATATTTGCTATAAATTTAACAAAAAAAGCAGATTTATTTTACACTTTAGCCATATTTTCTCAAAAAATTCACGAAAAACTACTGCGGAATACTGTAAAATAAGTTATAATAGGTATCGTAAAGTGTATTATAAGTTGCTTATTACGAGCTTAAAATCGCTTTACTGTAATCCTGGCAGTCATCAAGTTGAGTATTTTTGATACTGCCGGTACAATTTAGGATACCGGGAGGTATACATGTTTTTTGACTCTTATGACACTCCTGTCTTCCGTCCGCCCAGTGAAGCCCGCAGTTTTATCCTGCGTGTGACCCGCGGCTGCGCCCATAACAAATGTACTTACTGTAATATGTACAGAGGCGTGCCGTTTCAGGTACTGACTGAGGACGAGGTCGCCAGACAGATCGAGGCTGCTGCCGTTCACGGCAGAAATTCGGTTCGTAGAGTGTTTTTAGCCGACGGTGACGCTTTGGTACTGTCGACGCCGCGTCTTTTAAAAATTTTAGACGCGTTATATAAAACTTTTCCGAAGCTCCAGAGGGTAGCGGCTTATTCCGCTCCAAAGGATATCCTGCGTAAATCGCATGAAGAGCTGGTCGAGCTGCGCGAAGCAGGTTTGAAGCTGCTTTATTACGGCATGGAGACAGGTGATGATATTACCTTGCAGGCCGTGAAGAAAGGCGTCAGCGGCGAAGAGGCTGTTGAAGCAGGCCGGAAGGTTATTGCGGCAGGCATGAAGCTGTCGATGATGATTATTCTGGGCCTGGCGGGCAAACCAGGCAGCAAGCGCCATGCGGCGGAAACTGCCAAAGCGATCAATGCTATCAAGCCGACGATGCTGAGCGCGTTGTGTTTGATGCTGTACCGCGGCAGCGAGCTGCTGGATCAGTTTGAACGCGGAGAATTTGAACCGCTGCCACCACAGGGTTTAATGGAAGAATTGTATAGTATTTTAGCGGCTGTCGAACTGCCGGAAGATCATCCGTGCATTTTCCGCAGTAACCATGTTTCTAATTATGTTCAGCTGGCAGGGACACTGCCGAAAGACAAGGAGAGGCTGCTGGGCGAGATTGCCTGGAGCGCTTCCGAATTAGGTAAGATCAAGGACTGGGACGTTTATAACAATACGAGATATTGAGTGTGCAAGGAAGGGGATCGATGGTAATGAGGAAAATGACCGCATTGCTGACCTTTGTGCTGATAATCTGTCTGCTGCCTGCCGCAGCTTTTGCCAAAACCTTTAAAGAGGGTGACAAGGACTGGAAAATCATGGTCACTCAGCAGAAGCTGAAAACTTTGGGATATGCTACTGACCGTACCGATGGTAAGTTCAGTAAAGCAACTGCCGACAGTTTGAAAAACTTTCAGAAAAAGCATAAACTGAAAGCGAATGGACGCCTGGACGATAAAACCTATAAAAAGGTCACATGGGAAGCCTTTAAAAAGGAAGGAATTACCAATGTCAAGGGCAGGGATGTCGTGAAAACGGCTTCTAAATATAAAGGTACTCCTTATAAATTTGGAGGGACAACGCCTAAAGGCTTTGACTGCTCGGCCTATGTGCAGTATGTTTTTGGCAAGCACAGGGCGCAGCTGCCGCGTACTGCGGATGTGCAGGTCTTAGAGGGTGTTTTTGTCCTTAAAAACCAGCTGAAGGAAGGCGATCTGGTCTTTTTCTCGACTTATGAGCCGGGCGCATCTCATGTTGGAATTTATGCCGGAAAAGGCATGTTCTGGAATGCATCGACGTCTCGCGGCGTAGTACTCGATTCACTGGACAATACTTATTGGAAATCCCATTATTATGGGGCGCGCCGTATTCTTGTCGATAACGGTGAAGTGTAATATTCAACAGGTGCTTTTATGATATTTGATGAAATCGAGGAGGGGTCTGAATAATGATCCGTGAAAAACGTAACAAGGAAAAACTGGCTTCCTATTATCGTAAGTTTATGGAAGACGGTGTCATCGATCCGAACGTCCATCCCTGGGTGGCTGAGTCCTGGCAGCGCTGCCGGGCGATGAAACTGCCCCATGAAACGATGCCTAAGCTCAATAAACTGAGCCGTGAGGAGATCGTTGAACATCAGAAGACCCATGAGTTTATCGTAAAGTATGTCGACGGTTTGTATGAACAAAGCAAACAGCATTTCAATATTCATAATCTGAGCATGCTGCTGATCGATGAAGACGGTTATGTGATCAAAAATTATGCACTGCCCTTTTTTCAGAGAGTGATTGAAGATATCCAGGGGATGCGCGTACTGGAAGAGGACGTAGGTACCTCGAGCATCAGTATTGCGCGTGAGCATAATGTACCGTTTTTAATGTTTGGTCCGGAAATGTGGATCAAAGACAGTCATTCCGGCGATGCCTGCAGTGCGCCGATCTGTGTCAACGGTAAGATCCGCTACATTATTTCCTTCTTTTCGCTGGATCAGAACGATCTGCCTTATGACCTGCTGCTGTCGCTGCTTTTGACAATGAAATATTCTATCGAGCAGCATCTTTCCATGCTGGAATACTGGAGCATTTATCAGCTGATGATGAATGAACTGCCGGTGGCCGTGTACTGGATCGGTCAGGACGAGCAGCTGAAATACTGTAATAACAATGCGCAAAAGCGTCTGGATGGCAAAAAGAACCTGGAAGACGTATTTTTGAATTATGAGCATATTCCCATCAAAAAAGCCCTGCAGGGTGTACCAACGCATCGTCGTGAGATCACCTGGATCACGCAGGACCGTACCTATGAAGATATTACTACAGTCATGCCGATTAAAGTTGGCAGTGAGGTCGAAAGCGCTTTGGTGATGTCGATGTCGATCGAAGATCTGAAAACTACGATTGCCCATGCTACCGGCTACAGCTCCCGCTACAGTCTGTACAGCATGGTGGGCGAGACCAGTGAATTTTTGGCTTTGCAGCATAAAGCTTCGCGTATTGCCCGCAGCGATAATAATATCCTGCTTCAGGGCGAGCCGGGGACCGGCAAGCAGCGTTTGGCCCATGGTATCCACCAGGCCAGTCCGCGTGCGGCTGCGCCGTTGATCGTTGTGAAGTGTTCGAATGCGCCGATCGAGGCGTTGGAAGAAGAATTTTTCGGCAGTGTAGACGGTGACCGTCAGCCAATGGCCGGTAAACTGGAGCTGGCACTGGGTGGTACGCTCTTCCTGGACGAGGTCGAAAAGCTGCCTGTGGAAATGGGCGATAAGCTGGCTGATGCCTTGAAAAATGGTTTGGTAAACCGTGAAACCGGTATTCGCAAGAAGTTAAACGTGCGTGTGATCGCCGCCTGCGATTCTAATTTAAAACGCTTGTCTGATAAGGGACTTTTCTCAAAAGCCTTATATGAGCTGGTATTGGATACGACAATGCGTGTTCCGCCTCTGCGCGAGCGCGTGAAAGATATTGAGGTCATCGCTTCCCATATTCTGGCTGAAATGTCGGCGCAGCATAATCTGCCGCCGAAACGTTTGTCGCCGGAAGCGCTGAATCTTTTGACAAGCTGCAGCTGGCCCGGTAATATCAAACAGCTGCAGGGAGTTATTGAGCAGGCATTCTTCCATACTCCCGGAGCGATCATCGAATCCGATAATATCAAGCTTCCTGGTGACCGGACGCTTGAAAAATCCTGGAAATATGATAAAGACGCTTTTATTGCGGCCTGGAAATCTGCCGGCGGTAATATCAGTAAACTGGCAGGAATGCTTGATGTCAGTCGTGTTACCCTGTACCGTTATTTGAAAAAATATGGACTTGGACCTAAAGTCGGCAAAGAGGATTAATAAAAATTTAAGGTTAGATACAATACCTGTACTAATAATAATATCAAGGGCAACCTGTTCAAG
>OGYJ01003034.1_pt1 | contig 10369 bp, 9 predicted proteins | sample 1576531 | NCBI WGS metagenome assembly OGYJ01 (sample SAMEA3541574, study PRJEB24748) | human gut metagenome | biome: human gut; feature: human-associated habitat; material: faeces | place: China | collected 2012 | reverse complement strand
TGGAAAAAGCGCAAACGCGTAATAAGAAATATGTTTTGAAGATTCATCCCAAACCGACTTCTGAAGGAAAAGGTAAATTTAATGTTACGGTTGAAACATGGGAAGCAATAGAAACCAATATTGAGTTTGATAAACCTTTGATAATATTTAATTACCCCAGTACTTTTTTTACGCAAGGAAAAATCCATTTGGATGATAATGGCTACGTTGAAACTTTGAATGCCGGCATAAACCTTTATTCGGATATTCTTGTATCAAAAGGTCTTAAGTTGATTGATGTCACATTGACAGGTTGCTTGGACGAACAGAAAAGGGGAGCAACTATTGTGTATTATCGCAGGACAGGTGCTACACGGTTGGAGGTTACCACACACCGCAACCTGAAAACTGTTGAGGGACTATTATTATATACATTGGAATATGAAAATGGAGTCTACACCCAAGTGTCTCTGCCTGTATCTGTTTTACCACCAGCACATTGTTGGAATGACGAATTTAAACAGGAAACTGATGATGTAAGTTTCAAAGTGGTTGATGGAGTGCTTGTGGGCAGTATAATCAATGATTCAGTCAGAAAGCTAAGTCTAAATTGTAAGTCGATCCGATGTATCGGAGACGTTCTGGCTACTGTAACCGTATATGCTGCCCATCCCATAGAACGCGTCGCAGACATTGATTCAGCATTGAAGGGGGAATTAAACGGCTCTGATGTAGAATTCACTTTTAATAAATCGTTTAAAGGTTATGAGGGATGGCTTTATTCGTGCAATAATAGTGGTTCTATGACAGGCATGCGGTTTCGTTTCGAATAATTTTGTTGCTATGTATTGGTTTTGTCATTTGGGACCAAAGTTTTTTAATACCAAATCTGTTAAGGAGAAAACAGCAATTATAAAAATGAAAATAAGACAGCTATGCTATCCTTAGAAGACACTTTCTAGCATAAGTGACCTGTACGATGATTCCCAAACTCGTTTTTCTCTTGGATTAACTGTGGAAATTCGCTTGAAATTGTATTGTAGTTCATAGGGCCAGTATCCAGATAGCCCTTTAAGTTATTGATAAATGGACGACATGTTCTGTGTTTGCGTATTTGTCCGTTATGGGCGCATATAATTTGCACACAATTTGCATTAATGGCAAATTTTCAATTCTCTACTACTGTAATTTTGTGCCATATTGGCAAGACCAATCACAGATTAATTATTCATTAAATTCAAACTTAAATTCTTAGTAATGCAGAAAATTAGAACCTTAGCACAGCAATGGTGATGCTTTTGAAGTTCTTCGTTTTTTATATGAATGACGCCATAGCACTAAATAAATGGATATAGACATCAAAGTATGCCTGTAAGTAATAAACCACAAAAATTAGATTACAACTTTATATGTACAATAAAATATATTTATTTTTTCTTTCCTGTTTGATCTTTTCGACACACTTGCACTCTCAGGAGAAGTTACTATTGAAAACGAATCTTTTAGGTTGGGGAACAGGTACCTTCAACTTAGGAGCAGAGTTACCGATGACTTCCCATCTAACGGTAGAATTAAGTGGCAGTTATAACCCTTGGGCCCTCCAACGAAATTCAAAGTTGCAACATCTTTTGGTCCGTCCTGAAGTTCGTTTTTATCCCTGTTGTTCCTTAAAAAAATATTTCATAGGCATTCAGGGAGTTTATGGAGTTTTTAACGCAGGTGGATTGAATATTCCCATTTTCCCTCTTATAAAGAATAAAAGGTATATAGGGACGATGGGAGGAATTTCTGTTTTGGGTGGTTATCAATTCCCTGTAAACAGACACTGGTCAATTGAGATGCTTTTGGGAGCAGGTTATATCCGAACATACGGAAAGCTCTATCAGTGTCCTCATTGCGGTCGCTTTTTAGAAAAGAAAAAAAAGAATTATCTGGGAGCAACTGATATGGCCGTATCTCTGATTTACGTAATTAATTAAAATAAAGTTCCATGAAACAAACTATCATATTTCTTTTTGTGATTTTACATTGTTTGTTTAGAGTGCATGCCTCTTCTCATCCCGGTATAGGTGACTTTTCGCTTTCTACTACGCGCTTTTATCAAAAAGGAGATTCGATTTTTCTCCAATGCCGGATTACGGGTAATGCCCCGATAGGTAAATGGCAAAGTTACGTGGTGGATTGTTGCCTGAGAAAAAATGACTCCCTTGACAGGTTGGACTCTTTTTTGTTGTCCGGTAGATATCATTATATACACAGTCAACGAAAAAAACAAAAAATCAAAGTGCATAAATGGTTCGGAAATCATCCTTCAGTTCAGTATAACGCATCATTTCCGTACGCAGAACAGATGTGTGGAGCGAAGGCCGTGTTTTATTTTTACAAATCAGATGAATGCTGCAATTCATTTACCCTTTCAGGTACTTTGTCTTCCGAAGAAATGCGTATGGAACGACTTCCTGTTCCGGCTCCATACGAAATGCATTTTAAATACACTTTCATAACTCCAGAAGCACAACCGGTTAAAAACAGGGCAGATTCAGGTTCAGCGTTTGTTGAATTTCCTGTTGGAAAATCTGTATTATCAGTTGATTTTAAAAATAATCGTCGCGAACTAAGAAAAATCCAAATGGCTATCGACTCGATTGCCAGAAACAAATATGCCGTCATGGAGGCTATCAACCTTACAGGTTATGCTTCTATTGATGGAAACAGCGTAACGAATCGGCAACTCTCTCAAAGTCGTTCGGAAGCGGTCAGGAATTTTCTGGTTTCAACATATCCGTCCCTCAGGCAAAACATGATTAAAATCGGTACGGGAGGAGAAGATTGGCAAGGGCTACAAACTATTGCCGATACCACGATCTATGGAAAAGAGGTCCGGTCAATTCTCTCAAAACCTGTTTCACCCTATATCTGGAAGACCTACCTTTATAAAGCCAATAAAGGGGAACTGTACAGGCAAATTTCCGAAAAAATATTTCCCAGTTTGAGAAGAGTGGATTATGTCGTTAATTATACAGTCAAGTCTTTTACGGTAGAAGAAGGAAAAGATATACTAAAAACGTCTCCCGGTAACCTCAGCTTGAATGAACTTTTTCTGATTGCCAATTCATACCCTGCCGGTTCGGAAGATTTTAAGGAAGTTTTCGACATTGCAGTCAGGCTTTATCCACAGGATCCCGTTGCCAGAATCAATGCTGCCGGCATCGCACTTGAAAAAAATGACATAACAAGGGCGGAACGGTATTTGAATGGTTTGGAAAACGATTCCAGAGCTTTAAATAACCGTGCTCTGCTGGAAATCGTGCGTGGGGCAACGGATAAGGGAGTCTTGCTTTTGAAAAAAGCCGGTTTGCAAGGTGACGAAAATGCGTGTTTCAACATGGAAGAATATACAAGATATGAGCAACGAGAGCAAGAACGCAAGGAAATTATACAAAAGAACGAATCCAATCATGAAGAACTATAATAAATACATTTTCTCTGTTTTATTTGTCATTCTTATTACATCCTGTACCGGAATTTTTGAGGAACCTGATTGTGATCATAATGGATATGTTAATTTTACGTGTTTGGATGAGTACGGGCAAGAAGACATCCACTTATCCCTATTGACTGTATCTGATTTTATTTTTACACCCGACTCTGTACTATACCGGGTTGATACAGATATTCGGGGTGAACGTATTTGTTCACGCGAAATGAATCTGCCAGATGGTGAATGGATTATTGTCAGCTATGGAAATCTGGGTAGTGGCTCTCTTCTGTCCACATACATGGTAGGTCAAGCCCGTTTAAAAGAGTTGATTCTGAGCGTTTCCAGTACTGCCTATGACAGCACACATACGGATGACAAGGTCGGTAATTGCGGTAATCTGTACTTTTCAAGTATGAAAGTTCAGATCCAAAATGGGTGTCTCGAACACAAAACGATGGGATATTACACCCCTCTTTATGCCCGGCTTACTGTTTTTGTCAGTTGGGCAGACACTATTATAAAGCCTGAGGATATCCCCCATTTAAAAGTGACACTCGAAAAAGTGCCTGTAAGTTATTCCTCGCTTTCATCTCAGAAAATGGATAAACTTTATGATATTCCTTATTCATTACCGAATCCGCTGCCTGAAAGTAAAACCCAATGTATCCCTCTATATCTTTCGGATACCCATTATCGTTTTGACTCTGTTTCTTTCAGGTATGAAACAGGAAAGGCTCCGACATTGAAGTTAATGGCAGGAGAGAATCAACTTACGAAAGGCCTTGACCTGAATAAACTGTTCCGCAAAAATAACATAGACCTTTCCGATGTCCGGATACAAAATTACAAACTGTCTATACGGATAGAAAAAAATAAAGTATTTGTGTCTTTTATGAATGTGTCTGATTGGGATGTGGAGTATATATAATATCTCACATAGTTGAAACTATTATCACCAATACGAATCTTTCACTCATGCATTCCTTTAGTCCGGCCAGGATTAGTTAGCAGTACGATATTTGTTGTTATCAGTGGTGCGTTATTGGGCAAATGCTGTACTGCCAGAAATGTTAAAAGAAAGAAAATAGGATCTTTTTATTCCAAACTTCAAATTAATAATTTTAAATTTGTATAGAACTTATAAACTGCATGTAATGAAAAGACGACAGGCCTGGAGCCGTTGGATAACAATCCTTTCTATTTGTTTTGTCTGTAGTTCGGCGGTTGCCGAATCTGATTTTTCTATATTATTAGATAGTCTCCGTAACAAAATTCAAGAGTCCCAAGGAAAAGACAAAATAGAAGTTTTATCTCTTTTGGCACGTTTGGATTCCCGTAGTAGAGATTATGATAAATGGGAAAAAGAGTGCCGCCTGCAGAACGATGCGGTAGCTTTGTCGTTTGCATATGCCGAGCGGGCCAACTGTTTAAATAACATGTATCCGGATACTGACTCTGTTTTAGTTTTTGCCCGGAGAGTAATGCCGGAAATACAGAATGAACAGACTTGTATCGCTTACTATATCATATCTTCCGTTGTGGTGAACCATCTGATTTATACCGGTAATATCAAAGAAGCCCAGATACAGGTCAATGCTATGCTACGTGATGCGCATGAATCCCACAATGCCTTGGCTCAAGCCGTGGCTTATTATTCCCAAGGAAGAATATTGTATTCATTACGGCAATATAAGGATGCAATAGATGCTTTTCAGAAAGGCCTGAACCTTTGTCCACCGTACAAGCACCAGTCTGCCGTTGTATTGTTGTCTGTTTATGGTGAAATCAAGAGTTGGTTGATAGATTCATATATTCAAATTGGTCGCTATAAAGAAGCAGACGAAGCCTGTAGTTCATTAAATGAACTGTTGAATTTCATGGTTCAAAATGGGCATAAAGACTTAATCGGACGTCTTCCGATCCGCAGTCTGTCATTACAGGCCATTTCTTATATCCGCCAAGGAAAAATAGATGAAGCGGAGCGTCTGATACGCAAATGTGATGAATTGATGTTACCTGAAATTTCCATGCGATGGTATTCTGACTTTTACAAGGCTCGATATGAACTTTCCGCATCGAAAAAACAATATTTAGACGCTATTGCCGACCTGGAGGTTTGCATGCAAAATACGTTGAAATATACTCCTGAATACTACTTTTTCTTAAAGAAGAAGGCCGAGCTTTTACCTTACATCGGAAGAGGACAAGATGGAATTAAGTTATTGGTGCACTATATTGATGCCTCAGATTCGATTGAAAGAAAAGATATTGCCAGGCAAGCACATGAGATTCGTACTGAATATAAGGTTGACGACCTGTCAGCTGAAAACAACCGGGTAATATGGATGTTAGTAATTTGCGCAGTGATGTGCGTGATATTAATTATACTTATCATAATGTATGTGTTTCATAACCGGAGGCTGCGGAGCAAAAACCGAAAATTAGTAGAAAACCTCCACAAACTGGACCAGATGGGAGGGGTTAAAGCCTTTTATGAATGGAGCGTGGATGAGAAAACAGAGCATGATGGCACAGAAATTATAGCAGAAGAGGAACGGCAACTATATGGCAAGATTGTATCGTATCTATCCGCGGAAAATAGATTTGCGGAGACTCAGATTTCTCGGGACACGTTAGCTTCTGCTTTAGGTACGAACCGAACTTATATAGCCAATGCCATAAAAAAATGTACAGGCCTTGCAGTAAATGAATATGTTAATATGCTTCGTTTGGAGTATGCACGTGGATTATTAGTCGAAAGACCGGAAGATAGTATCACTTTAATTTCGGAAGAAGCCGGCTTTGGTTCTGTTCGCAATTTTAATCGATTGTTTGTTGCTAAATATGCCGTTTCACCAACGGAATATAGGAATAATAATTAGTCTATGTCTAATTTGAATAGCCCATTAAAGGAATTGTAGTCGATAATTCTTTTTTGCGTGGCTATCTTTGGTCCCTGATTTGTTTTGCGATATTGACTATCTGAATGATGGGAAAGTTATTAGTTTTGCGTTAGCATTACTAACGTAAAATAGGCATGTTGTGAAACACCCTTTACGTTTTATAACTTAATCTACCAATGTGGATTATGTAAAAAACGGGAATACGGACTACAGGGGATTTTCATTTGCCGGGAAAGTATTCTGAAAAATTTTGCTTCATAGTAATTTAAAATTAGAGTGGTTAGTAGCAGCCACCCGGTGTGGATCTCCGGGTGGCTTTTTATTTATACGAGTTTTTCAGATACCTGATAGAATTATCTGGTTAATAAAGTGAAAATAGGAATTACCGTACTTGATTCCTGTTTCTCTATTTTTTGTTTATTCGGCAAATTCAAGTCCGTATTTTCGTTAAGTAAACAATTAATTACACAAACCATATAGGGAATATATTTACTATACCTTCGATATAATGCAGACAGATTAGAATACATATTCAGATACAAATATGTGATACGAATCTTATTTATTCAGATTCGTTCTTCTCTTGGAATAACGGTAAAAATTTATTTTAGATTTTCAACAGTTTAACATAATCACTTGAGAAACAAACTTCTAACGGAGTATTTGAGAAATAGAGGTAACCATTTAGCAACCGTGCAAATTTCAGCGATTTGCGGTGCTATGCTGTTAAATAACTTTTTGTATTTACAAAGGTATGACAATTATTCGAAAAATAATGCTTGCTATCGAAAAGCTGCATCCCATCTTTGTAAATAGTCCATTAAAAAGGATGTAATCTCGCAAATTATAGTGACCTTTGTGATTGAAACTCAATGCATCAATTACAATGGCAAAAATTACCGTTCAAAATACAGATATTAGCGTTGTCAAATACAATGAAGAAGACTACATCAGCCTTACAGACATGGCAAGAAGCCAACTTCAAGAGCATATTATCTTCCGTTGGCTTAGCCTTAAAAGTACTATCGAATATCTTGGCGAATGGGAAATGCTGTATAACCCCGATTTTAATTGTACCGAATTCGGTACAATTAAAAATGCGGCAGGAAGCAACAATTTCGTGCTTTCGGTGAAAACGTGGATAGAACGGACCAATGCAATCGGCATTCATTCTAAAGCTGGTCGCTACGGTGGCACATATGCACATCGGGATATAGCATATCATTTTGGTATGTGGATTTCTCCTAAATTCCAATTACTTCTTGTTAAGGAGTATCAGCGGCTAAAGACAGAAGAACAAAGGTTGCTTGGTTGGTCAGCGAAACGTGAATTATCGAAAATCAACTACCGCATACATACTGATGCCATAAAGCAAAACCTTATTCCGATGGAAGTCACACCGATACAAGCAAGCATTATTTATGCCAATGAAGCTGACGTGCTGAATGTGGCGATGTTTGGTATGACAGCAAAACAATGGAGGGAAGCTAATCCCGAACTGAAAGGAAATATTCGTGATTATGCTACTATCAATGAACTTATCTGTTTGTCGAATATGGAGAATCTAAATGCTGTGTTTATCGAACAGAATATGACACAAAGAGAACGTCTTGTTAAGCTAAACCAAATAGCCATCCATCAAATGAGTATATTGGAAAGTGGTGATAATTATAATCGTAAGTTGTTGAAATAAAGAATTATGAAAGGCAATAAGAATTACGATTATACGGATAAATTTAGCGATATAATCCATACTGAAAGATTTATAAGTGCGGCAGAATTGTCTGAACTGTTCTTTTCTGCCCCCAAGTGGATAACCATGTTGATGAAGTTCCGCAATGTCATGATGAGTCCTTTTGAATTGAAAAAAGAAAGAAATTTATCGGATCTGGTACATATCGACTCCGAGAATATGGCAACGGTGTGCAAAAATGATAAGCATCTTAATTTGGAAATTGCATTTATAACCGAAAGTATAGAACGTGATAGCCAACGCATATCTATCAGCACAAAAGTCAGATTCCATAATAGTTTAGGAAAATGTTATTTTGCCATAATCAAACCATTTCACAATTTAATTTGCAAGACACTCTTACAACGAGCAAAAAATAATATTAAAAATATCTTTACAGGATTCCAATAGCAAAGGATGGATATAATATTAAGAGAGTTGATTATACTTTATCTATGCTTGAACGGGCAAAGGAGAAAGCATTTCAAGCCGGATTAAAAATTGATTTCATTGAAGCTGATATTAGAGAATTAAACTTAGGAGAAAAATTCGATCTTATTTTTATTCCGTTTAATTCAATTCATCATTTATATATAAAAGAGGATTTATTTGATGCGTTAAAAGTCGTAAGAAATCACTTGAAAGAAAAAGGTTTGTTTTTATTGGACTGCTTCAATCCTAATATCCAATATATTGTTGAAAAGGAACGGGAGCAACATGTTATTGTCGAATATACAACCAATGACAGAAGAAAAGTATTGATAAAACAAAGTATGCACTATGAAAGTGCATCTCAAATTAATCGTATAAAGTGGCAATATTTTATCAACGATAAATTTCATTCAGTCCCAAATATGGATATGAGATTATTCTTCCCCCAAGAGTTAAATTCATATCTTAGACAAATAGGATTTAATATTATCCATAAATTCGGGGATTTTACAGAGAGAATTTGATGACAATTCAGAGAAACAAATATACATTTTGAAACTTAAAAAGTAGGAGCAAAATGATAAAATCATAGATGAAATACAACAAAAGCGCTGTTCTTCTAAAAATTACAAGCAGCACTTTTGTTGCTTCCAGTGAAATAGAACGGTTATAGCCGCATCTCCCTCTTTTCCTTTCTTCTTTCATCGGTATTCTGTTTTTAAACAGGCGGTCGGCAGTGAGGTTCTTCACATCCGAACACGCCAAAACCCATGAAAATAGAAAAGACGAACAAGTCCTGTACAAATTCATGGTAGGTGTTCTCCATCGGTGCATCCATGAGCACCTGTATCTCCTTTTGGGTAAGGTAACCTCTATCGACACTTTCGGGAGAATACTCGAAGTCGTTAATGAATGTGAGGTTAAGTTCCTTTAACAGAATATCCTCCCGTTGTAGGTATGGGGCAGAAATTCCCGAATATAGCTGCAAACCGTCCGATAGAGTCGGCATGTTCCCTGCGTCCTGCTATGCCCGACTTTCTTGGCAAACTCAGCGTTGTGCTTCTCGAAGAGTTTTAGCAGGATTTCCTGCTTGACGCCGATACTGAGATAGGCATCTTTCAACTTGGCGGCGGTAACATACCCGTACGTTTGCATCAGTTCTTGATAACGGCGGTTTACCTCCACTCGGATTTTACCAACAACAAGGTTGATTTTCTACGCTTCGGGGCTCTTGCCTGAAGCACGGTTGTTCTTCACGTCTCACAGGTGCAGGGGAGCGTCCATCTTGCAACTGAATTGTTTAATCTCTCCATCCACTGTAAGGCGGCACATTAAAGGTAGGTTGCGTTGGGCTTTTCGCTGCCTTTCTTCACGTAAAATAAGACCTTGAATGTACTTCACATAACTCACCCCTTTTTTGATTACAAAATTAGTTTATAGTGGGTTACCGACAGCTATGCAAATCGCAGCAAACCGTAGGAGCAGAACTTTTCAGCAAAAATATGCACCCGTTACGGGAGTTGCGTAACGAACACTATTTCAGCTAATTCGCTACATATTACTCAAATACATAAGTCCATTATGTGTTTATTTTAAGCTTTAAGTTATTGATTACCACATCTTATGTTTGCGTATTTGTCCACTGCAACTCCGGAGATTTTGCACATACTTTTCATGGGTGGCTAATTTATGATTTTGGGTTAATGTTATTTTGCACTGTGATTGAGGGATCAATCATAAATTAATATTATTTTAAACTTTAAACTTTTAGTAATGCAGAAAAGTTATTGTATTATTAGCTTGATGGCTATGTTTTTGATGTTTTTCATCTCTTGTACGAAT
>OGYJ01003032.1_pt1 | contig 10372 bp, 8 predicted proteins | sample 1576531 | NCBI WGS metagenome assembly OGYJ01 (sample SAMEA3541574, study PRJEB24748) | human gut metagenome | biome: human gut; feature: human-associated habitat; material: faeces | place: China | collected 2012 | reverse complement strand
TTCCATCATTGACCAATTCCAAATGGATGAGGCGGGTCTTGAAAAAATCAGAAACCGCGAATGCCGCGCGGGGCGAACTGCTGATCTATTTCGACGGCGATGCCGTCGGGGACGTCGAACAGACCGCCGCCGCTGCGGCCGTTACGCGTACGGCGGCGACGCGCTCCGGGATAGCGCCCGTGGACGACATCTTCACACAACTGGGCGTCACTTCGCTGCGCCGCGTATTTCCCTGCAATCCGGCCGCCGAAGAGCGCACCCGCGCGGCGGGACTGCATAAATGGTATATCGTAACGTTCGGCGAGGAAGTCGATCTGGACGCAGCGGCACGGCGGCTCGCCGCCGTTTCGGAGGTGAGCTTCGTGCAGTTCAACACCAAACTGCAGTTGGCTTCGGACAACAGGGCCTGTCCCTACAGGGGCGGTTCGGCGGCGACGCGCGCCGCCGCCGGAGGTTTCAACGATCCCGGCTACAAGGACCAGTGGCACTACAGCAACAACGGCGACAGAATATTTGCCGAAACGACGCGCGCCGGAGCGGATATCAACGTGGAGGAGGCGTGGAAACTCGCCGCGGGCGATCCGTCGCTGACCGTGGCGATCGTCGATCAGGGCATCAAGTACTCGCATCCCGATCTGGCGGCCAACATGTGGATCAACAAGGCCGAGCAGAGCAGTGCGACGGGCCGCGACGACGACGGCAACGGCTATGCCGACGACGTTTACGGCTACAACTTCGCGCTGGGCACGAGCCGGCTGACATGGGACGTCGAAGCTTATGACGACAAAGGCAAGAACATCGGCGATTCGGGCCACGGCACCCACGTCGCAGGTACGGTAGCCGCCGTCAGCAACAACGGCGTCGGCGTGTCGGGCATCGCGGGAGGCACGGGCAGGAACGACGGCGTGAAACTCATGTCGTGCCAGATTTTTTCGGGCGGCAAAGGCGGCACCATCTCGACTTCGGTCCGGGCGATCAAATACGCCGCCGACAACGGCGCCTCGATCATCCAGTGTTCGTGGGGCTACCCCACTCAGTCGCCGTTCACGTCGGACAGCTATTATGAAAGGAATTACGCTGCGGAAAAAGAGGCGATCGACTACTTCGTCTCGAAAAAGAACAACGACGTACTCGACGGAGGTCTTGCGATCTTCGCCGCAGGCAACGACGCCACCAACTTCGCGAGTTATCCGGGCGGCTACCGCAGCTACGTTTCGGTCACCTCGTTCGGCCCGGACTACCTGCCGGCCTACTACACGAATTACGGTCCCGGCTGCAACGTCGCGGCTCCGGGCGGCGACGCCAGCATCTCGCCCGCAGGAACCAGCGCCGCGCAGGTGCTTTCGACACTGCCTTCCGAGCTGCCCGCAGAACTCGGCACCGACGGAGCCGACTACGGCTACATGCAGGGCACCTCGATGGCCTGCCCCCACGTATCGGGCGTCGCTGCGCTGGGACTCTCCTACGCGCTGGCCAAAGGCAGGCATTACACGGTGGACGAGTTCAAATCGATGCTCCTGACCGCCGTAAACGACATCGACTCCTATATCATCGGCGGAACCAAAAACGGCATGGTACTCCGCAACTACCGCAAGAATATGGGCACCGGATCGATCGATGCCTACCAGCTGCTGATGCAGATCGAAGGCACGCCCTGCCTGCCGGCTAAAGTCGGCGTACAGCAGGTGCTCTCGCTCGACAAGTTCTTCGGGCAGGCTTCGGCGAACCTGACCTACAAGAGCGCCGAAATGTCGCAGGCCGACATGGACAAGCTGGGGATCACCGCCGCGCCTGCATTCTCGTACGGAAAACTGCAGATCAAATGCACCAAACCGGGCGTCGCCAAGATCAAAATCAAGGCCATGGCCGGAAGTTCCTCGGCAAACGGAGAGATGAGCGGCATGGAGATCACCAAGGAGTTCGCGATCATCGCCCGCGCGGTACAAGCCGGCAACGGAGGTTGGTTATAATATAAACGTATGAAAACTATGAGAAAGACTATCTATATCGTACTGGCCGCATTGGGCCTGTGTCTGTTCGCCGGCTGCGGATCGTCGGACAAGGAGAAGGTGTCGCCCACGGCAAAACAGCTCGTCGGCGAGTGGCAGCTCAAGACATGGACGGGCGAGACTCCGCAGGATTTCGATATTTACCTCTCGTTCGGAGCGGACAATACTTTCGAGATATACCAAAGGTTCGCCGAGGTAAAATACCAGAAATTCACCGGCAGTTATCAGGTGCAGAACGACGTGCTCAGCGGAAAATACAGCGGCGGCAAGAACTTCGGAAGCACCTACGACATTTCATTCAACGAATCGGGCAGCACGCTGACGCTGACCAGCGCCACGAACGTTACGGAAGTGAGCGTATACGAGCGCAGCACGATTCCGAATTCGGTCAAGGAGGGCGCCGCCGTGATGAAATCCACCCGTTCGGCGGTACGGCTGGCGCTGTAGGCCGTCCGCCGCAAAGGTCAAAACAGAGAATCTCCGGTCTTATGACCGGAGATTTTTTCATGCCGGAGTCATTCACACCCCACCGGCGGCCGATTTCCGGACGCAAACGCCGTTCATGTCCGAAAAACTGTTATATTTGCCCTCCGGAAGAGAAATTATATTTACAGAAACATCAGACGGACAGCCGGATAGCTCTCGATTTCCGTTTTGGCACATTTTTCACTATCTTTGGACAAAATACGTTACATATTATGAACATCACCGAAATTCTGCCCGGCATTCATTACGTCGGGGTCAATGATCGCACGACAACCCGTTTCGAAGGCCTCTGGTCGCTTCCCCACGGAGTTTCATACAACGCATATCTGGTCGCAGACGAGAAGGTCGCCCTGATCGACACCGTCGAAGAGGCTTTCGGAAGCCGTTTGTTCGAAAATATCCGCGAGACGATCGGCGACCGCCCGATCGACTACCTCGTGGTCAATCACATGGAGCCGGACCATTCGTCGTCCATCCGCGCCCTGCGCCTGCTCTACCCCGACATCCGGATCGTCGGCAATGCCAAGACGCTGCAAATGATCCAAGGCTTCTACGGCATCGACACCGGGACGCTCGAAGTCAAGGAGGGCGACACGATTTCGCTCGGCGCGAAGACGCTCTCGTTCTACATGGCGCCGATGGTACACTGGCCCGAAACGATGGTCACGTGGTGCGCCGAAGCCGGGACGCTCTTCTCTGGCGACGCTTTCGGCACGTTCGGGGCTATCGACGGCGGCATCACCGATTCGCAGCTCGACCCGTCGCGCTACTGGGACGAGATGCGCCGCTACTACGCCTGCATCGTGGGCAAATACGGCGGCCCCGTGCAGAAAGCGCTGGCAAAGGTCCGCGGACTGAACCCCACGACCATCTGTTCGACCCACGGTCCCGTATGGCAGCGGCAGATTCCGCAGGTAATGGATATTTACGACCGTCTGAGCCGCTACGAGGGAGAACCCGGCGTAGTGCTCGCCTACGGTTCGATGTACGGCAACACGGAGCAGATGGCCGAACGCATCGCCCGCGAGCTTGCGAGCCGGGGCGTCGGCCCGATCGTCATGTACAACCTTTCGTTCGCCGACGAATCGGTCGTGCTGCGCGACGTGTTCCGCTACGACACGCTGATCGTCGGCGCGCCGACCTACAACGGAGGCATCTACCCGCCCGCGGCGCGCCTGCTCGACCTGATCGCCGCTCGCTGCGTCCCGCAGCGCAACTTCGGGTGGTTCGGATCGTTCTGCTGGGCCGGGGCCGCCGTGCGCGGCATGGGCGAATTCGCGCAGCGCATGAAGTGGGAGCCGATCTGCGATCCCGTGGAGCTGAAGCAGGGCTTCTCGTCCGGCCGCCACAACTTCTGCAGCCGGTTCGCCGACGGCGTCGCCGAGCGCTTCCGCCGCTGAACATACACACACCAAAAACTCACAATATGAAAATCGCAGTCGTAGGAACGGGGTACGTCGGTCTGGTTTCGGGGGCTTGTTTCGCCGAAATGGGCCTCGACATCACGTGCGTCGATATAGACAAAAAGAAGATCGACGGGCTGAACAACGGCGTCATCCCGATCTATGAACCGGGGCTGGAAGAGGTCGTCCGGCGCAATGTCGAAGAGGGCCGTCTGCACTTCACGACCGAACTCACGGATTGTCTTGACAACGTGGAGGTGGTCTTCTCGGCCGTAGGCACGCCGCCCGACGAGGACGGCTCGGCCGACCTGAAATACGTGCTGGAAGTGGCCCGCACGTTCGGCCGGAATATCAAGAAATATACGGTGCTGGTGACCAAAAGCACCGTTCCGGTAGGTACTGCGCAGAAAGTCAAGGCCGTAATCCGCGAAGAGCTTGCCCGGCGGAAGTGCAAGGTGCCGTTCGACGTCGCTTCGAACCCCGAATTTCTGAAGGAGGGCGCAGCTGTCAAGGACTTCATGTCGCCCGACCGCGTGGTCGTGGGCGTCGAAAGCGAACGGGCGCGCAAGCTGATGACCAAGCTCTACCGGCCGTTCCTGATCAACAATTTCCGCGTGCTGTTCATGGACATTCCCTCGGCCGAGATGACCAAATACGCCGCCAACGCCATGCTGGCGACGCGAATTTCGTTCATGAACGAGATCGCCAACCTGTGCGATCTGGTAGGCGCCGACGTCGAGATGGTCCGCAAAGGAATCGGTTCCGACGCCCGCATCGGCAGCAAATTCCTCTATCCGGGCTGCGGTTACGGCGGCTCGTGCTTTCCGAAGGACGTGAAGGCGCTGGCCCACACGGCACACGAACACGGCTACACGATGCAGGTGATCGAAGCCGTGGAGCGGGTCAACGAACGCCAGAAGTCGATCGTTTTCGACAAATTGCAGCTGGCGCTGGGCGACCTGCGCGGCAAGACCGTAGCCGTCTGGGGACTCGCCTTCAAACCCGAAACGGACGACATACGCGAAGCACCGGCATTGGTCGTGATCGACCGGCTGCTCGAAGCGGGAGCGACGGTCCGCGCATACGATCCGGTCGCCGCCAACGAATCCCGCCGCAGGCTCGGCGAAGAGCGCGTTTATCATGCCGCGTCGATGTACGAAGCCGCCGAAGGAGCCGACGCCGTCGCGCTGATCACCGAGTGGAAGCAGTTCCGCATGCCCGACTGGACGCTCCTGCGTTCGGCCATGCGCGACAACATCATCGTGGACGGCCGCAATATCCTCGACAAGGAGGAGGCGCTGAACGCCGGATTCCGCTATTACGGCATCGGGAAATAACAGGTGCAGCGGCATCCGGAATGCAATCCGGCAGGCTGCAGGAAGCGGTAACCGTATATAACACGAAGGCCGGAGCATACACTCCGGCCTTCGTGTTATCGTCTCGGCGATCCTACATGCGGACCTTGACGATGATCTTGCGTATGCTTCCCTCGCCCACCATCGGCGCATGGCCGTCCTCAGGCATGAGGATCGTAAACTGACCGGGACGGATCGTGTAGCAGGTCTGCGGCTCGTCGTCGAAGAGCTGAATATCCTTCTCGGCATCGAACCCGCCCAGCGGTTTGCTCAGGACAGCACGTTCGCTCCAGCCGAAGGTCTCGCGCTCGCCGCGGACAAGCACCTGAATGTCGAGATAGGCGTTGTGGATTTCCAGCTTGGCGTCGGCGGGCTTCTTCAATTCGGTATCCATGACATTCACATAGATATCCTTGCCGTCGAGTTCGTGGATACCGGATTCCATCTTCACCCAGTCGGTCGAGGCGATGAAACCGAAAGCTTTTTCCAGACGCGGATTCAACGAATAATAGAGCGCGCTGTTTTTCAAAGAGTCGAAAATCATAATTATATCGGATTAGTTGTTCATTGCATTTTTCCGCAGCCGGACGACGACGGGATGGTGGTCCGAGTAATCGACCGTGGGCACCTCGTACGAAAGCGCATCGAACCCCTCCGAGCTGAGCACGTAGTCGATCCGCAGGGTATTGAAAAATCCGCGGAACGTATGCGAATAGCCCGAACCGCACTGGCTGAAAGCGTCGTTCAGTCCCTTGGCCATGGTGCGGTAAACGTACGACATGGGCGTATCGTTGAAGTCGCCGCAGACGATGCACCGCGAACGCCACGCCTCCACCACCACCGCGATGCTGTCCACCTGCGCGGCACGCAGCACGCTGTTCTCGCGGAAACGGCCCGCCATGCTCCGCAGTTTGTCCTCGCGCGCCGTATCGGAGAGAAATCCGCGGCTGGTGAGGTAGTCGTTGTCGGCCGCCTTGATCGCCGTCGAACGCAGGTGGTTGTTGAACACCCGGATCGTATCGTCGCCGATCAGCAGATCGGCCCAGACCGAGGTGCCGGGGGTCAGTACGACGCCGGAGCGCAGGATGCGGTATTTGCTCAGGATCACCAGCGGCGCGCCGTAAAGCGAATCGGGCGCCTGCGTACGTCCGAAAACAGCGCTTTCGTACTTCTCGTCCAGCAATGCGAACTCGTCGGACTGCCCGGCCAGCCGCGCGTTGAACTCCTGCAGGCAGATGATATCGGGATTGTGGTCGCCGATCAACTGCAGCACGTCTCCCACACTGCTGAGTCCGTTCTCGCCGTAGAATCCCCGCACGTTATAGGTCATCACCTTGAAGGCGCGGCGGTCGTACCTCTCATCGCCGTAATTACGGCGGAACTCAGGTCTGTAGAAAAGCGACACCTTGAAAAGCCCGACGACCACCAGCGCGACCATGATTCCGGCCCGCACCAGCCGCCAGCGGATGATCCAATAGAGCGCCAGAACAACCGTGACGACATAGACCGCCGGTGCAGCCAGCCCCAGCACGGGGAAGAACCACACCCGGCCCGGATCGACGTAAGGGACGAAAAAGGTGACGACCATCGTAACGGCCGTTACGGCCGTCAGGAGCGTCATCAGCAGATCGAGCAGCCGCCGCAACAGACTGCGCCGCGGCTTACGGCCGCGGTCGCTGTCATAACCGCTGTAATAGGTCTCGGACATAGGGTCAGAAACGGATTATGCCCCGCTGTTTCCACCATTGGAGCAGCAGGAAGCCCCACAACATGCCTCCCACATGGGCGAAATGCGCCACATTGCCCACGCCGCGCCAGCCCAAGAACAGTTCGATCACACCGTAGATGACGACGAACCATTTGGCCTTCATCGGAATCGGGGGAATCAGCAGCATGATGACCGCATTGGGGTGCAGGACTCCGAAGGCCAGCAGCAGTCCCATCACAGCGCCCGAAGCGCCGACCAGCACCAGCGGGAATTCGCCGAAAGCCAGCGCCGTCAGGTATTGGATAAGCGCCGCGCCGATGCCGCAGACCATGTAATAGGTCAGAAAGCGTTTCTGCCCCAATTCATACTCCAGCGTACGCCCGAACATCCAGAGAGCGAACATATTGAAGAAGATATGTTCGAAATTGGCATGCAGGAACATGTAGGTGATGAACTGATAGACATGGAAAAACGGCATGCCGAGCGACAGGGCGCAGTACTCCATGATCGTATTGCCCGCCTTCGGCAGCAACGCCGTGGCCATGAAGATCAGGACGTTGATGATTATCAGATTCAACACCACCGGGGGCGTCTGGAAATAATTCCTGTTCATAAATTATCTTTTTTCAGTTTTGTTGCGGTTTTCTCCCCGTCCCGTCTCTCAGGGCTGCAAACGCGGCCCGGCCTGCATTCGCAAGCCCGATCCTGCGGGGAGCGGTTTTCAATTTTCCGCCCCGGAAACAAGCCGCATGGAGCCGGCCGGATCAGGGCGCCGAAAATTTATGCAAATGTACGTTTTTCCGCCGGATTATCCCAACTTGGCCCGGATATCTTCGACGGTTATCTCGGCGGTTATGGCTTTGCCCGATGGCGAAAAGCTGAAATTGCCCGAAGCGGCCAGTCGCGCGAGCAGTGCGGCGGCTTCGTCGCGCGACATGAGGCGCACAGTCTGCTTCGCGGCTCCGCGCGCCATCACGGCGGCGATCTTCTCGCGCCGCACGTCGGCCAGCGACACGGGCGTCGAGAAGGCCTGCAGCAGTTCGTAAAGCAGCTGGTCCACCGAGTCGGCAGGCATGTCGGCCGGCGTGCCCTTCACCTCGACGGCGCAGTCGCCCTGAAAATCGAGATCGAAGCCCAGCGATGCGAATTCGACGGCATTCTCTTCGAGCAGGGCGTATTCGCAGTCCGAAAGCACCAGACGTTCGGGAAACAGCAGCTGCTGACTCACCGACGAACCGCTGCCGAGCATCTTCAGGTAGTCTTCGTAAAGTATCCGTTCACGGGCGCGGCGCACGTCCACCACCACGAACCGTCCGCCCAGCAGGGCGGCGACATAGCCGCCTCCGAGCGGCAGCGGATCGGTAAATTCGGGCCGCCCGTCAACGTCGAGACGCTGTTGCTCGACCGTCGCTTCGGAAGGGATGAATTCCAGCTCGCTGGCATCGAACCCACTCTCCGAAGTCACTTCGAAGCCCCCGCCCGACACGAAATCCTCGAAGGCGTCGTCCGCCGCAGAGGGAATCGAAAATTCGTCGGCGCCGCTGCCGGCCGCAGGAAATCCCCCGCCCCCGGCGCTGCGCAGGCCGCCCGGCAAAGCGACACCCGAACCGCGTCCTCCGCCGCGCGGAGCGAAGCCCGCGCCGGCATTGTCGGAAAGGGTCTGGCCGTTGTCGCTGAACGGCACGTCGAATCCGGCGAAATCGACGTTCGGATCGGGCGCCGACGGGTCGATGTACTCTTCGCGGAAAGGATTGTATTCGCTGTTGGACATGGCCCGCGGCTCGCTGTAGACCGCCCCTTTGGTCAGCACCGGAATCTCGACGATGCCTTCGCGGTCGAAATCCATCAGCGGCACGGCGCCCGTCTTGGCGAGCGTTTCGCGCACGGCGGCGTTCACGATCTGCCACACGGCCTCCTCGTCGGCGAATTTCACCTCGGTTTTCTGCGGGTGGACATTGACGTCGATGCGCGACGGGTCGATCGTCAGGTAGAGGAAATACGACGGCGAGCTGCTCTCAGGAATCAGCTTCTCGTACGCCTTCATGATGGCGCTCGTGAGGTACGAACTCTTGAAATAGCGGCCGTTTACGAAGAGGTACTGTTCGCCGTTGCGCCGTTTGGCGGCGGCGGGACGACCGATGTAGCCTTCGATGCGGGCGATCGAAGTGTCGGCCTCGACCTCCAGCAGATTCTGCTTGATATGGCGTCCCACCACATCGACGATACGTCCGGCGAGCGACGCCGCGCCCAGCGTATAGACCGGGGCGTCGTTGGCGTAAAGTTCGAAGGCGATCTGCGGATTGCACAACGCCACGCGCTGGAATTCCGACTTGATCTGCGCCGCCGACGTGGTGCTCTTGTCCAGAAAACGGCGGCGGGCCGGGACATTGTAGAAAAGGTTGCGCACGAAAAACTGCGACCCTGCGGGACACATCACCGGGGTCTGTCCGGCGAACTGGCCGCCGTTGATCTCGGTCTGCGTGCCGACTTCGTCGCCCTCCTGCCGCGTCCGCAGTTCGACCTGCGCCACGGCGGCGATCGAAGCCAGCGCTTCGCCGCGGAAACCGAAAGTATTGAGTGCGTAAATATCGTCCACGGAGGTTATCTTGCTCGTGGCGTGGCGGTCGAAAGCCATGCGCGCGTCGATGGGCGACATGCCGCAGCCGTCGTCCACGATCTGAATCAGGTCCTTGCCGCCGTCGCGGAAATTGACCTTTACGGTGCGTGCGCCTGCGTCGATCGCATTCTCCATCATCTCCTTGACCACCGAGGCGGGACGGTTGACGACCTCGCCCGCCGCGATCTGATTGGCTACGACCTCCGGTAATAATCTGATCTTATCTGCCATTTATTCCTGATAATCGTTGGGACCCCCCGTGATAGGCTGCTCCTGCCACTCTACGTCGGAAATACCCGTCTGGTCGAGCCCGTTGCGCGGAGCGGATTCGGTGGCAGCGGATTCGGTCTGTGCCGGCGCCGTACGGGCACGCAGGAACACATCGGCGAGCTTCGGATAAAGGATGTAGATGAACAGCAGGACGATAACTGCGGCACCGGCCATCTTCCAGATGCGCATACGCCCCTTGTCATCCTCCTTGGAACGGCGGGCGGCACGGGCATCACGCTGCGTACGGATATATTGTCCGGGACGGTACTCACGATCCCCGTCTTCGGCCCTCTCGCCGCGAAGTTCGGCACGGCGCTGCTCGCGTGCCTCCTTTTCGGGATCGTAGTAGCGCGGTATGTAGTTGAACTTGTTGGCGTGTCTCTTGAACGGGGTGAAACCTAACATGGCGTGTCCTCCTAATTATTTTTGGTAAAGATACGAATTCTCCGGCAATTTTATTGCCTGTAAAACCCTTTTTTCCGCCTGCGGCGCCCGTAAAGTCCTGCCGAGGATGCGGTGCCAGA
>OGYJ01003030.1_pt1 | contig 10374 bp, 9 predicted proteins | sample 1576531 | NCBI WGS metagenome assembly OGYJ01 (sample SAMEA3541574, study PRJEB24748) | human gut metagenome | biome: human gut; feature: human-associated habitat; material: faeces | place: China | collected 2012 | reverse complement strand
GGGAAGGAAAAGAACTGGTATTTACAGAGGTAAAATACAGGTCCGATGCATCCTGCGGTTCACCTTTTGAGGCAGTAGATTTTCGCAAGCAGGAGAAAATACGGCGCACAGCCCTGTTTTATCTGTGCCGCTACGGCTATCCGGAAAATACGCCCTGCCGTTTTGACGTGGTGGGAATAACCGGAAGTAATATACAGCTGATACGAAATGCTTTTTAAACAAAGTATCCTTGTAAAGGATCTTTATATTGATTTATATAGAAAAGAGGCAGACAGATGATCCCATGGAACTATAAAAATGAGAAGAATATATTTATACAAAGGGAAGAAAATGGGGTTCCCTATCTTTCTTTTGCTGCCTTGGAAGAGACAGGCCTTGTGGTAAATGGATTTTCCACCCGTTTAGGAGGGGCAAGCAAGGGAAAATATGCTACTATGAACTTTGCCTGGAATAAAGGAGATGATCCGGCTGATGTGCTGGAAAACTACACCCGTATGGCAAAGGCATTGGGAGTTGACAGGGACCGTATGGTGGCATCCCAGCAGACCCATACCACCAATGTGCGCCTTGTGACAGAAGAAGACGCTGGAAAAGGTGTAGTGAGAGAACGGGATTACACAGATGTGGACGGACTGATCACCAATGGGCCTGATCTTACACTGGCAACCTTTTATGCAGACTGTGTGCCTTTGTATTTTGCGGACAGAAGGCTGCATGTGATAGGGCTCTCACATTCCGGATGGCGCGGTACAGTCAACAATATGGCGCAGGCTGCGGTTGATAAGCTTGGGAGCGAATTCGGCAGCAGGCCGGAGGACATAATCGCATTTATCGGACCGTCTATATGTGCGTCATGCTATGAGGTCGGTGAGGATGTCGCAGAAAAATTTTTTAATGCATACGGTGCAGAGGCTGATAAGGTGCTGAAGATAAAAAAGGAGACGGAAGCGGGGAAAAAGTATTATCTTAATCTCCATGCCGCTAACAGAATCAATATGCTGAATGCCGGAATAACGGAGGAAAATATATCTGTGACGGATATATGCACCTGCTGTAACCCGGAGCTGTTCTTTTCACACCGCGCATCCAAGGGAAAAAGAGGTGGGCTGTGCGCTTATATGATGATTGCTGAGGTCTGATAATTGAAGTGATGTCAGCATGTTCTGCCAAGCATCATATTTGTATATTATATGTGCAAAAAAAAGAGTTTCCTGCGGAAACTCTTTTTTGCGTTTTCACCTATTTACATTCATTCTCATACTCAAGCTTACATTCCTGATTATACTTGTCGATAAGCTCATGTATTCTCTCGGTCGGATCCATCAGTCCGCCGATAGACTTATCGTGATTAAGAGCATCTATAATCTTGGCGAGGAACTTGCTCATGTCAGCCTCAATAAAGTATGGCTTAGCTTTGATATTGTCACTTATATAGGTGAGGTTGGTTGTGACAACGCCTGCGATATATCCCTTATTGTAATATTCATCAAACTTAGCCATTCCGTCAGTAAAAAGACCGAATGTGGTGCAGACAAATACTCTGCGGCATCCGCGCTGCTTTAAGCTGGCTGCGGTGTCAAGAATGCTCTCACCGGAAGAAATCATATCATCGATCAGGATCATATCTTTACCCTTAAGGTTTGGACCGAGGAATTCAGATATTGTTACGTTTGAGCCTAAGCTTATGTCAGCTGGCTGTGAAAATGGATGTAAGAAAGAATTTGCTCACTGTATTAATCAGATAGCGGTTGATGATGTATATGAAGAGTTAAAAAATATTTTAAATATTAAATGACAGAACAAAAATGGAGCAATGAATATTATGAAAACAGCACTTATAACCGGTATTACAGGGCAGGATGGTTCGTATTTAGCAGAGTTTTTATTGGAAAAAGGATATGCAGTACACGGCATTGTGCGGCGTGCTTCTATCAGCAACACTTCCCGTATAGATCATTTGCTGGCTGAATAACAGATAACACTACATGATGGCGATCTTACGGATTCTTCCAGTCTTATCAGAATAATAAATTTGGTGAAGCCGGATGAAATATATAATTTGGCAGCGCAAAGCCATGTGCAGGTATCATTTGATGCACCTGAATATTCTGGTGATGTGGATGCATTAGGTGTTCTGCGTATCTTGGAAGCGGTACGTATTTTAGGAATGACTGAAAGCTGTCGTATTTATCAGGCATCTACCAGTGAGATTTATGGCAAAGTAGAAGAGGTTCCGCAGCGTGAAACAACGCCGTTCCATCCATATAGTCCTTACGCTGTGGCTAAACAGTATGGTTTTTGGATCACAAAAGAATATCGAGAAGCGTACGGGATGTTTGCGGTCAATGGTATCCTTTTTAATCACGAATCAGAACGCCGTGGCGAGAACTTTGTAACACGCAAAATAACTTTAGCTGTCAGCCGTATTGCCTGTGGCTTGCAGGATCATTTGGAATTGGGTAATTTGGATTCTCTGCGTGACTGGGGCTATGCTAAAGATTATGTTGAATGTATGTGGCTGATGCTGCAACATGATACTCCGGAAGATTTTGTTATTGCCACCGGTGATCAGCATACTGTAAGGGACTTTACGGAAAAAGCCTTTAAAGAAGTAGGTATCAATATTCGTTGGGAAGGCACAGGAATCAACGAAAAAGGATACGATGTTGCAACTGGAAAAATGCTGGTTTGTGTTAACGAGCAGTGGTTTAGGCCAACGGAAGTGGATAACCTATGGGGTGACCCGACAAAAGCAAAGAAAGTTTTAGGCTGGGATCCCCAAAAAACTTCATATGAAGAATTAATAAAAATTATGGTCAAGCATGACTATGAGTTAGCGAAGCGTGAAGCAGCAATAAAACGAGTAAGATAGGGGCTATCAAGAAAATGGATAAAAATTCCATAATATATGTAGCCGGGCATCGCGGCATGGTAGGAAGCGCTATTGTGCGTGAGCTGGTGCGGCAGGGTTATACAAATATCATTACCAGAACACACAGCGAACTTGATCTGTGCCGTCAAACTGAAGTTGAAGACTTTTTTGCAGGTGAAAAGCCAGAATATGTGTTTTTAGCGGCTGCCAAGGTGGGCGGCATTGCAGCAAACAGCGAAGCACTGGCTGACTTTATGTACGATAATATGATTTTAGAAATGAACGTTATCAACAGCGCCTGGAAAAATGGCTGCAAAAAGCTGGAATTCTTGGGATCGTCCTGTATTTATCCACGTATGGCGCTGCAGCCGATGCAGGAAAGCTGTCTTTTGACCGGCGAATTGGAGAAGAGCAATGAAGCTTATGCGCTTGCCAAGATCAGCGGTTTGAAATATTGTGAATTTTTAAATCGTCAGTATGGTACTGATTATATCAGCGTTATGCCTACTAACTTATATGGTCCTAATGATAATTACCATCCTACTCACAGCCATGTTTTGCCGGCACTTATCCGCCGCTTCCATGAGGCTAAGGTGAGAAATTTGCCGTCTGTTACCTGCTGGGGCGATGGCAGCCCGCTGCGGGAATTTTTATATGTGGATGATTTAGCAGATCTATGTGTTTTTCTGATGAATAATTACAGTGGTAACGAAACTGTCAATGCTGGTACGGGTAAGGAAATTACCATTAAAGCTTTGGCAGAACTTATAGCCAGTGTTGTTGGCTATAACGGAGCAATACATTGGGATACCAGTAAACCAAATGGAACGCCACGCAAGCTGCTGGATGTATCAAAAAGCACGGCATTAGGCTGGCAGTATAAAACAGAATTAAGAGAAGGAATCCGTTTGGCGTACGAAGATTTTCTGCATAATCCGATGCGCGCTGAACGATAAAGCTGGAAGTTGAAAACTCAATAACATAATTTTATGGAAGTACAGGTATGATGTATGAATATCATTTTACTTTCCGGTGGTAGCGGCAAAAGGTTATGGCCGCTTTCCAATGATATACGCTCTAAACAATTTATTAAGATATTTAAAGACGATGTTGGCAATTATGAATCGATGCTGCAGCGTGTCTATAGACAAATACGAACTATTGACGACGGTGCCGCAGTGACTGTTGCAACATCAAAAACGCAGGTTTCCGCTATCCGGAACCAATTAGGGGATAGTGTGGGGATATCAGTTGAACCCTGCCGTAGGGATACCTTTCCGGCAATAGCTTTAGCAATATTTTATTTACATGATGTCTTAGGGATCAGCGCAGAAGAAACTGTTGTTATTTGCCCGGTCGATCCTTATGTTGAAAACGAATATTTTGCTGCTTTAGAGGAATTAAGCAAGTTGGCAGAACAAGAAGAAACAGGGCTTGTTTTACTTGGTATCACGCCTACTTATCCCAGTGAAAAATATGGTTATATCCTTCCTGAAACAGATGCAGATGTCAGCAAAGTAAATACTTTTAAGGAAAAACCTGATGAAAAGGCAGCGGCAGAATATATAAGCCAGGGCGCATTATGGAACGGCGGTGTTTTTGCCTGCAAACTGAAATATGTTTTAGAGAAAGCACATGCGCTGCTGGATTTTACTGATTATTATGATTTGTATGCCAAATATGAGACTCTGCCTAAAATCAGCTTTGACTATGCGGTAGTAGAACAGGAAAAAAATATCAAGGTCAAACGTTTTAATGGCTCCTGGAAAGACCTTGGTACCTGGAATACGTTGACAGAAGCCATGGAAGAACAGGCTATCGGGCAGGCGATCATGAATGAACAGTGTCAAAATCTGCATGTTCTAAATGAGCTTGATGTGCCGGTTCTTTGCATGGGTCTCAAAGATATGGTGGTTTCTGCCAGTCCGGAAGGGATCCTGGTAGCTAATAAGGAGCAGTCCAGCTATATCAAGTCTTTTGTGGATGCGATAAAACAGCAGGTGATGTTTGCTGAAAAATCATGGGGCAGTTTCCGTGTTTTAGATGTAGGCGAAAACAGCCTGACGATCAAAGTGACCCTAAAAGCAGGCAATAAAATGAATTACCACAGTCATGAACGCAGGGACGAAGTCTGGACGATCATCTCCGGTAGCGGCCGCACGATAGTTGACGGAATGGAGCAGCAGGTAACAGCAGGCGACGTGATAACCATGCAGGCCGGCTGCAGACATACGATCATTGCAGATAGCGAACTTGAGGTAATGGAAGTGCAGCTGGGCAGGGAGATAAGTGTCCATGACAAGCAAAAATTTGAATTGGAAGAATAGCAAAACAGTTTATAAGCTCCGGCCATTTTTATTGCAGTCTGCTTGCAAAGAAGCGCTTTGGGGCGGGCAGAAGTTGAAAGAGCATTTCGGTAAACAGGCTGATTTGGATAACATTGCTGAAAGCTGGGAGTGCTCTACGCATCCGGAAGGACCGAGCACCGTAACTACAGGTGAGCATAAGGGCATGCTGCTGACGGAAGTTTTGCAAAAATACCCGGAGTATCTTGGTACTCATCCTCGCAGTAAAGGCGAACTGCCGATACTGGTAAAATTTATTGACGCCAGGCAAAAACTGTCTGTGCAGGTGCACCCGGATGATGAATATGCCAAACTTTATGAGCGTGGACAATTGGGCAAAACAGAAATGTGGTATGTGCTGGAAGCAGATAAAGACGCTGAACTTATTTACGGTTTTTACAGTGATATGGACAGTGTTGCTGTAAGGCAAAGTTTGGCACAGGGGACCATTGAGAAATATTTACAGAAATTAAAAGTACAGCAGGATGATGTGTTTTATATTCCGGCAGGGACCGTGCATGGTATAGGAGCAGGAAACCTTATTGTAGAAGTACAGGAAAGCTCTAATCTTACCTACAGGCTATATGATTATGACCGTGTCGATAAAGCTGGGCAAAAGCGTGAGCTGCATTTGGAAAAAGCTTTGGCTGTTGCTGACCTTAAGGGCAAAGCAGCACCAAGGCAGCCCCTGCGTGTGCTGCGCTATACACCAGGCAGTGCGACGGAATTTTTATGCCGCTGCAAATATTTTCAGGTGGAACGGCTGTTGCTGAATACCGAAGGAAAAAGTAAACTGGCAGAATTGTATACGGGCAGCAGTTCTTTTCAGGCGTTGCTTTGTCTAGACGGCGAAGGCTATATACTGACGGAGGATAAAGAAAAGTTAGCCTATAGTAAAGGTAATTGTATTTTTATTCCTGCAAATACCGGAAAACTGCAGTTATGCGGTAGGAGTCAGTTTTTGAAGATATCATGTTGATTAATTTGAATTTGTTTAAATTATGATTTTGGCAGACACCGCACTTTTACAGTGCGGTGTTTTGCTATATAATAGAGCGGTAGTAAATATAAAAAATAAAGAGGTACTTATGCGTTTATTGATTACCGGCGGTGTCGGTTTTATTGGTAGCAATTATATAAATTGGCATTTACAGCAATATCCGGGTGATGAAATTGTTTGCCTGGATAAGCTGACCTATGCTGCTAATATGGCGGCGCTGGCAGATGTCGTTAAATTAAATAATTTCACTTTCATCCAGGGCGATATTTGTGATGAGCAATTTGTTGAAAGTTGTTTTGCGCAGTATAAGTTCGACGCAGTGATAAATTTTGCGGCAGAGAGCCATGTCGATACCTCTATCAAGTCTCCGTCTATTTTTATTAAAACTAATGTCGAAGGTACAGGTGTGTTGTTAGATGCCTGTGTTAAATTTGCAGTAGAAAAGTTCCATCAGATATCGACAGATGAAGTATATGGGGATAAACCGCTTGATTATGACTGGCGTGGGTTTACAGAAGAGTCTCCATTACAGCCTTCCAGTCCTTATGCAGCCTCAAAGGCATCAGCAGATTTGTTATGCTTGGCTTATGCTAGAACGTATAATTTAAATGTTACTGTTAGTCGCAGTAGTAATAATTACGGCAAGTGGCAACACACCGAAAAACTTTTGCCTAAAATCATATCTTTAGCAGAGCATGGTCAAAAGGTACCTGTTTATGGTTCGGGACTAAATAAACGTGACTGGTTATATGTGCTGGATCATTGTGTTGCTGTTGATAAAATCATCAGACATGGAAAAGCAGGTCATATTTATAATGTTGCGGCCGGTACTGAGATGTCTAATCTGACCTTTATAAAATTAGTACTGAAAATTTTAGCCAAAGATGAAAATGCAATTGAATTTACAGAAGATAGAGCAGGGCATGATTTAAGATATCCTATGGATTGTGAAAAAATAAAAAATGAATTGGACTGGACTCCGCAATATGCTTTTAAAGAAGCGTTGGATGAAACTGTGGCCTGGTATAGAAGTAGAATGTTGTAAAGCAGAGCATATGCTCTGCTTTTTTGGTTAAAATTTTAATTGTTAAAATTTGCCACTGCTAACCGAAAAAGGTATAATAATATAATATAGATAATTTTGAGAGGCTGCCCATATGCAGTTTCAATTTTAATATGAGGTGTATTCAGTGACTGCAAAAACTTATGCAATTTTAAATTATGGCTGCCAGATGAACGAAAGTGACGCTGAGCATTATGCTGGGCAGTTGCAGGAGCTTGGCTATAAAGCTGCTGAGGATTTTCATGATGCAGATGTTGTGGTAGTAAATACCTGTTGTGTGCGTGAGAGTGCGGAAAAGCGTATTTTAGGGAAAATTGGTGAATTGAAAGGGGTCAAAGCTAATCATCCAGGGCAGATAGTTTGTGTTGCTGGGTGTATGGCACAAAAAGATGGTGAGAAGCTTATAAAAAAACATCCGCAAATCGATTTGTTGATCGGCACAGCTCATGTCAACGGGTTTAAAGAAATACTTGCTGAGTATTTGTCTGAAAAGGGTGAGCGTGTTTATAATAGTTTAGAAGTAAAAGAAAGCGAATTTGAGGGTGAGCGTATTCGTCAAAGCGGTTTTTCAGCCTGGATTCCTATTATGTATGGCTGCAATAATTTTTGTACGTATTGCATTGTTCCTTATGTACGTGGGCGTGAACGCAGCCGCAGTATAGAAAATATTGTAGACGAGGTTAGGCAGGCTGTTGCTAAGGGGTATAAAGAATTTACGTTGTTAGGGCAAAATGTAAATTCTTATGGGAAAGATTTTGGTGTGAAAGACCAGTTTGCTAAATTACTGCGCCGTGTAAATGAAATCCCTGGAGTGGAACGGATTCGCTATATGACGAGTCATCCGCGTGATATGCACGAAGATGTTATCAAAGCAGTTGCCGAATGTGAGCATATTTGCGAAAACTTTCATATCCCGTTTCAATCTGGCAGCAATAAAATTTTGAAAGCAATGAACCGCGGTTATACACGAGAAAAATATTTAGAGCTTGTAGCCATGATCAGACGTTATGTGCCTGAAGCTGCTATTACAACGGATATCATTGTCGGTTTTCCGGGTGAAACAGAAGCTGATTTTAATGATACGTTGAATTTAGTAAAAGAAGTTGGTTTTGATGCTGCGTTCACCTTTATTTATTCCAAGCGTTCTGGAACACCGGCTGCGGCGATGGAAGAACAGGTTCCGTTAGAGATAAAAAAAGCTAGGCTGAATTTATTGATGGAAGCCCAGAATATTTCAAGCTTGCAGCGTAATGAAGCCCTGGTTGGCAAAACACTGGAAGTTTTAGCTGAAGGCCCAAGTAATAATAATAATAAAGTATGGAGCGGAAGAACGCGTACAAATAAGCTGGTTTTATGGCCAGTCGAAGGTCGTGATTTTGAGCTGGGGGATAAAGTGCAGGTGCAAATTGAAACTGCGCAGACCTGGCTTTTGAAAGGGAAGGCGGTAGAATGACAACTGCTTATACGCCGATGGTGCAGCAGTACCTTGAAGTAAAGCGTCAGCATGATGATGAATTGCTGTTTTTCCGTTTAGGCGATTTTTATGAAATGTTTTTTGAGGATGCGCTGACTGCCTCCAGAGAATTAAATATTACTTTGACTGGGCGTGCCGGCGGTATGGAAGAAAAGATACCGATGTGTGGTGTGCCTTATCATTCTGTCGATAATTATATTGCAAAACTGATCAAAAAAGGTTACCGCATCGCAATTTGTGAGCAGGTGGAAGACCCTAAAGCGGCTAAAGGGATAGTTGAACGCAAGGTTGTTAAGATCATTACACCGGGCACTGTTTTGAGTGAACAGCTTTTAGATGATAAGCACAACAGATATTTAGTCTTCCTGCAGGAGGATGGCAGTGAATTATGTCTTGCTGCTGCCGATATTTCTACCGGCGAATGCCAATGGTTCAGTGCTGCTGGTGAAGAGCGTTTAATGGCGATACAGGAACAATTGTTTCGCATTCAACCGGCAGAGTTAGTTGCGTATAGCGGTATTGTAAACTGGGAAAATTTAGCAGCTTGGATCAAAAGTAAAGTTCCAGAGTGTGCTGTTTCTGTATATCAGGAAGAAGAAGGTGCACCGCAGTATTTTGCGCAGCATTTTGGCAGTGATGATGTTGCCGATACTTTAGTACATGATACAGTAGAACATTTACTGCGTTATCTGCATGTAACCGTTAAAGCTGATTTGTCGCATATTAACAGCTTATCGCGCATAGCTAAAGAGCAGTTTATGAATTTGGATGCAACAGCTGTTAGAAATTTAGAACTTATAAAGAATATGCGTGATGGTTCTAAACGAGGTACATTATTAGATGTGCTTGATTTTACCGCTACTTCCATGGGTGCCCGTAAACTCCGGAATTGGATAGAATGTCCTTTGCTTGATTTATCACAGATAAGGTCAAGGCAGGATGCGGTAGGAGAATTGCTGACAAATGTACAGATGCGCGGTAATCTGCAGGATAAATTAAAAGCAATTTTTGATTTGGAACGAATAGTTTCACGTATCGAAGTTGGCAGTGCTAATGCACGTGATCTGGTTTCATTGCGTTCTTCGCTGGCGGTGCTTCCAGAAATAAAAAGCTTACTAAGATATTGTAACAGTAAACTTTTACAGCAGTTATGCGAAGATGTACATTTGCATCAGGAGCTGTTTACTACTTTGCTGGCAGCAATTGTTGATGAGCCGCCCTTTTCCGTACGTGAAGGGGGCATGATCCGTAGCGGCTTTGATTTAGAGTTAGATGAACTGCATTCAATTGCCAGTGATAACAAAACATGGATGCAGAATTTTGAACTTAAGATTAAAGAAGAAACTGGTATCAAAACCTTAAAGGTTGGTTATAATAAAGTTTTTGGTTATTATATCGAGGTATCTAAAGGTCAAAGTGCAAATGTACCGGATTATTTTGTGCGTAAGCAAACACTTGTAAATGCTGAACGGTATATTGTCCCGGAATTAAAAGATTTTGAGAATAAAATTTTAAGCGCTAAAGAAAAAATCGAACAGCTTGAATATTATATTTTTACACAGCTGCGCGAAAAAATAAGGTCTCAGATTGTTCAAATGCAGGAAACTGCTCGTGCTTTGG
>OGYJ01003013.1_pt1 | contig 10424 bp, 5 predicted proteins | sample 1576531 | NCBI WGS metagenome assembly OGYJ01 (sample SAMEA3541574, study PRJEB24748) | human gut metagenome | biome: human gut; feature: human-associated habitat; material: faeces | place: China | collected 2012 | reverse complement strand
CCAGGAAGGAAGTTACAGCAGCCAGACAGGAATTAAAAATCACCAAGCAGGAAGTGGATGCCGCCAAGCAGGAAGTTAATGCTGCTAAACAGGAAGCGGATGCTGCTAAACAGGAAATGGATGCTGCTAAACAGGAAGTGGATGCTGCTAAACAGGAAGTGGATGCTGCCAATGAAAGAGCTGAAAACGAATCTAAGGCCAGAATTGCAGCTGATGCCAAAGTTGCCGAGCTTCAAGCTCAAATCAAAGAGCTTAAAGAAAAGTATGAATTGACGAATTGAACATGTTCTGTCGTCAACATATAATATTTCATGAATTGTCATATAAGCAATAGCTATAGTCTGGCAATATACAATACCAACCCGGACATACCACAATGAAAATGGCGGTCAAAAAATGACCGCCATAAAAAATATTAAAAATTTATACACTTTACTTAACAAACTCGGGTTGTTAAATTTATGCTTCACCGAGCGTCACATCAAATCCAACTATCTTTTTAAGTATCTTTACTGCATCTCTTGTGTCAACTTTTCCGTCGGCATTGACGTCCGATGCTTCAAGGTCGATTGCAAATCCTGTGAATCCCGCAACGTATTTTTTAATTACTACAGCGTCACGGCTGTCGATTTTTCCGTCACCATTGGCATCACCGTAGGTTATTTCAGAAACTGTCTTTATATTAGTCTCTGTTACAAGATATGTACTGAAATGTCCTGTCTCAAAAATCAGAAATTCATTCTGACAAACTGCATTCATATTAGTAAACTTACCTTTTTCATTCACATAATAAACCTTACAGTTCTCTCCCATGTAACCATCAGGAACAGGTATTTTAACTGTGACTTTTTCGGACGGCTGAACTGTCTGTCCACTCTCGTTTTTCAGCGAAATCTCATATGTAACAGATTTTACGTCTTCAGGTTTTACATCTGAATCTTCTATTTTTCCTGTAAAATCAATCTTTGAATATTCCTTGTCCGATTCTGTAAGCTGCCTGCTTTCAAGACTAATTTTTTCTTCATTATCTCCTCCTATTGAAGAATCGTCTTTTGAATATTCTATCTTGATTCCGTCTGCAGTCTCTTTTTCGTTAAGCTCAATAAATCTGATTCCGTTTGCCTCGGCATATTCCTGTGCCTTACTTCCGGCATAGCCTGATATCGTAAAATCATCATATTTTTTATATGTTGCACTCTGTTCATCATAATAATATCCTAACGCATAATCCTGTATTGTTGTTACATTTTTAGGAACTGTAATATTTTTAAGATTATCACAATTTTGAAATGCACTTCCTAAAACAGAAGTTAATGTATCAGGCAGTACAATATTTGTAATCTCTTTACAATATGAAAACATAAAAAATGATATAAACTTCATGCTTTCAGGCAGTACTACTTCTTTCAGACTTGAACAATATTGAAATACCGCTGGATTAGGACTTGTTATATTGACAGAAAGTTTTACTTTTTCCAATGAAGTACATTTATAAAATACAGCCTCTCCCATGCTTGTCACAGAATCCGGAATTACTACTTCTTTTAGTCCGCTGCATTCTCCAAAAGCATCCGTGCCAATATTCGTAACGCTGTCAGGAATATTTATGCTCTCCAAAGCCTTTGTGCCATAAAATGCAAAATCCCCGATAGTTTTTACTGTATCAGGCACAAAAAATTCTGTATCTTTAATTCCTGCAGGATAACACAGTATTCTTGTCATATCTTTATTATATAAAATCCCTTTTTCAGACATATACTTGCCATTTTCACTGTCTACTTTAATTGATTGCAAATCATAACAATACATAAATGCAGCCGTATTTATTTTTGTAACTGACCTGGATATGTTAATCTTTTTTACATTCACACTAAACTGCAGATTACTATCTATTGTAGTAACTCCGTCTTCTATACTGATTTCTTCAACTCCTGATGCAGGAATACAATAAATTGCACTTGTCATGGCCTTGTTGTATAAAATACCATTTTTTACAATATAATTGTTATTTGTATCCGAAAGCACTATTTTGGAAAGATTTTTACAACCCCTGAATGTATCGCTTGAAATTATAGCATTATCCGGAAGTTCTACTGATATAAGTGATGTGCAGTTGTCAAATGCACCCGAACCTATTGACATAAGTGACTGTGGCAATTTAATCTGCTCTAGTGACGAACAAAAAACAAATGCCGAACCTTCTATCTTTGCAACTCCTTCATTTAATATAACTTTTTTTAAATTATTGCATTCCCTGAACGTACCATTTTTAATTGCTGTTACACTTCCGGGAACTTGTACCGAAACAAGTCCGTTACATCTATAAAATGCCAACGTCGTAATATTGGTAACACTGTCAGGAATGTCAATATTTTTCAAATTATCAAGTCTTGCAAACGCTTTTTCACCAATGTTTACAACTCCCTGTGGTATTTCAATCTCATAAAGATTATTACAATCAGCAAATGCAGAATAATCTATAGTCTTTGTACATTCGTCTACGATTACTTTTTCTGGTATCAGTGAGTTTACCGCACTGACAAGTATTCCATTTTTCACATCGTATAATATTCCGTCTTTGAATATGAAATTATTATTTTCATCCTCAATCTCAACACTTTGTAAAGCATCGCAATCTCCAAAAATTCCGCCTCCTATTGATTCTACACTTTGAGGTATAAACAGGCCTGTTAATGAGATACAGCCTTGAAAGCAGGTTTTTCCTATACTTTTTAGATTTGACGGAAGCTTGATATTTTTTATTTTTTCACAGTTCATAAATACGTAATTACCCATTTTTTGAACCGTTTCAGGTATAATGACTGTATCTGTTTTTTCAGCATCACCAAATGTTATGTATTCAAGATTTGCATCAGCTCCAAAAAGGCTGTCTGATAAAACAGTAAGATTTGATGGAAGCTTTATCTCTTTCAAATCACCGCAAAATCTAAACGCACCCGTTCCAATGCTTGTAACACTTTCAGGAACCGAAAGACTCGTTATTGACCAGCATTGGCAGAAAGCATAGTTTTCAATCGAAGTAATTCCATCAGGAATTTCTATATTTTTAAGACTTTTAAATCCATAAAATGCCGAACTTCCTATAACCGTCACCTTTTTACCGTCTATCTCGGAAGGAATAACAATACTTTCGTCTGTTCCTTTGTATTTTGTTATTTTAACAGTATCATCTGTCAAAATTGTGTAAGTGTACGTTGAATTGCCAACCGTGTAATTATAAGTTGTCTGTGCCGCCTGAACCTGCATAAGTCCTGTCGCTGCACTCTCCTGCCATTTACTGTTTCCTGAATTTGCTCCAGCAAACGGAAGTCCTGTAAACACAAGCCATGCTGACAGTGCAATGCATGCTATGCTTTTACATGTCTTTTTTGTGATTTTTTTTATTCTCATAAACTATTCTCCTGTATTAATTGACATGACGACTCGCAGCCGCCATATCAATATTATTATATTTAAACTTTCATTACGCTTCACCGAGCGTCACATCAAAACCTGCTATCTTTTTAAGTATCTTTACGGCATCTCTTGTGTCAACTTTTCCGTCGGCATTGACATCTGCTGCATCAAGGTCGATTGTAAATCCTGTGAATCCCGCAACGTATTTTTTAATTACTACAGCGTCACGGCTGTCGATTTTTCCGTCACCATTGGCATCACCGTAGGTTATTTCATTCATTCTGCCCTCAATGAATGTGAATCCGTTATCTTCGGCATATTTTTGTGCTGCTGAGCCTGCTTCACCGTAAATTGTGAAACCATCTGTTTTTTCAAAACCATTGTCACCAAATACATATCCAAAAGCATAGTTTTCTATTACATTTACACTTTCAGGTATATATACTGATTTCAATTCTTCACAGTTTAAAAATGCTTCGTAATCAATTCTTATTAATCCATCATTTAATTCTATTTTTTTTATTTTACTGCCTCGAAATCCACCCTCTCCTATAATTTTTACCGTAGACGGAAGAATTACTTTCTCACAGTCAATCGTATTAACATCTCCAATCTTAATTACTTTAAACCCGTTCAAAGTTTCCGGTATATTTAATATCTTACTTCCTATATAATCGCTGGCAGTAATATATGCTCCGTTTCCGGGAATATTATATTTTAAAAATGTATACTCTCCTGATTGTTCTTTGACTGAAAATAATACATTACTACGCATCAGTTTAATACGTTCATTATTTTCATTTAATATGTAATTTCCTTCTTCGTCCTTCAAATCCCATAATAAATCGGAAGAACACGGCTCGCCCAATGTATACGTCCACTCAACACCTGTTTCGTTGTATATATTTTTAAAAGCCGAACTGCATGCAGCAAAAAAAACCTCCGGATATTCATAATACTCAAAATTTTCATATACAATAACCGCTTTAGATATATTATTTTTTAAAAGTTCAATGATTTTATCCGAAACTATTTTTGTTATCTCTTCTTTGCTTAATGTATTTTCCTGTTCCAATGTAATATATACATCATAAAAATTATAATAATCCGAATCGTCGGCATATTCCAATGCTTTAAATGTAAGATTTTGCGAATGTCTCTGTGAAAATGTTTTATATGGCATATTTACAAATGCTGTATTTATGCTGTTCACTCCTGCCGTGTCACCAAAATGATCTTTATCGATTCTTATTGAATCATCACTCCATGTAAGGTCCGATAAGTACCATTTACCATTGTCTAACTTTACTGCATTCCACGCATGTCCGCCGCCATCTGCATATCCTGACAACAATATCGTATCTACACCAATGTAATTAAGATATAGCTGTGCTGCCTTCGCATATCCCTCACATACAAAATCTTTCTTCTCCACACTTCCCATAATACTATGTGTATAATATTGTGTATTTTCATCATCACCGTAATAGTAATCTGAATTCAGACAGATTTCATCAAATACAGCAGTCTGCTTTTCATAATTTGTTGCATATTCTTTTGTCAAATCATAATATTCATGAATTCTTTTTTCTATAAGTTTCCTACATTCTGCTCTTCTTAACTTGTCCCGATAATTTACTGACCACGAATCATCACGGTTTAAGATATATATTATAATATCATCATCATTTTTAATTGTAATTCCCGCTCTTGCAGTTGTATAATCGGTATTTCCGTCTTCATCGTCACCTGTTGAATACATTGAATATAAAAAATAAAATATCGGCATGTCTTCATACAAAGCCGTTTCAACTATTGCGTACTCATCTTCAGTGAGATTATAGTCACTTTTATGCAGTAATTTATCTATACACCACTCATATTCATTATTACTGCTGTCATTTTCATCTTCCCAAAACAAATAATATGTAGCTTCCAGCTCTCCGTTATAAAAATCCCAGCATATATCCCTTAAATCTTTATAATATCGCTGCATGGTCTCACCAGAATCCCAAGTTGCAAGCTGATTGTAGCAATATAAATAACTTGTGCTTTCAGGTGTTATCTCAGGGTACTTGTTTTCTGTTTCATTATCCGAAATCGTCACTGTGTCATTTTCAGGATAAGTGGTTTGTGCCGCATACGCCCTATATCCAAGCCCACCGAACATACCCGAAAATATCAGTAACACTACCATCGCTGCCGAAAGAAATTTAATTATAATTTCCTGTCTGATACGCATAAATCAATCCTCCTTTTATCTTATAAATACAGTTTTATATGTTATAAATGTTTTTCATTTATACCGCTCCAAGTGTCACATCAAACCCAGCAATCTTTTTAAGAATCTTAACAGCATCTCTTGTGTCAACTTTGCCGTCGGCGTTGACATCCGACGCTTCAAGGTCGATTGTAAATCCTGTGAATCCCGCAACGTATTTTTTGATTAATACAGCATCGCGGCTGTCGATTTTTCCGTCACCGTTGGCATCACCGTAGGTAACAGGAACAGCAGGTGTATACGCAATCTCAGGAAGTTCAAAAATCTTTGTATTACTTGGGCTGTCAATTTTTATTTTTCCCTGTTTTAATACAAATTCATCAATATAATCAAATCCTTCATTTTCATCGCATTTGAATATAACTTCCGATTCGGATTGATTTTTCATATTGATTTTATATACATCTTTACGCGTTGCAATATACATATAATCATCATAAATATACATACCGATGATTTCCTTAAATGTTTTAAAATCCGTGGCTTCGCTTCCATCTATTTTTGATTTTACAATCGTCTTTGTATTGCATATATAATACCAATAACCATTGTAATAATTAAATTGCTTAGCGTTTTTATTTCTGAAAATATAGCCCTCATATGAATCGCTTTTATCACACTTTACTGTCTCTGACCAACCGTAATGGTTCAATTCTGTAATTTCATCATCACTTTTCAAAAAGTAATCTGTATTATATACACCTTCCCAAAACGAATCTTTTCCCACATCATCCCATGTAGCATCAAGATGATAGTTGATACCATCCAAATTAACTATATTCCATGCGTGATCCAAATCCGATGAAGATGCAATATAATTGGTTATTTTATATTTTCTAAGCATATATTCCATAAAGTCTGCATATCCGCTACACACAGCCAGTCCGTTATAAACCACACCTTCTTTTTGATAACTTTCTGTAGGAATCGTGTCTAAAACAAAATTTTTATAATCATATTCACATTCCCTCATTGCCCATTCATATATCGCCAGCGTTTTTTCCAAATCCGACATACTGTCATCTATCTGTTCCGTAAAGTCTGCTATTCTTTTGTTGAATTTATTATATTTATCGTAAGATAATTTCTCATCAAATTTATTTTCTTCGTTAAAAAATTCAGCAGGAACCGTTAATGATAATGCCGCCAGATAATCTTCGTCATATTCCCGTAAAATATAATTTATGTAAGAATATTGGGGTTTCGTGCTCAAATATCTGACATAATTGTATATATCACCTGCTCTGTCCTTATTTATTTTTAAGTCTCTTAACTGAACAGTATAAACATTATATGGCAAAGCCACCGAATACTTACCTTCAGTTATTCTTTCCTCAATAATTTTAATTTCTTCTCCGTTTTTTAACCGTTTCTGTAATACATCAAAATCATTTCCTGCCTGTTCTTTATTAATCGTCTGATCATTTTCATTTGTGTATTTATCTTTAGCAGAGACAAGCACACTTTTAATATATGTACCATCATCACTGATTTTAACAGAATCAATCCAATAATACTGTCTGTCGGAAACTCTTAAATCATTCAAATATCTATACATTTCCGCAATTTTTTCTGTGGTGAATCTCCAATCCGAAATATCTATTCTTCCGCTTGCTTTATCTATTTCTTCCGCAAGCAATTCTTTCCATTCACCGTTATCAAGTCTTGTATGTAATTTAATATAATCATTTTTTGCTGTTATTTTATCTATTGTATTATCTTTATTTACATATTTATCTTTTACAGAGTACCAAAGAACACTGTTTCCGATAAAATCGCTTATAAAACACAAATTCAGCCAATAATAATCACTCTGCCGCATTAATTCTTCAACATATTTATTTGCCGCATCAATTTCATCACTTTCCAATCCGTTAATTATCTCTGTTAAATATGTATTTTCATCATCTGCATCAAATGTATTAATATTGTCTATACATGATTTAACCAGGCTTTCATACCCCTGTGCCGCATGCACTTTTAATATAGATTGGCTCAAAAAGACCTTCGGACATCCCGTAAATACCAATCCCGCTGCCAGCATTACACAGGCCGCACGTTTAATTGTCTTTTTATATGTGTATGCTTTTCCCATAACATTCCCCATTTCAAAAATATTCCTATAAAAAAAGCGGACGAAAGTTTCCCTCCGTCCACCTGTTTTTAAACATTATTAAGAAACTTACTGTTCTTGTACTGTTTCTTATATTTTTTATTTTCTGTTATTTAACGGCTTTTCTTGACTTTTCAACTATTACTGCTGCAGAAACCATTATCATTATTACTGCCATAATCATTACATAAATTGATGTATCACCTGTGCTTACTGATGCATTATTATCTGTTGAGGCATCTCCTGATGGTGTTGTGCTGTCATTATTTGTGTTTCCGTTATTTCCATTATCAGGCGTTTCTGCCTTTTCTGCTATAGTTATTGCTGTCTTTGATGTGATTGTCACTCCGTCTGCTACCCATTTTCCATCCTTGTAAACTTCACGGTTGTATACAACCTTAAGTTCATAATCACCTGCATTAGCTACTGCAAATGTTGCCGTATACGGTGCAGATGTCCACTCACCGCTCGGATTAATGCTCCATTTTGCAGGTACATATCTCATATCGCCTGCCTGAGGATTTACATTATCCATTCCGATGCCTATAGCAGTAAATGTAATATCTTCGCCCTTTGTATACTGTGATGCCAAAGGATTTTCTGCCTTTTCATCTTTAACTTCCGTTTTTAATGATTCCAGTTTTGGAATTGTTACTTTTTCTGTCTCGCCGCATACAGTACATGTTCTTTCAAGAATACCATCTTCTGTTTCCGTTGCGTCTTTTTTTATAACATAATCGCTATATTTGTGGCCTGTTGCAGGAATTTCTTCTGTTGAAAGCACCTTATCACACACGCTGCACTTTGTTACTTTTTCGCCTGCTGTTGTACATGTTGCTTTCTTTGTTACCTCTGTTACCGCTGTATGATTTCCTGTCGCAGGGATTTTTACTTCTTCAACCTCGTTACATACGCTGCATGTTCTTCTCTTTAAGCCGTCCTTTGAACATGTGGCCTCTGTCACTACTTCATATTCGCCGAACTTATGGCCTGTTGACTTAACTGTCTTTGTATCGATTAAATCGCCGCATTTTTTACATATGACTTCCGTTACGCCGTCCTTTGTACATGTTACGGCTTCTTTTACAACTTCTTCTGTATCTGCATGTTTGCATAATACTCGTACGGAACCGTATACTGAATTAACTGAAAGATACTCACCTGCCAAATTAGAAGGTGCCAAATCTGTTATCTTTAATACTGAAGTTCCTATTGCAGCTCCTTCTTTAATTTTAAATTCTGCCGTATATAATTCTCCGTTTTTCGTATTGTCTTTTGTCAATGCAACAGCATAAGAAATAAAATTTGTTATTTTTGCATCAGCATTTTTATCTCCCAATACAACTACATCTTCGACAAACACATCTTCCGATAATGTTGTCTTTACCAGTTCCAATACATCTGTATCATAATACAGTCTGAATTCAAAGCCTGCCGTACCCTGATTATTTGTATATGATGCCGTTACCTTTACTGTATCCCCCTCATAGCCCTGTGCGTATGATACGGACACCAAGCCATTTGAATCATTTGCATCACTTGCAAATGCGTTGCCCGTTGACACAAGAACTGTTGTTGCAATAAGGCATAAGCTTAAAAATGCAGCTATAAATGCTTTGCTTTTTCTCTTCATTTTTTAACTCCTCCTGTTTTCCCTGATTTTTTCTTTATTAAAAACAACAACACAGCCACCGCAATAACTACTACGGCTGTAATTACTGCCGCTGTATTTGTTGATTTAACCGTATCTGATGAATTTACCTCTATTAAAGAAACACTATTTTCTTCTGTACCGTTTATATTTTTACTGTCCGATTTATCCATGCTATCTGATTTATTTATACTGTCTGATTTATTTATACTGTCTGATTGACCTTTAACTCCAGCCTGTTCTTCCGGCGTATTCTGTAAATTCTGTTTGTTTTGTATATTCTGTGCGTTCTTATCTGAAAACTGTACTTTTATGTCTGTATTGACGTCTTCAAGATTAGAATCGCAAGCGTCAAACTCATCAATATAAACCGATTCATAAGTTAATTCTTTCTCATTCTCGCGATTTATTTTAAAGGTTATAGAAAACACAGTTCCCGTGTCGTTACAATCCTTTGCTTGTGCATATGCGTATCCCAAAAATCCGTCCCCGTCGGGATTTATAATTGATGATTTAAAACTATCCAAAGTTTCATCAACCGAAACAATACTTAATAACCTGCTGTCATAGCACAGCTTAAACGACATTCCCGCAATTCCGGGATTTGATACCATCTCAAACTTTACATTAACAGTATCCTCTTCATGTAAAATCTCCAAAACCACCGATGCCGGACCTGCTGCTGTCACCGGTTTTACAGGTATTGCCATCACTGCCGTGATTACACATAAAACTATCACGCAGATTCGTTCTAACAATCTTTCTAATTTATTTTTAAAAAACATTTTTTCTCCAAAAATAATATTTTATACCAAATTCATTTTACCCCCCCCCGGTATTTTTCTGTCAATACACTTTTTAATAAATTCAGAATAATTTCTTCCGCAATTTTTGCTGGATTCATATTTTTTTTGCTGTTCTTATTATATATTAAGCAAAAACTAAAATGGTGTAATTCAACG
>OGYJ01003012.1_pt1 | contig 10432 bp, 10 predicted proteins | sample 1576531 | NCBI WGS metagenome assembly OGYJ01 (sample SAMEA3541574, study PRJEB24748) | human gut metagenome | biome: human gut; feature: human-associated habitat; material: faeces | place: China | collected 2012 | reverse complement strand
GAACGTGATATGTTACATCAATATCATTTCGTATGCCAACGATAATGATTCTGTGTCTGGCTTGAGGAATGCCATATTCTTCAAATTTGTAAAGATGTGGGGTTAATGTATATCCAGCTTTTCGCAATTCAGCTAAAATTTTTGAAAAGGCCTTTCCATCATTGGCATTACGCAATCCACCAACATTTTCTGCAAGGAACCACTGGGGTTTGAACTTTTTTAATGTTTTTACTCCGTATGAATACAAGGGCCCGTAAACTCCGTTCATGCCTTTTTGCTCACCAACAACACTATAGTCGTTGCACGGAAAGCCAAAAGCAAGTGCATCAATCGGGGCGAGTTTATTCATGTTAAATTTGCGAATATCTTCATGGAAGACTGTTTCCGGCCTGTCTTTACAGATATTTTCTGTATAAGTTTTGCAAGTACTTCCATCATAATCGTTTGCCCATTGATGCACGATGCGATAATCAGGGTTTCCAATATCTGCATTCATGGCTCCCCATGCAATCCCTCCTGGGCCACAGAAAAGCTCTCCTAATCTATAAGTTGGCATTATATTAACCTTCTTTCTGATTCTTTCGATAAAGAAAGAAATCGATGACTTCTTGTAGTTTGTCGAGTTCATCTGTATTTAACTTGTTCAGATGATGCAATTTAAATTGCGGATTAATATCATCATCTGTAATAAATCCCGCAATTTTAAGAGCTTCAAAAACATGAAAGTTTCCTAAAGCTTTGGAAATCTTTCCAAGCTCTTCCCAACTTACTTTTTGTGTGCCATTTTCAATTTTGCAAATGGCACTATCATATTTTAAACCGCAAGCCTTAGCTAATTCGGCTTGTGTATAGCCGGCTTCTGTACGTTTGTTTTTTATAAAATCACCAATAGTTGACACACTTTTCACCTCTGCTCAGAGGTTATTATAGTATATTGGCTGCTATTTGTCAATAAATACATGAAAATAGCTGCTAGAATCGCAGCGATAAATTTGGGGAATAAAATCTAGTCGAATGAAGAAATATATGGATGCTCATCACGGGCATCCATATTTTTTTTGCCTTCATAGTACTTAACGATAGCTGTTCTGTCCTGTTACTCCTGAAGGCCAAATTTTCAGGAGGTGTCCATCATGACGGACGAACAGAAACAACAGATCATTGTCTTGCGCCGGGATGGGGCAGGGTATGGCAGGATAGCGGCGCGGCTCCAGATTTCCATCAATACGGTGAAGTCGTTCTGCCGGCGGCACAGTCTGGCAACCAGAACAAATGGGGCGGTCTGCGAGCAGTGCGGAAAGCCCATTGCCCAGAATCCGGGGCGGAAGCGGAAACGGTTCTGCTGTAATGCCTGTCGGAACAAGTGGTGGAACGCACATCTGACGCTGGTGAAGCGGAAGGCAGTCTACACCTATACCTGTCCGGCTTGCGGGAAGGAATTCATGGTCTACGGCAACAGCCATCGGAAGTTCTGCTCCCATGCCTGCTATATTGCATATCGGTTCGGAGGTGTCCGCCATGGATAAGAGGTCGTTTCAAAATGAAACAGCCTTCCAGATGGCGATGTATCTGGCAAGGCGGATGCTGGCCGAAAAGCTCATCACCGGGAAGGAGTACCGGGACTTCGAGCAGGAGATGCTTCGCCGCTATCAGCCGTTTTCCGGGGACTTATACACTTGATAATTGTATCAAACAGAGTGATATATAGTGTCGAAAGGAGCTGATTCTATGCGGACTATCCGTAAGATTGAACGAAGCATACCAAATTTGAAACAGCGAAAGAAAGTCGCAGCCTATGCCCGCGTATCCATGGAGTCGGAGCGGATGCACCATTCCCTTTCGGCGCAGGTCAGTTATTACAGCAGCCTCATTCAGAAGAACCCGGACTGGGAATACGCCGGGGTCTATGCGGACTATGGCATCTCCGGGACGGGGATGAAGAAGCGGCAGGAATTCCTGCGGATGCTGGAAGATGCCGAAGTCGGGAAGATAGACATCATCCTTACCAAGTCCATCCAGCGTTTTGCCCGCAATACCGTAGACCTTCTGCGTACCGTCCGGCATTTGAAAGAGCTGGGCATCGAAGTCTGGTTTGAAAAAGAGAATATCCATACCATGAGCGGTGACGGTGAGCTGATGATGACCATCCTGGTTTCCTTTGCCCAGGAAGAGAGCCGCTCCATCAGTGAAAATGTCCGGTGGCGCATCAAGAAACAGTTTGAGCAGGGAACCCCCAACGGCCGGTTCCGTGTCTACGGGTACCGCTGGGAAGGAGATAAGCTGGTGGTAGTCCCTAAGGAAGCAGCTGTTGTCAGACGCATCTTCCAGAATTTCCTTGATGGCAAATCCCGGCTTGAAACAGAACGGGAATTTGCTGCCGAAGGCATCACGACCCGGAATGGCTGCCGCTGGATGGATTCCAACATCAAGGTTGTTTTGACCAATATCACCTATACCGGCAATATGCTCTTCCAGAAAGAATATGTGACGGATCCAATCCTCAAGAAGCGGAAGAAGAACCGGGGCGAACTTCCCAAATATTACGTTGAAAATACGCATGAACCAATCATCGACAAGGAAACCTTTGATTACGTACAGCAGGAGATGGCTCGGCGGAAGGAACTGGGGGCGCTGGCGAATAAGTCCTTGAACACGACCTGCTTCACCGGAAAAATCAAATGCGGCATCTGCGGCCGGAGTTATATGCACAATCTCCGCACAGACCGGGGATTTGAAGAATTCTGGGATTGCGGCTCTCATAAGCTGAAAGGCCGGAACTGTGGTGCGAAAGGCAGTATCCCGCAGGCAGTCCTCATGAAGGAGTGTACGGAAGTCCTGGGCTTGGATGATTTCGATGAACAGGCTTTCCTTGATTAGGTCGAAAAGATAGTAGTGCCAGAATACCATGTGATGGTTTTCTGTATGAAAGACGGACGGAAAATTACCAGGCACTGGGTATCGACGGCAAAGAAGGATTGCTGGACCGAGGAATATAAGAATCGCCAGAGGGCATAGATGAAAAACTACATGGCCAATGGCAAGGGAACCCGTTTCTCTGCCTTTACGACCCGTATCCGGTGCGCCTTGTGCGGCTCCTCTTTCCGGCGATGCAAAGTGAAGAACGACAGGCCTGTTTATTGGCGATGCAGCAAAGGCGGTCAATGTGAATCGGTGAGCATCCGGGAAGATGACCTGAAGCGTGTGGCTGCAGAGGTTATGGGGTTAAAATCTTTTAATGGAGATGTCTTCCGGGAGAAAGTGGAATATATCGAAGCCGGAAAGCAAAACTGTTTGATCGTCCATTTCAATGACGGGAGAATAGAAGAAACTTCCTATACGCCGTCTGGGCGGCGTTCCAAGGCACGAGAAAAGGAGAGCAGAGAAGAGTGGCAAAGACAGTAAGGGCTATCCCGGCAACCATCAGCCGTTATACAGCGGCCCCGATTGACAGCCGGAAGAAGCGGAGAGTAGCTGGCTATGCCCAGGTTTCCACGGATCATGATGACCAGGTTACCAGCTATGCCGCACAGGTGGACTATTACACGAATTACATCAAGGGGCGGGATGACTGGGAGTTCGTCGGCATCTACACCGATGAAGGCATCTCGGCTACCAACACCCGGCACCGTGATGGTTTCAAGAGCATGGTCAGGGATGCCATGGATGGGAAAATCGACCTCATCGTCACGAAATCGGTCAGCCGTTTCGCCAGAAACACCGTGGACAGCCTGACGACGGTACGCAAGCTCAAGGACAAGGGCATCGAGATATATTTCGAGAAGGAAAATATCTGGACGCTTGATGCCAAGGGCGAACTCCTCATCACCATCATGAGTTCCCTGGCGCAGGAAGAAAGCCGGAGCATCTCGGAAAATGTCACCTGGGGCCATCGGAAGCGATTCGCTGATGGCAAGGTGTGTGTGCCATTCGGACATTTCCTCGGGTATGACCGGGGGCCGGACGGGAATCTGGTCGTCAACCGGGAACAGGCCAAGACGGTGAAACTGATTTACCGTTTGTTCCTGGACGGGTATACCTTCCACTCCATTGCCAGGGAGCTGACTGCCAGAGGGCTGGAAACCCCGGCGAAAAAGAAACGCTGGTATCCGCGGACGGTAGAGAGCATCCTGACGAATGAGAAATACAAGGGCGATGCCCTGTTGCAGAAGCGGTTTACCGTCAACTTCCTGACCAAAGAAATGAAAGCGAATGAAGGGAAGTGCCGCAGTACTATGTGGAAAATAACCACGAAGCCATCATCAGCCCGCAGGTCTTCGACTGGGTGCAGGAAGAAATCAAGCGGCGGCGTGAAGGCAGGGGACGTTACAGCGGCGTATCCATCTTCTCCAGCAAGATTAAATGCGGCCAGTGCGGCGGCTGGTACGGGGCAAAGGTCTGGCACTCGACCGACAAGTACCGCAGAACCATCTACCGATGCAACGACAAGTTCAAGAGCCATTGCAAGACACCGCATCTGACAGAAGATGATATTAAGGAAGTCTTCATCCGGGCCGCCAATCAGCTCATCGAAAACAAAGCTGATATCCTTAACAGCATCACCCTGCTGAAGGAACGGCTTACCGATACAGAAGCCCTGGAAGAGGAGCGGGACAAGATCAGCACAGATTTGAATCTGCTGACCGACCAGGTGCAACAGCTCATTGCTGAGAATGCGCGGGTCGCGCAGAACCAGGATGATTATGACCAAAAGTACAGCGAGCTGGTCAGCCGATATGAAGCGGCGAAGAAGCAGTATGACAAGACCTGTGATGACATCCAATATCGCAAGGCCCGGAGTCGTCAGATGGACAGCTTCATCAAGGAGCTTCAGGAGCAGGAACTCATCAAGGAGTTCGATGCCAGGCTGTGGGGCAGCCTGGTGGACTTCATCACGGTGTACAGCAAAGACGATATCCGGGTGACCTTCAAGGACGGAACGGAAATAAAAGGATGAATATTGACAGGAATTTGGCATGGCGTCTGTTCATATATTCTCAAAGAACATGTTGAACGTACAAAAGTGTGGTGAAAAATATATGGCATGGACACACATAATTATGATAAAATAAAAAAGACATAAGATCCTAAAATTGCAAGTTCAAATTGAACACCTTTAACCAAATAATTTAAGCTGCATAGACGGTATCTAAATAAGCTTCAAATAAATCATCAGGCGTATCATACCCAAGGGACTTTCTAGGTAATGAATTCATATCCTCTGCAAACCAGAGAATCTGCTCAGCAGAGTAGTTTTCGATAGACTTTCCTTTAGGTACGTACTTTCTGAAAATGCGATTGTGACGCTCATCCATATAGCTCTCTCATAAGAGCTATATGGATGAGCAAAATATACCATTATACCATATCGTTCTAACTGAGATAATTCCGCAAACTCAGTTCCGTTGTCTGCTGTAATTGTTTTAAATACAGTAGCAAATTGTGATCCATAATATATTTTGAGACTACGTAAAGCAGCTTTTACAGATGCTACATCTTTACGTCGAATCTTAATAGCAATGAATTTATGCGTTACTTTCTCTACTAAAGTTAGTACCACAGCCTCTTTACCTTTACGCTTACCAACGATAGTATCTATTTCCCAATGACCAATCTCAAGATGTAGCTTAACGATATCTGGTCGTTCATCAATACTTCGGCCAAAGATGCGTACGTTCTTTGCTTGTTTAGGCTTTGACTTTTTACGACTAAGCAGTTCTGGTACATCGAATAGGGATAATGGTAGGCGTGATTGATTAAGGGCGTTATACAGCGTTTTAGCACATACAAGTTCCTTTCAGTAAACAGATTATGCTTCTTAGCATAGCCAGCACATACGTCTAATGACCAGTTAGCTTTTTTAACTTGCGCTGCAACCCAAATAGCAAATGGACTTTCAGACGTAATGCGCTGTTTACGACCAGAACGTTTTCTGTTTTCATAGTAAACGGCTTGACCTCGACTAGGTACATACTCTGTTGGTCTGCCTCGATGCGTCGTCTTAGTTGCAGTGCCACGTTTTAATTCGTAGCCCACAGTACTAGGTGAGCAATTAAGTGCTTTTGCAATCTGGCGATAAGAGTAACCTTGCTTATGGGGCGCTTTGATTTCGCATCGATCTTCAAATCTTAAGTGTTGTCCTCTTTCGCGAGGTAGGGTATTAATGGTATTATTTAGGTAGTCCATAGTGATTGCCTCCGGTTAATTTTGTGTCGTAACTTAATTTTACCATTGATGCAATCCTATGGATCTTTTTATTTAGTTTTAGTGTTCAATTTCATTCTACAATTTACGAAGACATAAGATCTGATGGGAAACAAGAAACACATAAATGACGGAGGTACAGGGCTTTTGCCCTTTTATACTTGTTTAGAGTTGGAAGGTTGCTGCTAATTCGTTTAAGTTGTTGAGTATTGTTTAACCCAACGGTCAAGAGTACAAATTAATAGAAAGAGAGTGATTTTATGAAGAGAAACGTAAAACTGATGCTTATGGCACTGGAAATCGGCACAACTGTCTTGTGGGGGGGTACTTATGCTTATGCTGATTATGATCCAGCAACGAACACGGACACATTGACCAATCAGATGGTCAGTAATACTCGTGGAGATACCACTAAGGGGGACTTTAAATCCTATAATTATCCTGACCGGAATTTAGTGATTAATTGGACAGACAATTCTCGTGGTGATGGGGCGGCTATACGGGATGCCGAGGTAAATGCAAAAAATCTTACTATCAATGCTAATTTCTCAGGGAATGGATGGACAGATAAAGGCGTTATCAGTGATGCAGCCACCCATATTAAGGCCAGCGGTGATATCAATATCGCTACCAATGATGACAGTGTATATACGGAAGGGAATGGGACAACGACAATTGAGGGATTCAAGAACCTGAACATTACTTCCTCTATCGCTGGGTACGGATTGGTGGATAATGGCGGCGGTATCACCGTCAGTGGCGGAACAGGAAGTTCTGTTACGATTAAAAACTCTGGTGTGGCGGCACGTCCCACTGTTGGCAATTCTCTATGGACAGGAAGGGGTAGTGCGTTAGGAAAGGGCATTACAGTTAAGGCAGATAAAATTCAAATACAATCAGATAATAAATCCATTTTTGCCGGACAAGGGAAAGGCGGAGAAAAATTTACTGTTGATCTGAATGCCCATGCTGTGGATGTAACAGGTACTATTTCAGGAATAGGTGGGGATATCTTTATTAATTCTGATACTAATGGAACTGTCACACTGTCTTCTGCCAATAAAACAGAAAATGGTGGGTCCAGTGGTGAACAAAGTATTGATTTGATGAGCAATGATACAAGTGGATCTAACCTGATAATTAACAAAAATTCTAAGGGATTAGTTCAGATAGTAGGCAAAATACAGGTAGGAGGAGCAGGCAGCTCCGTTCTTGCCAATATGACCGGCGATGGCTCTTTTGTCAATACTAGAGCGGATGGAACGAATAGCAGCCAATCCTGGAAAGATGCCATTGAAGCGTATAGCGGCGGTACCGTCACACTGAATATGAGTGGAAACAATTCCTATATTCGTGGAGATATGAATTCCGGAGATTACGGGAACATTACTGTCAATGCGACAGGGGACAATTTTACCATGAGCCGATCGTATACAGGAGACCCTATTTATGAAAACAGCTTACTGAAAGTAACTTCGGGGGCTACTGCTAATATTCTGATATCAGGGGATAATGGCAAAGTAGATGGGAATATCAGGGCAGTGGAGGAAGGGAATATCCAGATGGATATGTCTGGGGAAAATATGGCCTTTACAGGGGACGTAGAAGCTGCTTGGAATCCGAATGATACAAGAAGTACTGATGATCAGGCTTCTATTACCGCCAACTTTTCCGGGGCTCATGCATCAATGACTGGGAGTATTCGCGCTAAGACAAGCACTAGTAATGTTATGGTTAATTTTTCCGGAGAGAATGGAAACTTGACAGGGGATGTAGAATCCGTTTCCGGAGAGAATGGAAACTTGATAGTGTATGTAGAATCCGTAGGAAATAATATAGATTACAGATCGGGGTCATCATGGCAGTCTGAAATTTATGAAGGAAATACAGTCAATCTGAATATTTCTGGTGCTCATGCATCACAGAAAGGGAATTTGAAGGCAGAGGGAAACAATACTCTGAATGCTGTGTACTCCGGTGAAGGGGCTTCTCTCACCGGCAATGCAGATAACAGTGGCACTATGAATCTGACCTTTACCAACCAGTCTGCCATGATCGGGGACATGACTAATGGGAAGAAAGTTTATGAAGATGTTCATCATCAACCGCTGAAGACGGTTGAGGGGAAACTGAAGGCGGATTTCAATCAGGCCTCTGTCTGGACTGGCAATCTGACCAGTACGGCTGGGAGTGCGGAGGCAGTACTGCAGAATAGCAGCCGCTGGACAGGAAACTTGGATGCACAGGCAGCGGATGGGGCCACTCGTATTGCGCTGCAGAGTGCCAGTGCGTGGATAGGTGCAGCAAAGGGGAATGGGGATATTTCCCTTTCAGGAAATTCTCTGTGGAAATTGACCGGTGACAGCGAAGCCTATGGGGTTAAACTGGACAAAGGCAGTATCATATCCATGGAAGGATCTGCAGCTAAATTGGAAACAGGAGATCTTGGCGGAACCGGCGGCCAATTCCAGATGGATTTACGATATGGAAGTGATGATGTAGACTCTTACCGTGATGGCAGCAGCAGTGATTTTGTGCTGGCCCATGGCGGCGCAGGCAGTACATATACAGTGGCAATGACATCAGACAGTAGTGTTAACGGGATGAAGGACGGAAGCAAGCTGTATTTTGCCTCTACGGCGCCCGATACTTCATCATTCAAAATGAATCAGGCTGTTCAGATCCAGAATTATAAAAAGATATATAATAAAAATTTGGTGGTAAAGAAAGAAACTGATACGGTTAATCCAGATTATGAAGGATATGATGACTGGTTCTTAACGCCTGACAGCCATAGCGGAAACAATGGTAATACCATAAACCCGAATGGCACTGTGCCCGGATCTGCTTATAATGCAGCATTTGCCATCTGGAGAGATGATGACACGTTGTTGAAACGGTTGGGAGAACTGCGATATAACCAGGAAGACCAGGGAATCTGGGCGCGTGTTATCAATAAACGGCTGGAACGGGATGGCCGTCACAGCTTCCATGGTAATTACAAGACATTGCAAGTGGGTTTAGATAAAGAAAAGACAACAGCCCATAATGGAAAGTGGTATTATGGAGGAGCAATCTCTCATTTGTGGGGAGATACTGATTATACAAACGGCCATGGTTCGCAAAAATCCACAGATCTTTCTTTATATGCCACCAATATTCGACCCCATGGACATTATCTGGATTTAGTTGCTCGTCTTGGACGAATTGATTCTGATTATACTACCTCCTATGGGGATCATGGAGAATTTGAAAACTGGGGCAGCAGTATCAGTGCCGAATATGGTCGGAAAAAGATGCTGAGCCATGGTTGGGCTGTTGAGCCACAGGTACAGATGACCTATAATTATTTGTGGGGAGATGATTATACTACCAGAAATGGAGCCAGTGTACAGCAGGATAATGCTGACAGCTTGGTAGGCCGATTAGGGTTTGTGTTGAGCCGAGAACTCCAGCAGAAAACTAAGAACCCAAGCCGAGTATATATGAAAGCGTCTATCTTACATGATTTTTTGGGAACTACAGGAAACCGTATCATGGATGATGTGACATTTACAGATAATGACGATTTGGGAGATACCTGGTATTTAGTCGGTATTGGGACAAATATCCATCTTTCTAATAATACACAATTCTATTTTGATGCAGAACGGAGTTTTGGGGCTGATGTAAATATGAAGTATCGTTTTAATGCAGGGCTTCGCTTTGAATTCTGATCAAGAGGGAAAAAGCACATTTGAATTTATTGGTACATTTGTGTTAGTATTGCTTTTGGAACAGCAGCTATTTCAAGGGCTAAAGTTAAAGTCGTGGACGAAATGCTTATGCCAGCTTATTTTGCGACAGCTTTTGCTTTTGAAATTTCTATCGTGGTTAGGGCTTATTCCATTGGTAATATATCTGGTCGTCATGTAAATCCGGAGGTATCTCTTGGTGTAATTCTATTCAGGAAGACAAACGGACGGGATTTCATTGGCTGTGTTATTGTCCAGCTTTTAGGTGCTATTTCATAGAGTTGCTGGCTGAAGCATATAATAAATAATAATTGTAAAATTTGTATGATGCTGGAGATTGCAGATGTTGTTCAATCTCCAGCTTTTGGTTAAAAAGAGGATGTCAGGTGATGAACGTATCAATGCACCCCCTGTGTGCATATTCCAGATAATCGTTGCTTTGTATCAAAGTCGTACTCCTTTGGGAAGGTTCCTGTGTATCGGATGGAGTGATGGAG
>OGYJ01003011.1_pt1 | contig 10432 bp, 10 predicted proteins | sample 1576531 | NCBI WGS metagenome assembly OGYJ01 (sample SAMEA3541574, study PRJEB24748) | human gut metagenome | biome: human gut; feature: human-associated habitat; material: faeces | place: China | collected 2012 | reverse complement strand
TGCCTATGGGTGGCGGTAAAGGCGGTTCGGACTTCTCTCCGCGCGGCAAGTCAAACGCAGAGGTTATGCGCTTCGTTCAGGCTTTCATGCTGGAACTGTGGCGTCACATCGGTCCCGAGACTGACGTTCCCGCCGGTGACATCGGTGTAGGCGGCCGTGAAGTAGGTTTCATGTTCGGTATGTACAAGAAACTGACCCACGAGTTTACCGGAACATTTACAGGAAAAGGCCGCGAATTCGGCGGTTCGCTGATCCGTCCGGAAGCTACGGGTTACGGTAACATCTACTTCTTGCTGGAAATGCTGAAAACCAAAGGCACAGACCTTAAAGGTAAGACCTGTCTGATTTCCGGTTCGGGTAACGTAGCCCAGTACACTGCCGAGAAAGTATTGGAAATGGGCGGTAAAGTTTTAACGATGTCCGACTCCGACGGTTACATATACGACCCCGCAGGTATCGACCGTGAAAAACTGGATTACATCATGGAGTTGAAGAACCTCTACCGTGGACGTATCCGCGAATATGCAGAGCAATATCCGGGCGTTAAATACGTAGAAGGCGCACGTCCCTGGAGTGAAAAAGCGGATATTGCCTTGCCGTCCGCCACTCAGAATGAAATCAACGGTGACGATGCCAGAAAACTTATCGCCAACGGTGTAATGGCGGTATCCGAAGGCGCCAACATGCCTTCTACTCCCGAAGCCATCAAAGTATTCCAGGAAGCCAAGATTCTGTATGCTCCGGGTAAGGCGGCCAACGCCGGCGGTGTATCGGTATCGGGTCTGGAAATGACTCAGAACTCCATCAAACTGGGTTGGAGCTCCGAAGAAGTAGACGAGAAGCTGAAAAGCATCATGAAGAATATCCACGCCGCTTGCGTGCAATACGGTACGGAAGAGAACGGTTACGTGAACTATGTGAAGGGCGCTAACGTTGCCGGATTCATGAAAGTAGCCAAGGCCATGATGGCACAAGGTATTCTGTAAGAACAGACAGCCATAGTATAATAAAACAGAGGCGGGAAGATACAATGTTCCCCGCCTCTATTTTTTTATTTAATAATATTGTCTACATTTACTCCCCGTTAAAAGAGATTTCAAAACGATATGACAACAAAAGAAATTCCCGTACTGCTCCTTACCGGTTATCTGGGCAGTGGCAAAACGACCTTGGTAAACCATATTCTCGCCAATAAACAAGGTATCAGATTCGCGGTTATCGTCAATGACATAGGCGAGGTAAACATCGATGCAGACCTCATCCAAAAAGGCGGCGTTGTGGGCAAGAAAGACGAAAGCCTCGTTGCGCTTCAAAACGGTTGCATCTGTTGTACGCTGAAAACGGACTTGATAGAGCAAATAGGCGAAATCATGCGGATGGAGCGTTTCGATTATATCGTCATCGAAGCCAGCGGCATCTGCGAACCGGAACCCATCGCGCAGACCATCTGTTCCATTCCCCGCCTGGGCGGCATGTACACCAAGTATGGCATCTGCCGCTTGGATTGCATCACTACCGTAGTGGACGCCCTGCGCCTGCAAAGCGAATTCTCCTGCGGCGACGACCTTACCCGGAAAGGGATTGACGAGGAAGACATTGAAAATCTTATCATCCGGCAGATTGAATTCTGTAATATCATTCTTCTGAACAAGGCGGCGGAAGTAAAGCCCGAAGAGCTGGAACGCATCAAGCTGATTATACGTACCCTGCAACCCGCGGCCGAAATCATCGAATGCAATTACGCGGATGTGAATTTAAAGAAGATTATCCATACAGGCATGTTCGACTTTGAACGGGTGGCTACTTCGGCGGGATGGATTCGCGGAATAGAGAAACAGGCCACCGAAGAGGAAGAGAAAGAAGCGCACGGACATCACCGCCACCATGAAGACGGGCATGCGCAGCCTCACGAAGAACACGAGCACCGTCACGAAGCGCACGGACACCATCATCACCATCACGAAGGGGGCGAAGTGGAAGAGTACGGCATCGGCACTTTCGTTTACTACCGCCGTCCGGCATTCGACATTCACAAATTCGACCACTTCATCGCCACCAGATGGAGCCGCAACATCATCCGTGCCAAAGGCGTATGCTATTTCAGCCACAACCGCGACATGTCCTACCTCTTTGAACAGGCAGGCACCCAGAAGCAACTGACCGAAGCCGGCTTGTGGTATGCCACAGCACCCGAAGAAGACCTGATTGAATTAATGCGTCAGGAACCCGGCCTGATGCGTGACTGGGATGAAAAGTACGGAGACCGTATGCAGAAGATAGTCTTCATAGGACAGCACATGGACAAAGAGCAGATTATACGCGACCTCGACGAATGCCTTGAATAAGGCGTATTTCCGTTTCCACCGGAGAAGACGGCTGTTTCCCTAATGGAAACGCCCGTTCCCCTTAAAGGAAACCCGAATTTCCAAGCAGGGAAACCGAAGTTTCTACCGTAGGAAACTGACGTTTCCCTTTAAGGAAACCGGAATTCCCGCCATGGGGCAGCCACATTACGCTGCATTTCAGCCGGCTATCCCCACCAGTCATACCGTTCTACGTACTCGTCGAAGTAGTCATCAAGCCGCAGGCCGAGAGCTTCCGCCTGGCTGACAATGTACTGCTGGGCCGTAGGGTCGATAAGGTATTCCCCTTTACGGGCGAGGTAATAGTTCTTACGCCCGAAGTAGGAAATAAGCCGCAAGCGGAATGTGCCCGCCACCCGAACCGTCAGCAACTCTGCCACCCGGGTGAAACCGCGGGCGTAGCGCACCGGCGTATTCGGACGGTAATATTCGCACTCTCCTTTCATCGACTCCAACTTCCGGGGACTAAGCGTAGGCAGGAACGGATATTGCGGGGAAGCGTTCTGCAAGGCTATATAGCGCAGGCAGGTAAAGCGTTTCGTACAATCGGCAGAGGCACATACACCGAAGTTGTAAGGCGCCTGCGAATTCTCTAAGTTATTCATTTATTTTACAGATTAGTTTGTCTCAACGCTTCATAGACAGCCGGATGCAGGAAATAGCGCACGTCCCTGCCCTCTTCCATCGCCTGGCGGATAAAGGTAGAACTTATTTCGAATGTGGGCGAAGAGGCCAGTTTTACATTTTGAGGTAAAGTTTTCCCGTCCACCGCATAACCGGGACGGGGATAAATAAGAATAAAGTTTTCCGCAAGAATACGCTCCGACTGATACCAGCGGGAAAAGAGCGCCCAGTTATCAGAACCTATGATAAGGTGAAAAGTATCCTGCGGGTAAGCCTGTTTCAATTTATCAAGCGTATGGACGGTATAAGACGGGCGCGGCAGATGAAACTCGAAATCGGAAGCCCGGAACTTGGGATACCCCTCGATGGCAAGCCGCACCAGCTTCAGGCGAAGCTCATCGCTCATCAGAGAAACTTCTTCTTTCAGCGGATTATGCGGTGTCACCATAAACCAAACCTCGTCCAACCCTTCGTATTCACAAAGATAATTGGCAAGAGCCAGATGTCCGATATGTACCGGATTGAACGAACCGCTGAAAATACCTATATTCACTTGGTAAATTGAAAATTAAGAATTGAGAATTAAAAAATGCCGGAAACTATGCTGTCAAAGTTCTCCTTTCAGACGCTTCCAACAGCCGTAAATATTTACGCCGCTTATGAACATCACGATAAGCATGGCTGCGGCCGGAGTGTATTCCTTCAGGTCGACATTCAATATAGCCAAAACAATAGCTCCCAGGAACAGAACGATATTCAGGACTAACAGGAGCTTATTGGCTCTCGGCGATAGCTTTTTGATTTTTGTCCGCTTCATCGGTTCAAGAATTGAGTTATTACTTTTAAAGCTTCCGCTTTAGCCGTCTCCAAATCATCGTTCACAATCACCGTATCGAACTTCGGCGCGAAACCCAGTTCGTATTCGGCTTTCGCCACACGGCTCTCGATTACTTCGGGAGCATCCGTGCCGCGACCTACCAAACGCTTCCGCAGTTCTTCCACCGAAGGCGGCTGGATAAAAACGGACAAGGCACGCTCTCCGTAGAATTTCTTGATATTACAACCGCCCACTACATCTACGTCGAATACAACATTCTGTCCGGCTGCCAACTGCTTTTCCACCTGTGCTTTCAGCGTTCCGTAAAAGCGGTCCTGATACACTTCTTCGTATTCCAGAAACTCATCATTGGCGATGCGGCTCCGGAACTCTTCGGGAGTGAGGAAGAAATATTCCACACCATTCCGTTCGGCGCCGCGTGGCGGACGGCTGGTTGCGGAGATAGAAAAAGCCAGGTTCAGGTTCTGCGTCAGCAGATAGTTGATAATTGTGGACTTGCCCGAACCGGAGGGGGCGGAAAATATAATCAGTTTACCCATCTATGGTATTTGCTATTTGACGATTGACAATTTACTATTTAATACGCTGCATGAATATTCGGGACTTGTTCCTTACATTACATTCAGGACTTGTTCCTTAATCTGCTCCAACTCATCTTTCATCTGCACTACAATCTTCTGCATTTCAGCGTGATTGGATTTACTGCCCAAAGTATTGATTTCGCGTCCCATCTCCTGCGCGATAAAGCCTAACTTCTTGCCTTGTCCGCTGCCGCTCTCGAGCGTGCTGATAAAGTATTTCAGATGATTGGAAAGACGTTGCTTCTCTTCATTGACATCAAGTTTCTCAATATAGTAGATAAGTTCCTGTTCCAAACGGTTCTTATCATAATCTACGCTCAATGTCTTTTCAAGGGCATCCGTGATACGGTCTTTGACCTTTCCTACCCGTTCCTGCTCGTACGGGGCGACCGACTCAAGCAACCGGGCTATATTCTCGATTTTCTCACGGAACTTCTTCTCCAACGCCGTACCTTCCTGCTTGCGGAAATCTATCAGATGCCCGATAGCCTCTTCTACCGCTACGTGAACCACCGCCCACTCCTCGTCACTCAATTCCTGCGTTTCATTCTTCGTCATTACGTCCGGCATACGAAGCAGTGTAGCAAACCAATCGGCAGGTTCGGGGATACCGGCAGACGCGGAAATCTCCTTAATCCGCTTATAGTACGCCTCTACCAACTCCTGGTTGATAGGAGTGGCCAGTTGTTCCGCATCTTTCTTTTCAATCCAAAGGCTGAAATCGACCTTACCGCGTTCCAGCATCCTGGATATTTCATTGCGGATTTCCATTTCCTTTTCCCTGTAAAGCGGAGCGATACGGGCAGACAAATCCATAGCTTTGCTGTTGAGCGACTTAATTTCAACATTGATTTTCTTATCGGGCAATTCGGCAGTTGCTTTGCCATAGCCTGTCATAGATTGTATCATAACAGTATAATTTTATTTTCTTAGCTAATTATCAAAGAGTTACAGTCCGCACAAATCTCTCTCGCCCGTAACTCTTCTCCAAAATATCCGACAAAGATAGCTATTCTCAATGATTATTTATTGCATTCATTGAGAATTCTTTGAGCAAATGTCAAACCAAGCTTTCCTACAAACAACTTGTGTAATCGAAACAAATCACGTAAATTTGCCACAATAAAATTCAGAATAGAAGTTATGTCATGTATCTTGCACATTGAAACGTCCACTTCAGCCTGCTCCGTAGCTGTGAGCGAAGACGGGCAGAACGTTTTCAAAAAAGAAGACCTGAACGGTCCTTCACACGCAGTATCATTGGGAGTATTCGTGGACGAGGCGTTGTCGTTTGCCGACAGCCATGCCATGCCGCTGGATGCCGTTGCCGTAAGTTGCGGCCCCGGTTCGTACACAGGATTACGCATCGGTGTATCCATGGCGAAAGGCGTTTGTTACGGCCGGAACCTGCCTCTCATCGGCCTTCCTACCCTGAAGGTGCAATGCGTGCCGGTGTTGCTTTATCACGACGATTTACCGGAAGATGCATTGCTGTGCCCTATGATTGACGCCCGGCGCATGGAAGTGTACGCCGCCGTGTACGACCGCGCACTGAAACCCGTACGTGACATAGCAGCGGACATTGTAGATGAAAACTCATACCGGGAGTTCTTGGATAAGTCCCCCGTCTACTTCTTCGGTGACGGTGCGGCCAAATGCAAAGAAAAGATAGTCCATCCCAATGCGCATTTCATCGACGGCATCCGTCCACTGGCAAGCATGATGTTTCCACTGGCGGAAAAGGCAATAGCCGAAGAAGATTTTAAAGACGTCGCCTACTTCGAACCGTTCTATTTGAAAGAGTTCGTAGCGAGCCAACCGAAAAAACTTATTTAGTGATGAGTGTTTAGTGATTAGTGATTAATGCCATGCGGCATAATAGCGCAGCCTACTAATCGCTAAACACTAATCATTAATCACTAATCACTAATCATTAATCGTTAATTACTAAAAGATTATGCAATATAATACTCAACAAAAACGGATGCCTTTGCCCGAATACGGACGCAGTATCCAAAACATGGTAGACCATGCATTGACAATCGAAGACCGCTCCGAACGTCAACGTTGTGCAAACACGATTATCAACATCATGGGAAATATGTTTCCCCACTTGCGTGATGTACCCGATTTCAAGCATAAACTTTGGGACCATCTTGCCATCATGTCCGACTTCAAGCTGGACATTGATTATCCATACGAAATTATCCGCAAAGATAATTTGAAAACCAAACCGGAAACAGTCCCTTATCCCAGTACCAAAATACGTTACCGCCACTACGGCCGTACTTTGGAAGTACTGATTAAGAAAGCCATCGACTTCCCCGAAGGAGACGAGAAACAAAATCTCGTTGCACTGATATGCAACCACATGAAGAAAGACTATATGTCCTGGAATAAGGATACTATCGACGACCGCAAAATAGCGGACGACCTTGCAGAACTGTCCGACGGCAAACTGCAAATGACCGATAGCCTTCTCCGCCTTATGTCTGAACGGATCGAGCAGAATTATCGTCCGAAAATGAATAATCAGAACAACAGGAATAACAATAGAAATAATAAAAGAAAATACTAAATAAAGCGATTAGCGATTAGTGGTCAGTGATTAGCTTTTAATGCCATACGACATCACCCTTCCACCACTAATCACTAATCACTAACCACTAATCACTAATCACTAATCACTAACCATTACTTCCATGGCCTCATTTGTAATAGAAGGCGGACACAGCCTTTCCGGTGACATTTATCCTCAAGGAGCGAAGAACGAGGTGTTGCAGATTATCTGCGCCACGCTGCTCACCGCCGAAGAGGTGACAGTGCACAACATACCGGATATTCTGGACGTGAATAACCTGATTCAACTGATGCGGGATATGGGAGTGAACGTATCGAAAAAAGGCATCGATACATACAGCTTTCAAGCGGCCAATGTTGATTTTGCCTATTTGGAGAGCGACGAGTTCCTGAAAAGATGCTCCAGCCTGCGCGGTTCGGTTATGCTCGTAGGACCAATGGTGGCGCGCTTTGGCAAAGCTATGATTTCCAAACCGGGCGGAGACAAGATAGGACGCCGCCGTTTGGATACACATTTCATCGGTATACGGAATTTAGGAGCCGACTTTGTTTACAACGAAAGGCGGGAAGTCTACGAAATATCCGCCCGGCAGTTGCAGGGAAGCTATATGTTGCTGGACGAAGCATCTGTAACGGGAACCGCCAATATCGTAATGACGGCTGTACTGGCGAAAGGTAAAACAACCATTTACAATGCCGCCTGCGAGCCTTACATACAACAGCTATGCCGGATGCTGAACCGTATGGGCGCAAAAATAGAAGGCATCGCTTCCAATCTGCTCACTATCGAGGGGGTAGACGAACTGCATGGAACAGACCATACCATTCTTCCGGACATGATTGAAGTAGGAAGCTTCATCGGTATGGCGGCCATGACGAAAAGCGAGCTAACCATCAAGAACGTTTCGCACGAAAACTTAGGTATCATCCCCGACAGTTTCCGGCGTTTGGGCATCAAAATGGAACGTCTGCCCGGAAGTCTTAAAAATCGTCTCCTTAAGAACATTCTGCGCATATACCAGACTGTTTCTGAAGCCGAATTTCTGTGCAAAATACGAATCTATGTTTGCCGTAAGCTTAAGTCCATCCGACAGCACCGGCTTATCCGCCTCCGTTTCATTTCCTATAGCCGCCTGCTTACCCGAAAACGTAAAAAGCGGCACTAGGCTGATTACAAGAAAAATGGCAATATATATTATATTTATCAGATTCTTTTTATTTATCCTATTTTTCACACCTATCCCCATTTCCATACTGCACATTACGGCGCACAACCAGCGCCGTGCCTGTAAAAATCTGTTTTACCGGTTTAAGAAAGCTTCTGCCGTCAAAACCTGAAATATATGAACGGATTATAGCTTCCAGCCGCAAGCTCCATAATACACAGAAGATATAAAACCACGGACGCCGCCATCCCCGCATACCTTGTCACCTTGTTTTCCGGCAGCCTCTTAAGAACCGGTGTACATGCAGCCACCGCTATGAATGTGGTTATTATAAAAAGAGGGCTCATAACCGATACGGCCGTCATCACGCCTGTGTGTGTCGCATTAAATGCGAACATATTGGCTATAAAATGCCCTGCCTGCGCCATATTGTCAGCCCTGAATATGACAAAGCCTATCGTGACGGCAAGAAGCGTGTAGACATGTCCGGCAATGCTTAAAAATACATTTTTCTTCGCCGGCTGATTGTCTATGAGTGCCTCCGCCGTATTCTCGTTACTGCGCGGCTTTTTTTCCTTGACCAGAGCCGTCTCCAGCATGGTGAGAAGCCCATGGTATATTCCCCACACCACGAATGTCCAGTTCGCCCCATGCCAGATTCCTGTACATAAAAATACAAAAAATCTGTTAAAGAGCGTTCTTGCCTTCCCCTTTCTGTTGCCGCCCAGCGGGAAATACAGATATTCCCTAAACCACGAGGTGAGCGATATATGCCATTTTTTCCAGAACTGCCTCACAGAGGACGCGGTATACGGATAGTCAAAGTTCTCCGGAAATGTAAATCCGAACATCTTACCCATTCCGACAGCCATATCACTGTAGCCTGAAAAGTCAAAATATATCTGGAAAAGGTAGCACACCGCTCCCACCCATGCCGAAGCTGTGTCGAGCTGTGCCATGTCAAGTGCGAACATCTTGTCCACCGCTGCAGCCATCACATTTGCGATGAGCATTTTCTTGGAAAGACCTATTATGAATCTGCGGATTCCGGCTGAGATTTCCTCCGCGCCCACCTGTCTGTCCCTTAGCTGCTCTCTCACTGAATTGTATTTTACTATAGGTCCTGCGACGAGCTGCGGAAACAGACAGATATACAGCATCACATCGAAAAAGCTTCCCGGGCGTTTCTCATCATCCCGGTATGTATCTATGACATACGACATCGCCTGGAATGTATAGAAGGATATTCCTATCGGCATACTGATTCCGGGTTCCCTTATATTGATGAACGGAATGGCATTGAGTGACTGCACTATGAATCCGGCATACTTAAATACAATAAGGAATGCCAGATTGATAACCACACCGGCCGCCAGCACCGGCTTTCTGCCCCATACGAACCTGCCGAGCACGAAATTAACCAGTATCGACAGGAGCAGCAGCAGAATATATGCAGGCTCACCCCATGCATAGAATAACAGACTTGCCACTATCAACAATATATTTCTGACCGTGGTGTTCCGAATTGCCGTGTGCAGTATAAAAACTATCGGCAGAAATGCAAATAAAAAAACAGCTGAAGAAAAGACCATTTTTCACCTCTTATTTCATGTAAATATAATCCATTATATACACCGCGACTTTTCAATACAAGTGAAATCTTAGAGCATGAAAAATTTCACCCATTGGAGCTTCGCGTGCTGTTTCCCTGCTTCCGGTTTATGAAGGTCACCAGCTCCCTGATTAGTATAAATGCCAGCGGTCCTGTTATAACGCCCGCCACGCCGAACAGCACCAGCCCCACATACACGGCGGCTAACATTCCGAGCGGGTGTGTGCCAAGCCCTTTCCCCATGAGCTTCGGTTCAAGGTATTCGCGCACGACGTAGCTTATAAAACACATTGCAAGAAGAACAGCCGCATATCTGTAGCTGCCGCACAGCACGCACACCACCGCCCACGGCATGAGGATAGTTCCCGTCCCGAACACAGGAAGGGCATCGACAAGCCCCAGCACGATTCCGAGCAGAAGCCAGTATGGGTTTCTCAGCCACAGGAGCCCCACACCGCAGATTACCATTGTGATGGTCATTATTATCAACTGTGTTTTGATAAATGTATATATAATCTTTCCTGTTCTGGTATAGAAAAAATCGAACTCCTCCGCATACTGTGACGTTCCTGCCGCCTCTAACATCCTGTCATAATCCTTCATAAAAAAATATAATGCCATAAAGAATATCACAAACACACCTGAGAAGGTTATGAAGCCTTTGAAAG
>OGYJ01003003.1_pt1 | contig 10455 bp, 9 predicted proteins | sample 1576531 | NCBI WGS metagenome assembly OGYJ01 (sample SAMEA3541574, study PRJEB24748) | human gut metagenome | biome: human gut; feature: human-associated habitat; material: faeces | place: China | collected 2012 | reverse complement strand
CGATGATTTTGTCGGGTGAAACAGCGGCAAAATGAATCGGGTGTGTTGCGGGGCGGTATCGGAACTCCACACAGCGTCTTAAACAAAAGAAAATGCGAGCGACGTCAGTGACGGCACTCGCACAAAAGATTACTCTTTTTAATATCAATGATATTATATGTGAACTAATTCAACTTGTCAACAACTTTTTTCAGAAATTCAAAAGAAGTTGCTATCAATTTGTTTTCTTCTGGACCTTCAAAATAATCTATATGCCTTTGCATTCGACCGTTTACGAATTCAGTGAGTTGCTTTATCCGACGTTTTTTGACGGAAGGGCTAACAATTTTGTTATAAGCATATAGCAAGCAGACAATTTCAAACATCGGACGGCTTGTCAATTTGCTGCGGCGTTCACCAGCTGAGATATTGTCGAGTGATGCAATAAAGGCCGAGATCTCAGGTGATGGCCTTGTTGTGCTCGTGCGAGACAGCGCATTGAGCAAACAGTTATTATGCGCGCAAGCATTGCGCAAACTTTTGACCGGATTCAAAACTCTTTGGGGTAACAGTGGTGTAAACTGTGGATTTCGTTCTGCATAAAAACGGTACATACGCAAAAATTCGCCAAATCCAATCAGTTCTTCCAGAACCCACATTGGACAATCAACGTCATAAATACGTGTTGATAGATACGCCTGCGGACTCTGTGCCGGGAAAACAGAACATACTGCAAAATACTTTTCAATTAGTTCGCCTGTAAAGGAGGCGTCTGTTTTTCGTTCGATAGCTGCCAAAATCTCCGGGTATTGTGCAAGAAAATCACGGACGATTGCATAGCCGTCTTCACTCGGATTTTCTTCTAATTCACGCAGAAGCGAAACTTTCAAATCATGCTCTACATCAATGCACATTTGCAGAAGAAGCTCCCTTAGGTAAAAATCCAGTGTAGACAGCTCAGTCAAATATGCAAACTCAAGATGGATGTATTTTCCTGCATTTGGGCCAGCAATATGTTTGGGGTAATTTTTTCGATAAGATGCTGTGCGCAGATAATTGTTTCTCTGTGAAAAACATTCTACGGCCTGTTCTTCTGAAATGAGATGAAATTGGATACCTTTTTCATCATGGAGCATCTGAACAAGTTCTTCCGCAGTCTTTTTCGGTTTCATTTTAGAATTTTCGATTATGCTCACATCCTGTTCAATCGTTCTTTTTCAGTTGCCCCATCAATTCCTGAAAACTTTCCAGAGCACTCTGCAAATTTTCAATAATATCCGCGGCAAGTTCGTTCGGCGCAGGGAGAGTGTCCAAATCGGCAAGCGACTTGTCCTTCAGCCAGAAAATATCCAGACTGGTTTTATCACGTTCCAGAATTTCATCTACCGTGAATCTGCGCCAGCGGCCTTCTGAATTTTCCTGCGACCATGTTTCTGTGCGTTCGTGGCGGTTTTCCGGATGATAGCATTGAATGAAATCCTGCAGGTCAGCGTCCGTCATGGGATGCTGACGAAGCGTAAAGTGAACATTTGTGCGAAAATCGTAGATCCAGACTTCCTTTGTCTGACGCTCTGGGCTGGCGGGACGCTTATCGAAGAAAATCACATTTGCCTTTACACCCGGCTTGTAAAAAATGCCAGTTGGCAGGCGGAGAATGGTGTGCAAGTCCGTGGTGTCCAACAGCTTTTTACGGATGATCTCGCCTGCACCACCCTCAAACAGAACGTTATCCGGTACAACAACGGCCGCCTTTCCGGTCGGCTTCAGAATCGTATTGATATGCTGGATAAAGTTGAGCTGCTTATTCGAGCTGGTCGTCCAGAAATCCTGCCGGTTGTAGACCAGATCCTCTTCTTCCTGCTCCTCTTCTTCATTGGTGAAGGTGATGGAGGATTTTTTACCGAACGGCGGGTTCGTCAGTACATAGTCTACACGATAACCCGGGTCAGACAGCAGCGCATCCCCGCGTATGACGGGGACTTTGCCGTACAGGTCACCGATATTGTGCAGATACAGATTCATCAGGCAGAGTTTGAAGGTTGCAACCACAAGTTCAGTTCCATAGAACGTTTCGTTTTTCAGGAATTCTTTCTCTGTGCGGTCGAGTGCATAGTTCTTTGGGTCAGCCAAGAACGCCTGTGCAGCAAGGAAAAAGCCGCCGCTTCCACAGCAGGGGTCAGCAATGGTCTTTTTCGGTTCCGGGCGAAGACAAGCCACCATTGCTTTGATGAGCGGGCGGGGTGTAAAATACTGCCCTGCACCACTTTTTACGTCCTCGGCGTTCTTTTGCAGCAAACCTTCGTAGATCTCGCCCTTCACATCGGAGGACATGGACACCCAATTTTCCTTGTCGATCATCTGCACCACGCGGTACAGGATGGAAACATTGCTGATTTTGTTGACGGCCCCTTTGAAGATCTGCCCTAAAATGCCGCCCTCATCGCCCAGCCGCTCCAGTATAGCGCGGTACTGATTTTCCAGCTCTGCGCCCTTAAGCGTGTTCATATCCGACCAAGTGTAACCTTTAGGGATGCCGGTTTCTCGCTTATACGGCGGGCGGGAGTATTCATCGGACATTTTCAGGAAAATCAGGTAAGTAAGCTGCTCAAGATAATCGCCATAGGATACGCCATCGTCCCGCAGCGGATTGCAAAGTCCCCAGACTTTGGAGACGATATTAGAAGATTGTTCTGACATTATATTTATTCCTTACGCATGTAGTTCTTTTCGGGCCACCCAGAAAGATTCAGTCGGCTTGATTACAAGAATATCAACTGGACCACCCACGGTTTTTACACAGTTTTCAAAAGCCATCGTTTTAATCGTGACATCAACGGCATATTGGGCAAAATTGATTGCATCTTGCAAGTTGAAGAAGTTGAAATTTATTCCATGATTTTGAATGGCACAATAGGTTTCATCAGGATTTTTAGCATAAAGCTGTGTAAACAGTTTGGATAGCGTTGCGGTTTCACCATCCCAAACAGCACCGGAAAAATTCGTACTAAAATTTTTTATAGATTGATCAGCGACAAAAAGTTGCTTCACAACAGGTAGTGTATTATTAGAATCATGGTCGGAAATAATAAAATGAGTATTTAAGTGTGGATTGACATTGCTAAAGTAATTCAGCAAATCATTTGATACTTGTCCAACACTGCTATCTGCATTGACTTTTTCATGAATGAATTTTTCAATATATCCAGCAATTGGCGTTTGATTGATACTCGCATCTCCACAAGTGGAAATGCCGATATGCTCATTACACTGGAACGTTTTATAGGTTGTATCGGTAATCTGTGCACCACACAAGGTTTCAAAATTTCCATTACCAAGTTGCTTTGTGAAGTTATAGGTTGATCTACTGTCACTTGCCATGACAATCCCTTCGCTGGTATAAACGGTGATGATAAACGACATAGTGAAACCTCCTTTAGTGTGATTTATTGTGTAATAAACTCAGAATAGTCTGTATAACGGTTATACCGACCAATCGTAGACAAAAGCTCCTGAATGCGTTCTTCTTTACAATCGGGATGCTCTTGAATTTCAACAAACAGGCATAAAAGCTGTGTGGTCGTGATAAGCGTCTGCTCGCGACTTGTGCTGTATTTCAACATCTGATCAGGAAACACTTCTTCTGTGCGCTGATCCAAGGGTAACGTATTATAACCATTTACAATCAGCAGTGCTCTAGGTTGATGCCCATGGTCTATTAAAAACTGCGAAGCCCATTTTTCAAGCTGTGCAGCATGTTTTTCAGCGGCACTCTTGCCAACGCCTTTAATCTCAGCAACGATATCAATGTTATTATATTTAGCAATCACATCACTGCGTTTTTCTTCCGCCATGCAAAGTTCAAAGCCAAGCTCAGAAAGAACTTGCTTTACAATATCTTCAAGTGCTGCTCCAGTTTCTGTCAGTAACCGTTTGTAGTTTATTATATGCTCTAGCTTTTTTTGCTTGCTTTCAAGCGTTCTCTTTAGTTTTTCGATTTTTTGTTCGGCTTGTTGTTTTGCTTCAATTGCGTTTACCTCGTCTAAAATGTGGAAATTTTCGGTCCAATCTGGTAAAGCATTCACCTCTTTTTCTAAATACAACTGATTGTCAAGGTCGTAAATGCTTTTTAAAAAAGTTTTTGCAGCTCTTTGCCCTTTTTGAGTTTCTACTGCGATATCTGAGGCCATTGTTGGTAAAAAAATAATCATTCCATTTTTATATTTTTGCGTGAAAGAAATCGCCCTGTTTGTTCTTCGGATTTTGGCCAGTACAACTCCCTTTTGAACTTCAAAAGCTGCATTATATTCCAAGTTGTCTTTATTTACTTCAAAGAAATTATTAAATGGTGATTCCCCGCAAAATGCAATTTCCTTTCCTTGTAGATGATCAAAGATTAAAGGAATCGGTAGAAACGAGTACATATCAAATTCAACAGGATCGTTCGATAACTCAAACGTTGTTTTTTCTACCTTAGAATAGCAGTTTTCATTATATCCTACAAGAATAAAAACATTGCGGCCATCATTTAATATTTCACTGAGTTGCTTTTTTATGTGTTCAAAATCTTCTGATAATTGACTCGCATCGGGCTCTTTCACATAATATTTATTTTTGAATTTCTTTTGGTAACGGCCATCCACATACTGATCTATAAGATTTGTACTATCAATAATTACTGCATCATAGTCTAAAAGCGATATTTTTGATGAGAAAATGTCTTCTTGAAAATTCGGAAAATGGAGTGATTCAAAGTCTGTATTCAATCCCAAAATTTTCGGATTTCGCATACTTAAACGCTTCCTTCCTCAAACGCCTGTTTCAAAATACTCTGCCGCATTGCATCCGCCTGTGCAAGCGCGGTATCAACTGTTTTTTCAATGCTATCGCAAACTGAAAGTTGCTCTTCAACTTTATCTACGATTTCTGTTGCGGTAATATCATCGACAATTGGAACAGGGGTATCTCGGATATCATCAAGTCCTAATCCGAGTTTTCCACCACCACGCTTGTTCTTTAGCAAATCTTTCTGCCCATATTCACTTCGCAGATACCACGCCATGAATCTTCCTTGCACTGGGTTTTGAAATCGGACTAAAGCAATATGCTGATTTATATATGCTTCTTCAACCTTCTCTGAGACAAAACCAATGCTTCCAAGGTCGGCAGTAATAGAAACGAGTACATCATTGGGCTGCAATCTTGTCCGAACGCCCTCTGCATTATCCGGTGGAGTGATATGCTGAATATCTCTGAAGTCAATATCAATGCCACTATGTGTTAAATTTCCGATTCTTACAAATAAAGCACCGCTGTTAGAATAATACTTTGCCCAGCCTCGTGAGCCACTTGTAACAACCATAGTCAAATTACGAATAGAGTCCTTTTTCTCAAAATCAGAAAACGCATCTTTCAATACTGCCTGCCGATACACCGCCAACTGCTCTTTTGTAGTTTTGAGCGTATCAACAGCCTTGTCGAACTTTGAAAAAAGTTCTTCAATGCGGGCAACGATTCGATTTTGAATTTCTAAATTCGGCAAAGAAAATTCTATCTTTTCAAGATTTTTTCATGAAATACGTTTTCTGGTGGTTCCGCTTTCATATTGCTTAATTTGTGAACGAAATGTACTTGAATTTATCAAATACATAATATATTGTGGATTTATAGAAATATCTTTTATCCGCAGAATCGCAATATCAACTGCTGTGATGTAAGCTCCTTCTAGTGGAAAAATACAAGCCCGCCCAAGCGGTTCGGGAAGTCTTGCGATTAAAATATCACCCTTTTCCAAGAAAGTACAATGAAGTCTTTCCGCTGTTTCTAAAGTGATATATTTTGACGATTTATCTTTAAATTCTCCATCGCCAATATCTGCAAGCTGAATAAGACGAACTTTACCCCTTACATCTTGATCTTTCTTTTCAATCCAATCTCCATCACAAAGCAAGCCACCATTTGAAATAATATCTACTAATGTCATTTACGCTACCAATTCCTCATTCATTTCATCCAAAATCTCCTGATACTTTTCCCCGAACACCCGATAGAACCCACCCAAGCCGCCTTTGCTGTCAAACGGCGTATACTCCAAGTCCTCCGGCAGAATGCTCAGCGATGTGATGATATGCTCCTTGATCAGCCGCAGCCATTCCATCTGTTCAGCGGTAAAGTGAACCGCACCGGTATTGCGGCGGAAAGTCCACTGTTTGAAGTTATAGTTTACCCGGTCGGCAAAAGGCGAAAGGGTATCCGTATAGCCCATCTGAAAACGGATAATGGAAATCAGGTCGGTCAGCTGAGCGAGTGTGCCTTTCTTTACCTTGTCAGGCTGCTTGATGGCATAACAATCCCACAGACGCTCGACCGTGATGCCCTTTGCTTTGAGTTTTTGATAAAGTTCCGTCAGTTTTTTCAGTACCATCGGACGTTTTTTATACGTTTCATTGTAGATGATGCGCAGGGCAATGATCTCATCTTTATTTTCCTCGATGAAATTCTTAAATGTAGAGATCACCCGGTCTGCCGTTTCCTCCTGATTGGTGTCATAACCGGCAAAGAGTACTTTGTCCAGATTAACGCTGTCGATGATCTGGTCATGGCTGCGGCGGACATTTTCAATAAAATCGCGCACTTCCGGCTTCTGGAAAGGTGCAACGGCCTGTTTGATGAGCTCTTTCTGGGTCTGTGCAAGCTGTTCCGGTGCGGGCGTAAGCACGCCGCTTTCTGCTTGTGCTTTGGCATGAATGACATCTTCATCAAAGGCATTCAGCAGATTCTCCGCAACCTGCTCTGCGGTCTGCCCTACGGTTTCTTTAAACTGCTTGTGTTCGCTGCGTTCCATCCTGCGGCTGAGACGAATCACACGGTTTGCAAGAGAAGTCAAAGTGTCCTCATCCCGTGCACCGAGTGCAATGTTCATCATCAGTTCCTTCATGGAAACCGCCGGCTTGCGTTCCAGCGTGCGGGTCTCGGTCTTTTTGGATTTGGTTACACCCACTGCATCCACGATCACAAAATGATCTTTGTTTTCCGTAGCAGAAGGTGTTACCTTTTGTAAATCATCCTTGCCCAGCGTGCGGGTGCCGCGGCCTTTCATCTGCTCGAAGTAATTGCTGCTGCGCACATCCCGCATGAACAGCAGGCACTCGATGGGCTTTACATCCGTACCGGTCGCGATCATATCCACGGTAACGGCTATACGTGGGTTATAGTCATTTCGGAACGAGCTGAGAACGGCTTCCGGATTCTGCGCACTGTAAGTGATCTTTCTGCAAAAATCGTTTCCTTCGCCGAATTCTTCCCGGACGATCTGCACAATATCGTCTGCATGGCTGTCCGTCTTGGCAAAAATCAGCGTTTTGGGGACTTCTTTCCGGTAGGGGAACAGCGTGGTATGGAGTGCTTCTTTGAAGGTGCGAATCACAGCACGGATCTGGCTTGGATTTACGACATCCTTATCCAACTTGGACTGTGTGTAGAACACATCCTCGTCCATCTGCTCCCAGCGTTTTGCGCGCGTCAGGCGGTTACGCCGCTCGATCAACTGCTTCAGGATGGTTGCACCATTTTTCGTCACATCGGTTTCAATCAGATAAATGTCCTCTCCAACGTTAACGCCGTCCAGAACGGCCTGCTCTCGCGTATATTCGCTGACAAAATTTTCATTGAAGTAGCCGATGGTTCGCTTATCCGGCGTAGCGGTCAGGCCGATGATAAACGCATCAAAATAGGAAAGCACTTGACTCCATACATTGTAAATAGAACGATGGCACTCATCTACGATAATACAGTCAAAAAACTCCGGCGGAATTTTGGCATTGTAGACGACCTCTTTTGGTGCTTTGCTTTCGGCGGTGACATATTCCGCAAAGGGAATCTCTTCTGCCTGTTCGTCCAGTTCTTCCCCTTTTAGAATGGAATACATCCGCTGAATCGTACTGATGCAGACCTGTACATCCCCGGAAATATAAGAATTTTTTAACCGGCGTACACCATACAATTCCGAAAAGCTGCGAGGATCGTCATTGGGTTTGTATGCCATGAACTCGCGCTCGGCCTGTTCACCAAGGCTGCGGGTATCTACCAGAAAAAGGATGCGATTCATTCTGCCGTATTTCAACAGCCGATAGGCGGCAGTAATGGCTGTAAAGGTCTTGCCTGCGCCGGTTGCCATCTGCACAAGAGCGCGCGGCCGATTTTCTGAAAACGAAGTGTCCAGACCATGAATTGCACTGATTTGACATTTGCGGAAGCCCGATTCATCCAGCTGCGGGATACGCTTCAGATTGTTGCGCACAGTGTCCGGTTCAGCAAGCCAGCGTTTCAACGTCTCCGGGCGGTGGAACGAGAATACCTCGCGCGAACGGTATTTAAGATCTGCGTAATCGGTAAAACGCACCAATTCGCCAGTGGCTTCGTAGGCGAACCGAACCTTGTACTCCCGCTTTACCCATTTGAACTGGCTATTTGCATAGCGGCTGGACTGCGTTTCCACGTCTGTCAGCGCTTGACCTTCTTCGTTTTTCTTTGCCTCTACAACACCAACTGGAACTCCCTCAATGAAAAGTGCATAATCCACCGGACCGGTATTGGTAGGGAACTCGCGCACTGCAACACCGGAAGCAACCGTCAGATTTAGTTGTTTCAGATCCTGAATTGTCCAGCCACTTTGCCGCAATCTGTTATCGATTTGTTCCCGCGCTCTTGCTTCCGGAGTCATAACGATGCACCTGCCTTTGCTATCTTAGAGCAAACTGTTGATACCTCTATTTTATAAGATGCAACACAATATTACAAGTGTTTCCTTTTTATAAATTTTAAAACGATATACTTCATGAGAATTTTTCAAAGTACTTGAAAATACGTAAAATTCATGGTATAAATTATACGAAACAATTGCTGCTTAGTATCTGTTGCTCAACAATATCTAAATGGGAGGTGCTTGCCATGACCGCCGTGATCTACGCTCGCTATTCCAGCGACAACCAGCGCGAAGAATCTATTGAGGGCCAGATTCGTGAATGTACGGCATATGCCGAGAAGAACGGCATCACCAATATGCTGAACGCTATCCAGATGGGCATTCTGACCAGCTCCACCAAGGAGCGGCTGGAAGCGCTGGAAGAACAGCGGAAGGAGCTGCAAGCCCGCATTGCCGAGGAACGGCTGGCTAAGCCAAAGATGAAAGAAGAGTTCGTCCGGTTCAATCGCAAGGGCAGGTTTGGAATACTGTTCTGACCGGCATATTTTGCGATATGCAATCCAACGATGTTGCAAACGATTGAAAAAGTTGGATTGCGATGGCTGCTCCGTTTCCGCAAGCTGGATATGACCCAGCCGGAGCAGCGGCAGGCACTGGTGGATACCTTCATCAATGCCATCTATCTCTACGATGATAAGGTACTTATTACCTTTAACTATAAGGAAGGTACAGAAACGGTCGCTTTCGGGGAAGCCGTGAAAGCGGAGAAAAGTTCGGATATGAGTGCGCGAGGTGCACCGGATTTTGAACGTCAAATCGTAAGATTTGGCGTTCTTTTTGTTAAGAACTTGAGTGAAGAAAAACCACCAGCTAAGCTGGTGGAATAAAAACGGCTTTAGCCCTAGACAAAGAGAAATAACAAAGACATAGATAGTTTAAGCCATACTACATGGAGATGTCAATACCATGTAGTGTTTGCACCGAAATATCGGAGAATGGTGATATATGGCCAAATCAAAAAAGATATTGGTCAGATACTGCGGCAAAGGTGGCGATGTCTTCACGATACAGAGAGTACGGCGACCAGACCCCTGCATTGATGAGGTTGCCCTTGTACAGTTCCAGACGCACCTTGCCGGTGACATGCTCCTGTGTGGAGGTGACAAAGGCACTCAGAGCTTTGCGCAGCGGGCTGAACCACTGGCCATCATACACCAGTTCGCCAAAGGTGATGGCCAGCTCACGCTTCTTGTGGGCGGTGAGCTTGTCCAGCGTCAGAGTTTCCAACACTTCGTGGGCTTTGTACAGGATGGTGCCGCCGGGGGTCTCATAGACGCCGCGGCTCTTCATGCCCACAAGACGGTTCTCCACTACATCGTACAGGCCGATGCCGTTGCGGCCGCCGATCTCATTCAGCTTTGCGATGATGGCAACGGGCTTCAGCTTCTCGCCGTTCAGAGCCACAGGAGCGCCCTTTTCAAATTCCAGCTCCACAAACTCGGACTTGTCCGGTGCGGTCTTGGGACTGACACCCAATTCGAGGAAGCCGGCCTTATCGTACTGAGGCTCGTTGCCTGGGTCTTCCAGATCAAGACCCTCGTGGCTCAGATGCCACAGGTTCTTGTCCTTGGAGTAGTTGGTCTCCCGGCTGATCTTCAGCGGGATGTGATGAGCCTCGGCATAGTCGATCTCTTCATCGCGGCTCTGGATGTCCCACTCGCGCCACGGGGTGATGATCTTCAGGTCGGGTGCAAAGTGCATGATGGCCAGCTCAA
>OGYJ01002999.1_pt1 | contig 10468 bp, 9 predicted proteins | sample 1576531 | NCBI WGS metagenome assembly OGYJ01 (sample SAMEA3541574, study PRJEB24748) | human gut metagenome | biome: human gut; feature: human-associated habitat; material: faeces | place: China | collected 2012 | reverse complement strand
ATTTTTTTACATCATTTTTACTATCTGTTGGAGCAAGTGTAGTTGCCTACTATATTTGCAAGTGGTTGGATAGATAGTAACTTCAACAGCCAACCTATGAAGAAACCCTCGAAGTCGGTAGCTTCGAGGGTTTCGTTTTACCTACAATTATTGTAGCACACATTTCTGTGCATTTCAAGTATATGCCGAAAAATTATTATTATTCCTGATTAGAATTATTTAACACTTTTACAAGCAAAGATTCAAAGCTTTTTTCAAAGTTTTCGTCATCTTGTTTTGTACGCTTTTTCGGTCCTTTAATGTGGTGCTTGCCGTTTGACATTCTCGCCTTTTTGGCAAGGTGTCTGTCCATAAGCAGACCGCCTATGTTATCATCCGAGAAAATTTTCCCCGATTGATGAATACAGTACGCACCCTTTCCAAGCACAAGTGCCGCAACTCCGTAATCCTGAGTTACCGCAATGTCGCCCTTTTTACAAAGGTTGACAAGCGCCAAATCAACTGCGTCTGCACCTGCACCGATAATTTTTATCTCGCTGTAATCTGACTTTAGAACATGGTTTGTGTCACATAAAAGCACAACGGGAACATTGTGACTTTTTGCAATCCTTTCAACCAATTTTACAACAGGGCAGGCATCTGCATCAACAAGAACAGTTATACCGTTCATTATTTTTCCTCAATCTTAATTGAGTTGATAACAGGCTGATTTTTCTTTTCAACAGTACCGTTTGAATCTGTAACAGGTGTGTCCTTGCAGATTTTATCAACAATATCCATACCCTTTGTTACCTTGCCGAATGCGGCGTACTGACCGTCAAGATATGTGCTGTCAGCCTGAACAATAAAGAACTGTGAGCTTGCACTGTCGGGTTCATTTGAACGAGCCATTGAGATAACGCCTCTTGTATGTGAAAGGTTGTTTTCAACACCGTTCTGAGCAAATTCGCCCTTGATTGTCTTTTCACTGCCGCCTGTGCCGTCACCCTTTGGGTCACCGCCCTGAATCATAAAGCCGGTAATGATTCTGTGGAAAGTAAGACCGTCATAAAAGCCGTCTTTTGCAAGGTCAACAAAGTTCTTGACTGTAATCGGAGCAAGCTCCTCATAAAGCTCAACTTCAATTTTACCGTAGTCTTTAACATCAATAGTAGCTGTGTAGCTTGATTTGTAGTCGGTTGTGTCTGTGCTTGCGGATGTTGTTTCTTCGTTTGAAACTGCAGAAGTTGCTTTTTCAGAAGAACTGCTCTCTGTGTCACCGCCGCAACCGCTCATTAAAAAGCATGTGCAGAGAATAACTGCGGCAACCATGATTGCCGAAATCTTTTTAATTTTTGTCATTTTCAAATTCCTTTCATAAATAAACTTAATTTATTTTAGCATTATTATGTCTGCAAATCAACCTGAATTGACACAAAAATATAAATGTGTTAAAATTTTTTGTATGTGAAATACCGACAAAAGGGGAATGTGGCTTGAAAAATAATGAAATAACCGATATTACTTCAAAACGCAGATTGTTTGAGCTTAATCTCGGTGATGTCCGAAAGTACCGTGACCTTGTTATGCTGTTCGTAAAGCGTGATTTTAAAAATTCCTACAAGCAAACTGTACTCGGACCGTTGTGGATAATAATAAAGCCGTTCCTTTCAACATTTGTTTTTACCGTAATTTTCGGTATGATTGCCAATATCTCAACTGACGGAATGCCTCAATTCCTGTTTTTTATGGCAGGCAATATTTTGTGGTCATTTTTTTCAAGCTGTCTTAACGGCAGTTCATCAACCTTTATCGGCAACGCAAGGCTGTTTGGCAAGGTGTATTTTCCAAGGCTTGTAATGCCGTGCGCAAACATAATTTACAACACAATCGGTTTTTTGATTAACTTTGTAATGTTCTTTATACTTGTTCTTATATATATGTTTACGGGTTCAAATGTTCACCCGAATTTATGCGCATTGCTTATGCCTTTGATTTTGCTTTCTTCGGCACTTTTAGGCACAGGCTGCGGACTGATTGTTTCGTCTGTAACAACAAAATACCGTGACCTCGGTGTGCTTGTTTCATTCGGAGTAACATTGTGGATGTATATTACTCCTGTTGTTTATCCTGTTTCTCAGGTGTCGGATTCATTCCGTCCGCTTGCACTCTTAAATCCTGTTGCTCCGCTAATTGAAACATTCCGTTACGGATTCTTAGGCAGCGGAACATTCACGTGGCAATATCTCATATTGAGCTTTGCTGTTACGGCAGTCATTCTTCTGTTCGGAATAATCGTCTTTAATAAGGTAGAAAAGAATTTTATAGATACGGTATGATGTCATGACTGAAATGAATGAAAATTGTGTAATAAAAATTGAAAATCTTTCAAAAGAATATCGACTCGGTGCAATCGGTTCGGGAACTCTCCGTCATGATTTGCAGAGTTGGTATGCAAAAAAGGTAGGTAAAGAAGATCCGAATCAGAGAATCGGTGCCAAACAATACACAAAAGGCGACACATTTTTAGCACTTGACGGTGTGAACCTTGAGGTAAACCGTGGAGAACGCATAGGAATTATAGGCGCTAACGGTGCAGGCAAGTCAACTCTGTTAAAGGTTTTATGCAGAATTACTTCTCCGACAGACGGCAGAGTGCGTTTCAGGGGACGAATTGCCAGTATGCTTGAGGTCGGAACAGGCTTTCACGCTGAGCTTACCGGCAGGGAAAACATCTACCTTAACGGTGCAATCCTCGGAATGACAAAGAAAGAGGTCACTTCAAAAATAGACAGTATTATTAAATTTTCAGAGTGCGAAAAGTTCATTGACACGCCCGTAAAGCGTTATTCATCGGGTATGTTCGTAAAGCTTGCGTTTGCTGTTGCGGCACACCTTGATGCAGAAATCATGATTATGGACGAGGTGCTTGCTGTCGGAGATATGCACTTTCAGAAAAAGTGTATCGGGAAAATGCGTGACCTTGCAACCGAGGAGGACAGAACTGTCCTCTATGTTTCACACAATATGAATACTATTCGTGACCTTTGCGACAGGTGCATAGTTCTTGACCACGGCAAAATTGTTTTTGACGGCGATGTTGAAGACGCTGTAAAAATCTATCTCGGAAGTGCAAACGAAAATTTCCGTGCTATTGAATATGTCGGAAACGAACACAAGCATCATGCCGACAGAAACGACCTATGTCTGCAATTTGCCGGATATAACGGCAAAGAGGATAATATTTTCTATGATGACGAGCAGTTTTTGCTTGAACTCACATGGAAAAACAAGGCTGATATTGAAAATCTTTGCCTGCGTGTTGAAGTGAGCGATTACCGAAGATATCCCGTTACCGCATTTGTGGTTGAAAATTTCTATTCGGGAAAAAAGGGCGAAACCCACACGGCAAATTTGAAAATAGATGTATCAAAAATAGTCCGTGGCGGATACTATACACGCTATGTTTTCTACAGCAGAAAAAACGCCACCGCTCCATTTGAAACGCTTGAAGTTGCAGACGGCTTGACTTTCAGAAGGAGAAAACCCGATAAATACCAAAACACCTGGCAAAAAGCCTGGGGCAGTATTGAGATGAATGATATTGAAGTTGTATAAAAACAAATTGAAATTTACGGTTGGGCAAACAGTTAATATTAAAAGAAATATGTGTTCCGAATGTTGTGAACATCTAATTGAAATGTAATGAAAGGAACAATATGAGCGAAAGATCTGATTATTTTTAAACGCATATTTTGATGAATAACAAAAGGTCAGCACATAATCCGTGTTGACCTTTATTCTTTGTCAAAATTAAATTACGGCTCGACAAACGGCATATTAAAATACTCGGCAACTGATTTTGCAAGATTTCTGCCGATTGCATTAATATTGTCCCTAATCCATTGAGCTTCTTCGGGGTTATCGTGATATGCAACCTCAATCAATGCCGACGGTGATTTTGTTCGCCTGACTTCTGCAAGTGAGGTGGTGGGGATTATGTCAACATCGTTCGGTTCGGGATAAATATCCTTGTAATTCTTTTGCAGAATTTCAGCGAAACGCTTGCCGTTACTGCCTGTCGGATAGTAATAAATATCTGCACCCGTGTATCTGCCCGCCGAACCCTCGGGAGCGGCATTGCTGTGAATTGCAAGGTGCAAATCGTGATTGCCCTTGTTTGAATCTGCAATTGCCTGACTCAGCGTCATATCGGGATCGTTTCGCCTGAAATCTATTCCGCTTGCCCTCAAATAAGGCTCCATGGCGTCTGCAATAAGATTCATATAATATTCTTCGTTTCCTCCGTCAATATAAGGGTTGTACTCCTGCAATGACGGTGAAAGATAAACTGACGGCATAAAATCTCTCCTAAAATTAATCTCTTATCATTTTATTCGCAAAACCCGTGCCGTTGACAAATAATTTTCTTTTCAAAATTCAATTTGTATTGTATAATGATTACATATGATTTTGGTGAAAATGTTGGCAAGTGTATGATATCACAATTATTGTGTGTGAGCAGATTGTAACCGTAGGCAGAATGTCAAGCGTAGGGGCGGATATTGTTCTTTTAAAGAACTATTATTTAATGTAAAAACTTGCTTATTACTTTATGAAATTATGAAACGGAGAAATTATTATGACTGATGAAATGAGAGCAAAAGTTGAGAAAGTTATGAAAAATCTTGAACGCAACAAGATGAAACCTTATTTTTGTGAAAACAGGGAAGAGGCTCAGGCACTTGTAAAAACACTCATTAAAAAGGGTGAAACAATTTCATGCGGAGGTTCAAAAACTCTCGACGAAACGGGAATTTATCAGATAATTAATTCACCCGATTACAATTTTCTTGACCGTTCCGCACCCGGAATGACTCGTTCCGAGGTTGAAGAGGTTTACCGTCAGACTTTCAGGACAGACACATTTTTTATGAGCACAAACGCTCTTACCGAAAACGGAGAGCTTTATAATGTTGACGGCAACTCAAACCGTGTTGCCGCACTTCTTTACGGTCCGAAAAGCGTTATCGTTGTGTGCGGTATCAACAAAATTGTAAAGAATATTGACGAGGCAATCAAGAGAGTTAAAACAATTGCCGCTCCGCAGAATACAATCAGACTCGGCATTGAAACCCCTTGTGGGAAAACAGGCGAATGTGTTTCATTGAGAAAAGAAAATCCCGAGCTCTGTGACGGCTGTCACGGTGACACAAGAATCTGCTGTAACTATGTGGTATCTGCTCAGCAAAGACATATTGACAGAATCAAGGTTATTATCATCGGCGAAGAATACGGCTATTAATTCCTGTAAAGAAAAAAGCCGCATCAAAAGACACGGCTCGGGAGAACTTCAGAATGTAATCATCTGCAATTGTTCTGACTTTTGTTCTGGCTGTTCTGCTGATTTTTATTCTGATTGTTGTTCTGATTCTTATTCTGGCTGTTCTGCTCGTTCTTGTTCTGATTGTTGTTCCGATTCTGATTGAAATTCATTTCAACACCTCCTTTACAAAACTATTATTAACCCGAAAAGGCTTGTTTATTCATGAATGATTTTTTATTGCGAATGAAATCACTTCTGGGTGATGAATTTGACGAATTTTTAAAATTTTATAACAGTGACGATTTCATAAAGGGACTTCGTGTCAACACCTTAAAATGTTTGCCCGAAAAGCTTTGTTCACTTCTTGATTTTGAACTGAAAAAAACTCCGTTTTGCGATGAGGGCTTCTATATTCCGTCCGATGTTAAGTCAATCGGCAACAATCCTCTGCACCATGCAGGAGCGTTCTATGTTCAGGAACCGTCTGCAACTTCGGCAGTTACAATGCTTGATGTTCATGAGGGCGATTATGTCCTTGATTTGTGTGCCGCTCCGGGCGGAAAAAGTACGCAAATCGGCGCTAAACTTAACGGAACAGGACTTTTGTGGAGCAATGAAATTGTAAGAAGCAGAGCGAATATTCTTTTATCGAACATTGAACGAATGGGTATTTCAAACGCAGTTGTATCAAACTGCCGTCCCGATGAACTTTGCAAAAGGCTTGAAAACCGTTTTGACAGGATTCTTGTTGACGCCCCCTGCAGCGGTGAGGGAATGTTCCGCAAGAATGATGCGGAGCGTGAATGGAGCATTGAGCATGTAAAGAGTTGTGCCGCCCGTCAGCTTTTGATTCTTAACAGTGCAAAGGATGCCCTGAAAAACGGCGGATATATGGTTTATTCAACCTGTACTTTTTCAAAGGAAGAAAACGAGGGCGTAATTTCTCGGTTCCTTGCGGAAAATCCCGATTTTGAACTTGTTGATTCGGGTGTAACATTCGGCAGACCTACGCTTGATTATGCGAGAAGAATTTTCCCGATGGACGGCGGAGAAGGACATTTTGCCGCCAAGCTTCACAAAAAGGGCGATCCGTATTCTAATTATAGTATTCCTAAAAAGAATAATAAAATTGACTCGAAAATTTTTGATTTTTATGACAGTATTTTTATCGACAGACCGTTCGGTGAAAATATTGAGGTTATAAAGGATAAAATTATAGTTCTTCCACAGAATATAATTTTGATGTAAAAGGCTTGCAGATTCTCCGTGCGGGAGTTATTCTCGGCGAAATTGTCAAGAACAGAATCGAACCGCATCACAGCGCATTTACGGTATCTAAAAAGGAAAACTGTAAATCCTCAGTTGATTTTGATGTGAACAGTAAAGAAATTGCAGCGTATCTTCACGGTGAGGAAATTGCTGTGTCACAGGATGTCAAAGGCTATACGGCTGTCTGCGTAAACGGAATCACAACAGGCTTTGGCAAAGCGTCAAATTCAAGACTGAAAAATAAATATCCGAAAGGGCTTCGCATATTAAGATGAAAAAATTATCAGATATAGGTACAATCAAAGACATACTTTCAAGACACGGCTTTACTTTTTCAAAGTCACTCGGTCAGAATTTCCTTATAAACCCGTCAGTTTGTCCGAGAATGGCAGAGCTTTCGGGTGCCGGAGAGGGAGTTGGCGTAATTGAAGTCGGTCCCGGAATAGGTGTTCTCACAACAGAGCTTTGCTCACTTGCCGACAAGGTTGTAGCGGTTGAGCTTGACAAGCGACTTCTTCCCGTTCTTGAAGAAACACTCTCCGAACACGACAATGTTAAAGTTGTAAACGATGATATTCTTAAAATTGACTTGCACAAGCTGATTGAAGAAGAATTTCAGGGTATGGATGTTGTTGTGTGCGCAAATCTTCCGTACTACATCACATCTCCCGTAATTATGAAATTGCTTGAGGACAGACTGCCGATTTGTGCAATCACGGTTATGGTTCAAAAAGAGGCGGCTCAGCGAATTTGTGCTGAGGTGGGTTCTCGTGCAAGCGGTGCGGTAACGGTATCGGTCAACTATTATGCAGAACCCGAAATGCTGTTTTCGGTTAGTGCCGGCTCGTTTATGCCTGCTCCAAAGGTTGATTCGGCTGTTTTAAGACTGAACATTCTCAAAGAACCGCCCGTGAAGGTTGATGACGAAAAGAAGTTTTTTAAGGTTGTAAAAGCCGCCTTTTCACAGCGAAGAAAAACACTTTCAAATTCTCTTGCATCGGGACTTTCTTTGCCAAAGGCAGAGGTCAACGCAATTCTTGAAAATTCCTCCGTTCCTCTGAATGCAAGGGCGGAACAGCTTAAACTTGAAGATTTTGCAAACATTGCAAACAATCTAGGTGACTGATTATGAAAAGAAAAATGAACGGTCTTTATAAAACCGCTTTTATATTAATGCTTGTTGCCGCAGCACTTTTTATTGCCGCAACAATTGTTGCATATGCCCTTGAACGCCCGTATTTCTCAGCAGTTTTCTCATGCAGCGGTGCTTTTCTTGCATTTTTGGGCATAATATTTGCAACCTGCAGTAAACCCAAAAAACGCAAAAGACACCTTGTCACAGATGAAATTGTTGCCGAAAATGATGATATCAACAAAATTTCGGAAAATTCTGTTGACAATGATGAATAAATTTGATAGAATGGTTGCAGATAAAGGGGAGTAGTTCGCAGATAATCTGTGATATTAATCGTCAGTACATACCGTTTTCGGTATCGGTTATATCTTAAAGGACAAGACTTTTATTGTAGGGTGAGTTGCACCTTGCAATAAAGGTCTTTTTTATTTGCCTTTTTCAGTCTGTCTGTATTCTGCAATCCGAACGGAGGAGAAAATTATGAAAAATTGGTATCAGTTGACCGAGAGCGAAGCTCTTGACAAGCTCGGTGTTACAAGCGAAGGACTTTCGTCACAACAGGCTGACAGTCTTCTTGAAAAACACGGAAAAAATGTGCTTGAAGAAAGCAAAAAGAAATCTGTTTTTCAGGTGTTTTTAAGTCAGTTTGCCGACCTTATGGTAATAATCCTTATAATTGCGGCAATTGTTTCAATGTTTTCGGGAAGTGTTGAAAGCACAATCGTAATTTTTGCGGTAATCACACTTAACGCTATTCTCGGCACGGTTCAGCATGTCAAGGCGGAAAAGTCGCTTGAAAGCCTTAAATCGCTTTCGTCACCATCGGCAAAGGTAATCCGTGACGGAAGAAAAATTGAAATTGATTCAGAAAATATTGTTCCCGGTGACATTGTTGTACTTGAAGCAGGCGACCTTGTTGTTGCAGACGGAAGAATAATAAATAACTATTCTTTACAGGTGAATGAAAGCTCGCTCACGGGTGAATCTACAAATATTGACAAAAGTGTGGATGCAATTGAAAAAGAAGTTCCGCTTGCCGACCGCACTGATATGGTCTTTTCCGGCAGCCTTGTAACATACGGCAGAGCAATTGTCGTTGTTACGGAAACAGGCATGAACACTGAAATCGGTAAAATCGCAACACTTATGAATCAGGCAAAGAGCAAGAAAACTCCCCTCCAGCTCAGCCTTGATAAATTTTCGAGCAGACTTGCCGTTATTATTATGGCGATCTGTGTAGTGGTTTTCGGCTTGAGTATGTTCAACGGAATGTCGGTTCTTAACTCTCTTATGTTTGCCGTTGCACTTGCAGTAGCCGCAATCCCTGAGGCACTCGGCTCAATCGTTACAATTGTTCAGGCAATGGGTACGCAAAAAATGGCAAAAGAAAATGCCGTTATCAAGGATTTGAAAGCTGTTGAAAGCCTCGGTTGTGTGTCTGTAATCTGCTCCGATAAGACGGGTACGCTCACACAGAATAAAATGACTGTTCAGAAAATCTATGTGAACGGCGAAAGTATTCTTGAGGATCAGCTTGACCTTAATAATGAAAGCCACCGTCATCTCCTTTACGATATGGTTCTTAACAACGATTCGAGTATCGTTGACGGAAAGGGAATAGGCGACCCGACCGAGTACGCTTTGCTTGAAACATTTCAGCATATCGGACTTGACGAAAATGTGCTTAGGGATGTTCTTACAAGGGTTGAGGAAGTTCCGTTTGATTCCGACAGAAAGATGATGAGCACAAAGTACAAAATGCACGGTGTAAATCATATTCTCACAAAGGGTGCACTTGATTCGATTCTTGACCGTTGTGTAAGTATCGCAACAAAAGACGGTATTCGTCCGATTACAGATGAAGATAAGGCTGAGATTTCAAGAGTTAACCGTGAATATTCCGAACAGGGACTCCGTGTTCTTACCTTTGCATATAAGGAATCTGATGAGGCTCTCACGGTTGACACAGAGAATGATTATACATTCATCGGACTTGTTTCAATGATAGATCCTCCGAGAGAGGAGTCAAAACAGGCTGTTGCCGATGCAATCCGTGCAGGAATCAAGCCTGTTATGATTACGGGCGACCACAAAATCACAGCAAGTGCAATCGCAAAGCAGATTGGTATTTTCAATGACGGCGACATCGCAGTTACAGGTCTTGAGCTTGACGCAATGAGCGATAAGGAGCTTGACGAAAAAATTGAGAAAATTTCTGTTTATGCACGAGTTTCTCCCGAAAACAAAATCAGAATCGTTGAGGCTTGGCAAAGAAAAGGCAACATTGTTTCCATGACAGGTGACGGTGTAAACGACGCACCCGCTCTCAAAAAAGCGGATATCGGTGTTGCAATGGGCATCACAGGTACCGAAGTTTCAAAAGACGCCGCATCTATGATTCTTCAGGATGATAACTTTGCTACAATTATCAAGGCGGTTGCAAACGGTCGAAATGTTTACCGCAACATTAAAAATGCAATTCTTTTCTTGCTTTCGGGTAATATGGCAGGCATTTTTGCCGTGTTGTTCTGTTCAATTATGGCTCTGCCCGTACCGTTTGAGGCGGTTCACCTTCTGTTTATCAATCTTCTTACAGACTCACTCCCCGCAATTGCAATCGGTATGGAGAAGCCCGAAAAAGATTTGCTCAGACAAAAACCCCGTGATCCGAAACAGGGAATCCTTACAAAAAGCTTTTCTGCTCTTATGCTCGGACAGGGTGCTTTGATTGCCGTTGTAACGCTCATTTCATTCTACAT
>OGYJ01002994.1_pt1 | contig 10483 bp, 7 predicted proteins | sample 1576531 | NCBI WGS metagenome assembly OGYJ01 (sample SAMEA3541574, study PRJEB24748) | human gut metagenome | biome: human gut; feature: human-associated habitat; material: faeces | place: China | collected 2012 | reverse complement strand
AACGCCCCGGCTGCTCCCGCAGCGCCCGCTGCGGTGGAGGAGCCTACCCGCATCGTGGGCGCAGCCCCTGCTGCTCCGGCGGCTCCCGTAGAAGAGCCCACCCGGGTCGTGGGAGCACCGGTCTACGAGCCAAAGGCTGACCCCATCCAGCCTGTCTCGGAGCCTACCCGGGTGCTGGATGCCTCTGCCTGCGCACCGCTTTCCGGCGCTGCTGCGGCAGACGAGGGTACCCGCGTGATCCCCGCCCGCCGTCCGGCTCCGGTGCGTCAGCCCGCGCCTGTGGAGGAGGACGAAGAGTACGAGGATAACCGGGACAGCGTGGCAGAAGCGCTGATCCGCTGGGTGCCGCCTATTACGGCCATCCTGTGTGCAGCCATCGCGCTGTGCGGCTTTGTGTACTACCAGTTCGTGCTGTAAAATAAGAGATCATCCCGGCGGAGGGGGCAGCGTGCCTTCTCCGCCTTTTGTGTGCACTGCACAGAAAGGAAATACCATGCCGGAACAAGCCTTACAGGTGGCTTTTGAGATCAAGACCGCCTGCGATGAGATCAGCCGCCGTCTGCTGCGCTGGCACTGGGAGCGCAAGCCCGGGGCGCACAGTCTGGATGCGCTGCTGGAGCATATTGCTGCCCGCAAGCAGGAAAGCCCGGATTATTATGACCGTATGCCGGATCTTACCGGCAAGACCAGCTGGCAGCAGCTGGACACTACCCTTTGTATGCGGGTGCTGCTGGACCCGGAGAACGATGCCGCCCGCCCACTGGACCTGCTGGGCAACACGGCGCACCCCTCTGCCGCCCGCCATGCCTGCAACGCCATCCGCACCGCCCGCAACGAAGCTGCTCACGCGGCAGTTGCAGCAGACGGCGCACAGGCAGCCCTGCTGTTCAACGAAGCCATCGAGGCGCTGGAGGAGGGCTACGCCGGTACTGCCTTTAAGGAAAACGAACTGGCGCAGTATTACCGCGAGGCAGAGGACTACCTGAGCCGCTGCAGCGAGGGCAAGCCCCTTAAAGCGCGCCAGAGCAGCCCCCAGAACGCACAGCAGGGAAAAGCCGCCGCCCGCACAAAGCCCCGCAATCCCCAGACTGTCCGCAGCACCAAAAGCACTGGCGGGCGGCAGAATACCTCTGCCCGCAGCCGCAGCACCGGTACAAAGCAGAGCCGCGGCACAGCCTCCCGCAGCAAAAAGCAGCAGACCGGCGGCGAGAGCAGAGTGGCACTTGGCATTATTCTGGCAGCGCTGGTGCTGGGACTTATCGCACGCGCCATCAGTATGGGACTTGTATAAGCGCTACGGCTTTCGCAATTCTGGCGGTAAATCAGAAAGCAAGATTGTTTGGATTGTGTAAAATCACCAAAAAAGCAGCGGGCAGCCCCACAGAAAAACGGTCATTGCACCTCTTGCGGGAAATGTGAAACGGATTTATAATAAGCATGAAAACGTTTACACATTACCACCGGAGAGGGAACGGAGAATAACCCCATGACCATCAGTGATATTGCAAAGATGGCAGGCGTTTCCAGCGCTGCGGTCAGCCGCTATTTGAACGGCGGCCCCCTCAGCGAGCAGAAGCGCGCCGTGATACAAGCCGTAGTGGAAAAGACCGGCTACAGCCCGGATACTGCGGCGCAGACCCTGCGCACCGGCAAGGTGCGTCAGGTGGGGGTCATTGTGCCCAGCATCAGCTCCCAGTCGGTGGGGCAGATCACCAGCGGCATTGCAGCCGAGCTGGGGGCCAGCCGCTACCTGATGCTGCTGGCAGACACCGAGCTGGACGGGCAGATGGAGCTGGAATATCTTACAGCGCTGCAACGCAACCATGTGGCCGGTATCATCCTGCTGGGCTATGATTCCAGCCCGCAGCTGTGCAAGGCGCTGAAAGACTGCCGTGTGCCTGTGGTGGTAACGGGGCAGCGTTTTGCAGACCTGCCCTGCGTTTATAACGACGACCGCTCTGCTGCCCGCGACTTGACCCGGAAGATGCTGGAGCATGGCCGCAAAAATATTGTGTACATCGGCGGTAGCGAGCAGGACGCCGCTACCGGCATTGCCCGCCGTCAGGGTGTGCAGGATGCACTGCGGGAGGCCGGACTGAACGCAGATGGTCTGCCCCGCGCTTACTGCGCCGCCTTTTCCATGGAAGAAGGGCACCGCTGCATGGAAGAGCTGCTGGCACGCTGCCCGCAGTTGGACGGTGTGGTCTGCGTGACAGACACCGTGGCCTTTGGCGCTTTGCGGGTGCTGCGCGACGCCGGGCGCAAAGTAGGGCAGGATGTCGGCCTTGCCGGCATCGGAGACAACTGGGCAGGCAAGGTGGTGGAACCCGGCCTGACCACCATCCGCTTCTATCAGCGGCAGGTCGGGCAGGAGGCTGCCCGGATGCTGCTGCAAAGCTTGGAGCACACCGGAGCGGACGCTGCACCGGTACGCCAGACCACGCTGGGCTATACGCTGGTAGAGCGCGGCTCACTGTAAAAAAAGAGGAACGAATGAAACAGAAACTGATCTTTTTAGATATCGATGGCACTCTGCTGCCCCCGGGCGAGATGCTGATCCCCCAAAGCACGGTGGAAGCGCTGCACAAAGCACATGCCAATGGCCACAAGCTGTTTCTGTGCACCGGGCGCAATCTGCGCATGACCCAGCCGCTGCTGGACTATGGCTTTGACGGCGCGGTATGCAGCGCCGGCGGTTATGTGTTCTGCGGGGATAAGGTGCTGGTTGATCTGCCCATGGAGCCGCAGCTGGCACAGGGTGTGCGCAGCGCCATGGAGCGCCACGGCGTGGAGTGCACGCTGGAAGCGCGGGATGCCACCTACGGCAGCCTGAAAATGATCGAGCGTTGGAGTTTTACCCACCGGGATGCAGGCAATCTGAACAGCGAAGCCGCCCGTTGGCGCAAGGCCATGGAGGACGGTATGACCATCAGCCCGTTGGCCGATTACAAGGGCGAGCCGTTATATAAGATCGTGTATATCGCAGAGTGCAGCGAGGACTTGGACGAGGCTAAGCGCCTGTACGAGGACAGATTCGTGTTCTGCGAGAGCAAGCTGGACGGTCTGGACGGCGGCTATGTGAATGGCGAGCTCATCAACCGCAAATTTGATAAGGGGCGCGGCATCAAGGCAGTCTGCGACTATTTGAACGTGCCCCTGCAGGACAGCATCGGCTTTGGCGACAGCGACAATGACCTGCAAATGACCGATGTGGTCGGCATCAGCGTCTGTATGGCCAATGGCTCTGCAAGCCTGAAGCAGCGCTGCGACCGCATTGCCCCCTCGGTGTACGAGGACGGCATTGCTAAGGAATTTGCAGCTTTCGGGCTGATTTGAGATTTCTTTTAGTAAAAACAGGGCAGGGGAACATCCGCAGACGTTCCCCTGCCCTGAAATTATAAATAATACTTTCGCATCATTTTGTAACAAAAAAGCGCTGCACGGTATTTTGTGCGGCGCTCTCTTTATATTGACAGATCAGTAGTGCAGATCCTCTGCGGTCAGGCTTTCCAGCACGGGCAGCATGGCAGCGGCTTCAGCCTTGGCGGCGGGCAGATCCATATCGCGGTAGTTGCCGCATTCCACCTCGCTGGCACCGGGCACAGCGCCCTCAAAATCGGCCATAAAGCGGTAGGCGTCCACCGTCAGCTGCAATGCCTGCGCAGGGGTCAGCCCCCGGGTGAGCAGGTAAAAGCCGGTGCGGCAGCCCATGGGGCCAACATAGATCACCCCGTCCTTCACGGCGCTGTTGCGCGCGTAGGTGGCAAACAGATGCTCCAGCGTGTGGGCGGCAGCAGTGGTCAGGTAATCGCCCTGATTGGGCTTTTTCATGCGGATGTCCCAGGTGAGCACATCGCCGTCCTGACGGCTCAGATACATCCCGCGCTCCAGCCGTGTGTGATCTACGCAAAAGCTTGCGATACGTTCCATACTACGGTTCTCCTTTATCAGCCCTGCAGGCGCTGCACACTGCCGTGTGCGCAGTCCACAGCCACCATCAGGCCATCGCGGATGTGGCTGGTAGCACCGGCGGCACCCACAACGGTGGGCTTCAGCAGTGCCTTACCGGCAATGGCGGCGTGGCTGTTCAGGCCGGGCTCCTCTACCACCAGAGCGGCAGCGTCGCGTACAAAGCTCAGCATCTCATTGCTGGTGGAAGGAACTACCAGCACCATGCCGGGCTTGAACTTGGCGCGCACCTCGTCCATGGTGCGGCAGACGCAGGCCTTGCCGCTGGCAACATCGTTGTTCTCAGGGCCGACACCCACGCCGGTAGCCAGACAGTTGCCCACCATGTGGATCTTGATCATGTTGGTGGTGCCGGAAACGCCCACGGGCACGCCTGCGGTCACAACAGCCAGCTCGCCGTTGTGCAGGTAGCCATTTTCCTTGGCCAGAGCAGTGGACATCTCGATCAGCTCATCGGTGCTGTGTGCCAGAGACATCATCAGCGGGGTGATGCCCCAGCTCAGGGACAGCTGACGCTGCACCTGCTCGCGCATGACGCAGGCAATGATGGGCTGCTGCGGGCGGTACTTGCTCAGCAGGCGGGCGGTGGTGCCGGACTCAGACACGGTAACGATGGCAGCGGCGTTCACGTCCCGTGCGGTCAGGCAGGCGGCATGGGCGGTAGCGTCGGAGACGCTGATCTTGCCGGGGTTGGAATCCATCTGGCGGCCGCGCAGATGGAAGCCCTCCTGCTCGGTGCGCTCAGCGATGGCGGACATGGTCTTGAGCGCCTCCACAGGGTAGGCACCGGCAGCGGTCTCACCGGACAGCATAATGGCAGAGGTACCGTCGTAGATGGCGTTTGCCACGTCCGAAATCTCGGCGCGGGTGGGGCGGGGGTTCACTATCATGCTGTCCAGCATCTGGGTAGCGGTGACGATGGGCTTGCCGAAGGAGAAGGAGCGGTCGATGATGGTTTTCTGAATGCCGGGCAGCTCGGTGAAGTCGATCTCCACGCCCAGATCGCCACGGGCCACCATCACGGCGTCGGCAGCAGCCAGAATGCTGTCGATGTTGTTCACGCCCTCGCGGTTCTCGATCTTTGCAATGATGCGGATGTTGGAATCGTACTGGTTCAGCAGGTTGCGGATATCGTACACGTCCTGTGCGGTGCGCACAAAGGAGGCGGCGATGAAATCGTAACCCTGCTGGATGCCGAAGATGATATCGTCCTTATCGCGCTGGCTCATATACGGCATAGACAGGTGCACGCCGGGCACGTTGACGCCCTTCTTGTTCTTGATCTTGCCGTTGTTCAGCACGGTGCAGACGATGTCGGTGTCGTTCACGGTCTGGATCTGCAGCTTGATCAGGCCGTCGTCCAGCATGATGGTGCCGTTCGGCTCCACGTCCATGGGCAGATCTTTGTAGGTGATGGAGCAGATCTCGTTGGTGCCCTCCACATCGCGGGTGGTCAGGGTAAAGGTCTGGCCTGCAACCAGATTCTCAACGCCGTTCTTGAAGTCCTTCAGGCGGATCTCGGGGCCCTTGGTGTCCAGCAGTGCGGCCACGGGCTTGCCCAGCTCCTCGCGCAGAGCCTTCAGCTTTTCAAGGCGTCCCAGATGCTCCTCGTGGGAACCGTGGGAAAAATTGAAGCGGGCTACATTCATGCCATTGGCAATCAGATCGCGCAGCACGCCTTCCTTATCGGTGGAAGGACCAAGGGTGCAAATAATTTTCGTCTTTCTCATGCAATATACCTCCGTCAACTCTCTCTTACCTATATCCGGCACAGCATCCCTGCAGGCTGCTGTGTATGACCAATGGGAGCAAAAAACTCCCGGTACAGCGGGTCGGTTTATGTGGCAGAGCGGGAAAACCCAAAACTCTACCACCTATTATTATAATCATTCCGGCGCAAGAGAGCAAGAGGAATTTTTGCTTGAATACAAGTTTTTGCATCTGTTGATGCCCAAAGAAAAGATTGTAAAACTTTTAACGATGCGCCGCAGCTTTCTGCGTGCTGTCTGACAGGGGAAAACTGCTGCAAAACGCAAAAACTGATAAGACCGCACAAGGCTGCTTCCTCTTGCATCCGAGGAGCTTTTTGCTTATAATAAGGATAATAAAGTAGTACTGTTCCGGGACGCGCCCCGGAGAAATGGAGTGACCATTATGGAAAAACGCGTTTTTCTGATCGTGCTGGACAGCTTTGGCATTGGCGCAGAGCCGGATGCCGCTGCCTTTGGCGATGCAGGCACCAACACCCTGGGTGCCATTGCGAACCACCCCAATTTCAATTGCCCCAATCTGCGCAAGCTGGGCTTGTTCAACATTGACGGCGTGACCGCAGGGGAGAAAACGGATGCCCCGGCGGCTGCCTTTGCCCGCCTGCAGGAGCAGAGCATGGGCAAGGATACCACCATCGGCCACTGGGAGATCGCCGGTGTGGTCAGCCCGGAGCCGCTGCCCACCTTCCCCGAGGGCTTCCCGGAGGAACTGATCCGGGAATATGAGCAAAAGACCGGCCACAAGGTGCTGTGCAACAAGCCCTATTCCGGTACGCAGGTGCTGAAGGACTACGGCGAGCAGGCCATGCGGGAAAACGCCCTCATCGTCTATACCAGTGCCGACAGCGTTTTTCAGGTGGCCGCCAACGAGGAGCTTGTACCGGTGCAGGAGCTGTACCGCTACTGCGAGATCGCCCGGGAAATGCTCAAGGGCAAGTACGGCGTGGGCCGCGTGATCGCCCGCCCCTTCCTGGGCAACAGCGCGGATACCTTCTACCGCACCACCAACCGCCACGACCTGAGCCTGAAGCCGCCCCGCGCCACCATGCTGGATCTGCTGAAGGATGCCGGTAAGGACGTGATCGCCGTGGGCAAGATCTACGATATCTTTGACGGCGAGGGCGTGACCGAAAAGATCAAGACCACCGGTAACACCAATGGCATCGCCTTTACCAAGGCTCTGCAGACCCGGGATTTTGAAGGCCTTGCCTTCGTGAATCTGGTAGACTTTGATATGCTCTACGGCCACCGCCGCGATGTGGCAGGCTACGCTGCCGCCGCTACGGAGTTCGACCGTTTTCTGGCCGATTTCCTGCCGGGGATGCGGGAGGGCGACCTGCTCATGATCACTGCCGACCACGGCTGTGATCCCTCCTACACCAAAACCACCGACCATACCCGCGAGTATGTGCCGTATCTGGTCTGCGGCAAGGGTGTGAAGGCGGGGACGGATCTGGGCACCAAGCTGTGCTTCGGCACCATCGCCCAGACCATCTGCGAATATCTGGAAGTGGACGCCTCCACGCTGGACGGCAAGAGCGTATGGCAGGAGATCCGGGCATAAAACGCCACAGAAGTAAGAAGAACAGGAGCGTGAAACGATGCGTATTTATGATCTGATCGCAAAAAAGCGGGATGGCGGCACCCACACCCGGGAGGAACTGGAGGCCATTGTCAACGGCTTTGTCAGCGGGGAAGTGGCTGACTACCAGATGGCCGCATGGATGATGGCGGTGTATCTGCGCGGCATGACCAATGAGGAGACTGCCGAACTGACTGATGTGATGGCGCACAGCGGCGTGATGGTAGATCTTTCGCCCATTCCGGGCATCAAGGTGGACAAGCACTCCACCGGCGGCGTGGGCGATAAGACCACGCTGGTCATCGCACCCATCGTGGCAGCCTGCGGGGTGAAGATCGCCAAAATGAGCGGCCGTGGTCTCGGCCACACCGGCGGTACCATCGACAAGATGGAGAGCGTGCCCGGCACAAAGACCGCCCTCTCGCAGGAGGAGTTTTTTGCACAGGTGAACCAGATCGGTCTGTCGGTCATCGGCCAGAGCGAGGGCATTGCCGTGGCAGATAAAAAGATGTACGCCCTGCGGGACGTTACCGCTACTGTCAGCTGCATCCCGCTGATTGCGTCCAGCATCATGTCCAAAAAGCTGGCCTCCGGCTCGGATGCCATCCTGCTGGACGTCACCACCGGCACCGGTGCTTTTATGAAAACTGTTGACCAGAGCATTGAGCTGGCGCAGCTGATGGTCGCCATCGGCACCCATCATGGCCGCCGGGTAGCCGCCATGATCACCGATATGGACACCCCGCTGGGGCACAACATCGGCAACAGTCTGGAAGTGATGGAGAGCATGGACGTGCTCAAAGGCCACGGCCCGGCAGACCTGACCGAGGTGTGCCTGCAATTGGCGGCCAACATGCTGGTACTGGCAGGCAAGGGCGATGCCGCCCACTGCCACGCTATGGCCGAGGCTGTCATTGCGGACGGCTCTGCCTTTGCCAAGTGCAAGGAAATGTTTGCCGCGCAGGGCGGCGACATCCGGGTGCTGGATGATTACAGCCTGTTTGCACAGCCCGCCGCCAGCTATGAACTGCTGGCTGAGCAGGACGGCTACATTGTGGCCAACGATGCGGAAAAGATCGGCTCTGCCAGTGTGCTGCTGGGCGCAGGCCGCCAGAAAAAGGGCGACCCGCTGGACTTTGCCGCCGGTATCACCCTGCACAAAAAGCGCGGCGACTACGTCCACAAGGGCGAGAGCCTGGCAACCTTCTACGGTGCAGCGGACAAGTTTGAAGCCGCAGCCGCCGAGTACCGCAGCGGCCTTGTGTACGGCGCTGAAAAGCCGGAGGAAGCCCCGCTGGTGTACGCCCTTGTCACCAAGGACGGCGTAGAGCGGTACTGAGACCTGACAGCAGGGGAGACCTTGCTCTTATAACGATACTTTTCCGCTGATGACGCCCAAAGCGCATGCGGAGGGCATTCTGAATCATTTTGACCCAAGGAGGCTGCGGCACAAAAGCTGTGCGGCAGCCCCTTTTTTGCGCTTTCACGCTGAAAACAGGTAATCCTGCACAAAAGAACCGTCGCTTTTTAAGCAGTTCGATGTATTTGTGGGGCAAGCAGTGGAACTTTGCGGCTGGATATGATATACTAAGCTGTGTTTGTATACCCCGGGAAAGGGGCTGCCAAAGGAGAAAGGACTTGTTATGAAGATCATTCTGGTGGGCAGCGGCAAGGTCGGTACCGCCCTTGCGCGGCAGCTCAGCGAGGAGGGCCACAACGTGACCGTTGTGGACACGAACAAGGCGCGGGTGGAGCACCTGATCGAGACGTACGACGTGCTGGGCATCGTGGGCAACGGCTCCTCCATCACCACCCTGTCCGAAGCCGGCATTGAGGACGCGGACGTGTTCATTGCCGTGACCGGTTCGGACGAGCTGAACCTGCTGTGCTGTATGTTTGCCAAAAAGGCGGGCCACTGCCACGCCATTGCCCGCGTGCGCAACCCGTCCTACAGCCACGAGCTGGACTTTATCAAAAAACAGATCGGCATTTCGGCCATCATCAACCCGGAAATGGCGGCAGCCAAGGAGATCTCCCATCTGCTGCGGTTCCCGGGGGCCAGCAAGATCGACACCTTTGCGGGCGGCCGCGTGCGGCTGATCAAGTTTGCGCTCACCGAGGCACAGGGGCTGGACGGCGTAGCCATCCGCGAGATCCCCAGTCGGCTCAAGAGCGACATTCTGGTGTGTGCCGTGGAGCGTGACGGCGGGGTGATCATTCCCAACGGCAACTTTGTGCTGCAGAACGGCGATCAGGTCACCTTCCTGGCCACCCAGGAAAACGCGCATGCCTTCTTCCAGCAGATCCACATGCCGGTGCGGCCGGTGCGCAACGCCCTGATCGTGGGCGGCGGCGCCATCGCGTTCTACCTGAGCCAGGAGCTGCTGGACAACCATGTGCGGGTGCGCATCGTGGAGCGGGATGCCGCCCGCGCCCAGGAGCTGGCTGAGCAGCTGCCCGGTGCCCAGGTCCTGAACGAGGACGGCTCCAACCGGGACTTCCTGCTGTCGGAGGGCCTGGAGTCCGCAGAGTCCTTTGTGGCTCTGACCAACATCGACGAAGAAAACGTGCTGCTGACCCTGTTTGCCAAAAAGCATTCCCACGGCAAGCTGGTGACCAAGGTGAACCGTCTGGAGTTCGATGACATTCTGGCCGGGCTGGACCTGGGCAGCGTGGTGTACCCCAAGTACATGACCTGCGATTACATTGTGCAGTATGTGCGTGCCCTGCAGAATGAGGCGTCCCAGCTGCATATAGTCCAAGGCAGAAAACAGAGCTTCGCTCCAGAGTGCCGCTCTCAACATACAGGGATCATTCCAGGCGCGGGAGATGGACTCTCCCAGGTCGGAGTGCATGGCACGCAGGGTCGACCATGCGGTTTTCGCTTCCATCCGAACAAGGGTGCCGTAGAATGGCTCTGAAGCAAACCGTCCCCGGTACGCTTCTGTGCGGACCGGGAGAAACAGCACCTGATCGGTGCTGAGGCTAAGACGCCGGTGGCCGGCCCATTCCAAAAAAAGCCCGCCTTTGCGGCAGAATAGGATCTCCAGCGCCTCAGACTCCTGAATAAACAGGAACTCTTCCGAGGGGGGTACCCCTTCCAGCCGGAAGATAGCCGCCTGCTCCGCGGGCAACTGGGTAACGGTCCAGCCGTCCCAGGATA
>OGYJ01002984.1_pt1 | contig 10504 bp, 6 predicted proteins | sample 1576531 | NCBI WGS metagenome assembly OGYJ01 (sample SAMEA3541574, study PRJEB24748) | human gut metagenome | biome: human gut; feature: human-associated habitat; material: faeces | place: China | collected 2012 | reverse complement strand
GTCATCAGCCTTGTCCGATATGGCCCGGACAACAAGGTACGGAACCTTATTCAACACTGCAACATGTCCTATGGCCGCGCCCTCCATCTCTGCACATCTTCCACCAAATGTCTCCACAAGCCATTTCTTCTTGTCCTTGCTCCAGATAAACTGATCGCCGCTCACCACTCTTCCAGTGAACACCTTGACTCCTATATTTGCTGCATCCACTGAGTCCTGTGCTATCTTAAGCAGCTCATCGCTGGTCTTGAACACGCTCAGCTCTGTATCAGGGATCACACCCGGCTCATATCCAAGGGCGGATACATCCATATCATGCTCCACGGTATCCGTAGCCAGAACGATGTCTCCTATATCTATGTCAGCATCCAGTGATCCGGCTATTCCGGTGTTGATGATAGCTGACACTCCATACATGTCGATCAGCGACTGGGTACACATGGCCGCATTGACCTTGCCGACACCGCACTTTACGACCACGACATCCGTTCCTTCTATCTGTCCTTTGTAGAAGCTCATGCCACACTTGTCTGTGACCTGGAGCCCATCTATCATCTCTTTCAGTCTTGCGACTTCCTCGTCCATCGCACCTATGATTCCAAGCATCTCTTATACCTCCATTATCCATTGCTACCTGTCAACTATACTACAACATTCGGAATATGTATATCCTCTTCATAAAAGGAACCTGTCTCCTAAAGCTCCTGAACAGCACCCGAAGTTCTCACCTACGCTGTACATATTCGTCCCCGGACACCTCGCCGCCATAGCTTATGCCTTCCATATATGCCGCAAGGTCCTCAGTATCCGCCGGATCTGCGCCCCTACAGAAATATTCAAGCTGCTGCCTGTGATTTCCCGCCCTCGAAAAATCATCCGACGCAAGTCTTGCATAATCACACATATACCTATAGTAAGCTATCACATTTCCAGTCTTATCTCTCCTGTGATAACCCACAAAACGAACTATCTTCCTGACTGCTGTACGCCCCACAAACAAGAGCACTGCAAATGCTATACATCCCGCCAGAACATATATTATCCACACGGCATTTCCAAGTGAAAATGCTGTGCCGGTCGTATCTGTTCCGGTATCTCCGCTGTCATCACCTACTAGCCATCTTCCAAATCTGGACCAGAAATCATCCTGGGTATCATCCTCATCTTCACTCGACGGAGGTGTCAGCTCCACGACCTGCCATCTGCCACGTATGAACGCCTCTATCCACGCATGAGCTCCGCCATCGTCCACATCCACCTGAACAACAGCCGTTCTTCCAAGCTCTGATGAGCCTGAATAATAATCATCGTAACTGAACTGTTCTTCATCGAGCATTGTTCCGTCAAGGATCTCGATGTAATCCACGGCATACCCCTCCACATATCTTGTGGGTATCCCCATGTATCTCAGGATCAGCGCCCCCGCAGTGGCATAATTGGCACACAGGCCCTTCTTCGTAGTATCAAGGAAATAATTGACATAATCCTCATCCCTCGGCGTGGCTCCCGGATGCAGTGTGTACGGATAATTCTCCAGGAAGTATATATACACCTTCTGCAGCACATTATCCACACTGTCTTTTTCCGTGATTCCTGCGCTCTCACAGAATCTTCGTATTGAATCCATATTCTCCTCTGGAATCTCAAGATACTTGTCATCCACCGACGACATAACCGGCTCAGCCAGAGCGGATGGACTGTACTCCACACTGTACAATGAATCGCCCTCTTTGTAAGTATTCATGGCTTCTATATCAGTGTAGTAAGGGTAATATTTTAGATCTCCGGCGCCATCTATGATCTGTATATCCATTCGTCCTCTGGCATGTCCTTCAGAATTGACCGGTGACGGATAGTCGCCATCCTTATCTCTGTCCCAATGATCCCATCTATACTCATCACCAACGAACGCTTTCAGATAGATCCTGTTTGTGCTATATGGTGCAAATGTGATTACCAGATCCGTCTGTCCATCAAGTGTGACATCCGACACGCCTCCAAGCTTTCCATTTGCCAGTCCTCCGGTATTCGCCGAATTCCTTAGGGATTCAAATCCATACATGATGAGGTTTCCAAGCGGGCCTTCGATCTTGTTCTTCGCCGAGCTATCACGATACCTGTACAGATAAGTCTGCTGCGGCTTGACAAGGATAACCGCACTTCCCACCAATATACATACAGCCGCCACACCGGCCGCAAGCTGCAGAGACGCCCTGTCACTATGCCTGTAACTGAATCTTCGCTTCTTCTCATCATATTCAAACGTACTGTCCTTGTCAGTTATACGGAAGTGACCATTTCCCTTAAGGCAGATAACTCCCAAAAGTCCTGTGGATACCATGAACATGTAAATAACATCCGGCTCAAGCCTGAAAAACAATGGTAATATAAACACAGGAAGTGAAAACCACACTGCCCAGAACACACTCATATTCGTATTAAGGAAAATGTTGAGGATTATTATCTCTACACAGCCTATAGCGATGGCTGCCACAGGAACAGTGAGCGTCCTGTTGGACAAAGTCTCGGAGAATACCTTAACCTCCTGGGCTCCATAATAATCAGTCACATGATCCAGAAACTCATTTACGATAGCATAAAATCCACTGTTTATATAACGTCTGAGGAGCATGATGAACAGGACAAAAGCGACAAGAAATATGATATATCCAACATCTCTCACCCACACCTTGCCTGATTTGAACAGACCACAGAAGTACATGGCCAGCAGCGCATACGCCAGAAATATAACGGGAACACCATACGCCATATCTATACACGACAAAAAGCCGCACATTGAACCGCCTATGATAAATATCTCCAGCAGGCATTTTGCAGCAATACCTCTGCTGTCCGATTTTCTTCTGCGCAGCTTTCTTTTTCTGTAATCCGCGCCTTCTCTGCCTCCATCTGTGATCTCCGGATCGTTGAGCAGCCTTACACCTTCACAGAATTCTACCGTTTTCCTGTCTTCAGTTTTCTTTTTTCTACCAAAGATTCTACCCAATTATGTATCCTTTCACACGATCTCCATATGTAAACACTACATTGCCATCCGCTCTCATATCGCCGGAAACAACTATGATCCTTCTGTCAGAATCCAGATTCTTCTCAAGCATCGATAACCCATAGCCAAAATCTGCATACGCCTGCTCATAAAAGATCTTCTCCATCCATTCAGCGAGATCATCCCTGCTGTCTATCGAAGTCCTGACTATATCGCCCTGCGCGCCGCTCCAGTAATAGAATGTAAACGGCAGTTGTTCATCCAACAGACTTACAGCCATGCCGTAGGCGGATTTCAGTACATCATTCAATATATGTGTCTCATCATCGGCAAGCTCTACCAATATCATGAGCTGGCTTGACGACATGCTCTCTCTGTCCTTTACCATCAGCACGTCTTTTTTTGCTGACAGCTTCCAATGTATATTCTGAAGCTTATCCCCCGGCTGGTATTCTCTCACATCCACAACCTCGGAGAAATCATGACCTTTTTTCCGGCTCTCCTCAGCCTCGTTCATCCCCTGTGAAACCGCGGTCATATCCGCCTCCACATCAACCTTTCCGGAAGGGAAAACCTTGTACTCTTTTACCGAGTTGCATTTGCTCTTTATCCTCACAAATCCAAGCCAGTCAGTAACGCATATTCTGTCCGCTTTCACCTCCAGTGCACCTACATACGACTGGGCGATCTGGTAGTCCACCACATTCGCACTGCGCGAATATGCAGGTATGCACAGCATATGCCTGCCATTTGTATGGAAAAGATCATTCTCCATGCTTATCTCTATCTCTGTGTTCATATTCGGAATAATGCTGCTGTTGTCGAGCACAACCGATACGAGAAATGGCGAGTCCACCGTAAGGTTCTGTTCCCCGCCGCCAAATTTTACAGTCAAATGCCTTGAAAGCACAAAGGCGCATACTATTGACACGACCGGCAGAACTATCATCAGTATCATAACTATGAAATTAAAATATGAATGCACAAAAAGAAGGATCAACAGATTTATAACAAACACGAGAATGTATTTGAATACATGCCATGCGTACTTCATCCGCTGATCCTCCTTTACTTATATCTCTTATGTTCTCCGTTCTAAGTCCTTGGAACCTTAACCTGACTTCTCACTTCATCCAGAGCCTCTGCGACAGTCATTCCATTAGCTCTGGCACGGGCTGCAAGCTTTACCCTGTGCCCAAGCACGTCGTTGAACACCTCTGCTATATCTCCCGGCACAACATATTCTCTTCCAGAGAGCACCGCCATTGCTCTGCTCATCCGCAGAAGTGCATTTGCGCCTCGCGGACTTGCTCCCATCGAGAAGAGCTCACTCTCCCTGGTAGCCTCAACCAGAGTCACTATGTAATCAAATATTGAATCATGCACACTCAAAGTTCTCGCCTTATCCTGAAGACCTATCAGTTCATCTCTCGTCACTATTCTCTCTACACTGTCCATAGGTACAAATTCCTGACCTTTAAGTATCTGCACCGCAGCCTCGTGGGATGGGTATCCCATGGAAAGTCTCACCATGAATCTGTCAAGCTGGGACTCCGGAAGCATCTGCGTTCCCGACGAACCAACCGGATTCTGGGTTGCCATGACCGTGAAAGGCTGTGGAAGTTCCCTTGTAACAGCATCGACTGTCACATGTTTTTCCTCCATGATCTCAAGGAGTGCCGACTGAGTCTTAGGCGATGTTCGGTTTATTTCATCCGCAAGGAACAGATTACAGAACGCTGAACCCTCTCTGTACTCAAACTCACCACTTTTTGCATTGTACATGGAAAATCCCATTATGTCACTCGGCAGAACATCCGGTGTAAACTGGACTCTGTTATATTTCATATCCAGAGTTCTGGCAAATGCCGTTGCAAGAGTGGTCTTGCCCACACCCGGGATATCCTCAAGCAGTATATGTCCACCCGCAAGTATGGCAGCATAGACCTTGATTATTATATCTCTTTTTCCCTTTACAGCCTTCTCTACCTCATCAACGACCCGGTTCTCTATATCTGTCATACGCCGTCCTTTCTCTTAGCCTTGGTTAACTCTCTTCACCTCTGATATGAACTTATCCTGTGGCAATGGTCTTGAGAAATAATAGCCCTGAATGTAATCCACTCCAAGATTGCTGAACTTCCTGAGGGATTTCTCCGTCTCCACGCCTTCCACTACGATCTTCATATTCATATCCTTAACCATGCTTATGGTGTTCTTGACAACCTTAATCATCTTGTCATCTGTGTCTATATCCGCAAATGTCTTGTCCAGCTTAACTATCGAAAACGGCATGGATGCTATCCTCTTCATATTGGAATAACCCGTTCCAAAATCGTCAAGTGAGAATGCAATACCATCATCTGTGAGACTGTTGATATTGTCCATCATTGTCGTCTGAGCATAGGCAGCCGCAGTCTCAGTAATCTCAAGATTTATCTGCTCATTGCTGACTCCGTAACGCTCCATCACTGCCCGCACGTCTTCTGATAACTCACTGCTCATGCACTGGATGACCGACAGATTCACCTCAACATATTCCAGTCCGAGATTCTTGAATTTCTCTCCAGCTATGAAACGGCACACCTCTTCAAGAACGAACTTACCTATCTTATGGATCATTCCATTCTCCTCCGCAGCAGGGATAAATATCTCCGGCGAAATGTATCCATACATATCATCATTTAATCTCAGAAGTGCCTCAGCACTGTTATATTTTCCAGAATCTATGCTGTATATAGGCTGATAGTAAACCTCAAACCTGTTCTCGGCAAATGCCTTCTCAAGTATCATGTCCATGTCCCGCATCAGATCATATCTTTCCTTGTTATAGATATCTCTGGCATAGAGAACACGGCCTGTATACTCGTGCTCAGCAAGCTCATCGCCAAACCGCATCACACTGTCAACATCCTCTATATCCTGAGGACATCTGGTGATACATATTATCGGCAATAGATTTATAAACATATCATTATACTTATATCCCTTCTTCAGCTTCTCATTTATCCACTCCGCAAAATCCTCAGCCTGATCCTTGATACGCTGGTTCATGACACATCTGAACATTCCGTTTCCCAGATAATACCACTCAACATATCCGTATGGTCTGCTCCACTCTAAAAAGTCTTCAGAGATCTCCCTGAGCAGCTTATGATATTCCTCAACTCCCAGAATCCCGCGAAGAGTCTTGTCATTCTCCATAGTTATCATAACTATCGTTATATCAAGGCCATTATCCAGAGAATTTCTCACGTCGTCCATGTATCTTGTGATCTTGTTCAGGCCCGTGGCACTGCTTATAAACTGCTCCGGACTCTGTATCAGCAACGCAACGAACAGTAATCCAATCGCATTTGCAAACATCTCAATCGGAATATCCGGGTTAAACATCTGAAATACGGCCGCAACAACAACCAATGGGAATATCGCTATGGTTGATACAAATCTTCCTCTTGTAAGTCTCCTGTGGTATCTCGTAACAACCATGAAGCCCAGAATCATATAAAATATTCCGGCAACATACAGAAATGTCATGAAAAACTCTCTTCTGTACTCTCCCTGTCCGCCTATACTGAATACACACGGAGTGAAAAAATTAACTCCGAGCATGATTATGCACAGCAACGTTGGAAGTACCAGTATGAAACTCTTCACTTTACCTCTGAATATGTGTATGGCATCCACTATGTTCATCACATAAGTGGCATACATAGCCGATGAAACGACATGGAAAAAGAGATATCCCGTATGGAATATGTATTGGGTGACTACATGCCTTTCACCCATATTGTCAAATGCGATGGCGCCTATATCAAACGCTGTGGCAACCATTGCAATGGTCAGAACAAATTGAAACTGCCTGTTTAATTTGCCTCTGGTCATCTTCTTCATGATGACTGAGACCATGATAAGAGTAAACACGCAGAATGCCGCGTAATCAAAGTATAGTACTTTGCTCATATTATCCTCCTATGTACAACTCCTCCACCTATAGAATAATATAACAAATATTTCTAGGTCTTTCAACGCATTATATCCGGGCGGTCTGTTATCACTGCATCTACGCCCAGTCTGCACATACGTCTCATCCAGTGTGGATCATTCACAGTCCACACATATACCGGTATGTGCTTGCGCTTCATTCTCTTCACAAATTCCTTCGTGCATAGAAGATAATTCGGCGATATAAAATCCGCTTTACACCGTCTCATTCTTCTCTCAGGAAAATACTCATTCAATCTGACACCGAGCTTAGCCTTTTTCTTACCGACAAGCAGTCCGGTCTTTATCCTCGGGTCTATGGCCTTCACATTGTACGACACTTTGTCCTTGAAGGATTTTATCGAGAACTCACCGTATCCAAATCTCCCCTTGACAAGATCTATGACACGCCTCTCGTATCCGCTCTCCTTTAATTCTATATCAAGACATATCTTTCCGCTGCAGAGTTCCAGGACTTCGTCAAGCGTAGGCACTCTGTAGCCTTCTTTTGATGCAATATCATTGATTCTGTTGTATGTCATATCTCCTATCTTTCTGCCGTCTATAGTTCCATCATGAAATACTATGAGTATATTATCACTGGTTTTCCTCACATCGAACTCCGCCATATCCGCCTTCAGATCTATAGCTATCTGAAACGCTTCAAGTGTATTCTCATGAGGCGCAAGGGCACTCGCTCCTCTGTGTGCTATCACCATAGTCTCTCTATTCATGCAAATATACATCTCCATTCTGATCAATATCTAAATCATATATATCATCTATCGGTATCTCGGTTCTGTCTTCCATAACTATCTTTTTCCCATATACGTCAACATTGCGTATATATCCCGACACATGTTCGTATCTTCCACCGGCTTTTCTGTCATCCTTTACAAAATACTCTATACTCACACATTTTTTGTCTGCATTATGCATTATATTCAACAGTTTCTGATCAAGAACCATTTTCTGACTCTCATCCAGCTCCAACTTCTCATCGGTGAGCCTTGCAGTCTCCGCTATGGCTGCTCCATGTCCTGTGAGTGCGGCAAATGGGGCAAACTGTGCTGCTCTGTCATGGATAGACATGTGCGGATGAACAGAGGACACGTGATGTGGAAGCTGTATTATATCATCGTAATTATCTTCCATAAGCCCCTCCTAAGCCTTGTGACCGCCTATCTGTCCGTTCCTCTCTATCGTCGTACCGCCCTCCTCAAGATTCATTCCCTTAAGGACTGCATTTTTGCCAAATTTCTTCTTGAGCTCTATCATCGCTTTCTGCATGCTCTGCTCCCGCTTCATATTCTGCTGCTTTTTCTCCGTCTCTGCTGCCCCGTCTCCAAAATCATCAAACAGACTGAGCTGCCTTGATGACTGTTTCTCATGTGCCGCAGTATTCGATATGATATTGTTCGCCGTGACATATATCCTTCTGACATACAATAAAGGATCTACGATCTCTTCAAACAATCCGGTCACCGCATCCATGATGACCTGTGTAGATGATGTATACTCTCCAAGATTCACCGTTCCATGGGCACTTTTCGGTATCTTCCTCCCATACATATCTGTCTGTATCTCTCCGGAAAATTTTGCTCCCGCGGCGTTCTTTTTGAGATTATCTATATCATACCCCACTGTTATGACCATCTGATCTGTCTTGACATTTTTATCCACAAGATCCAGCACGAGCAGATCCGTCATCTCACGGATAATAAGTCTGGCTTTTTCATATTCGTATGGGCATGACAACACCTGTCCTGAACCTATGCTGTTCCTCTCCGGCTTGTAAGCCTTGATATCAGCAATGGTACAAGGCTCCCAGCCCCATGCATGATCTATGAGCAGCTCTGCATTTATACCAAATAATCTGTACAGCAGATCTTCGTTGTAATACTCATCGTCATGTCCCAGTGAGCATCTGGCGATATCTCCCATTGTATAAAGTCCATGACTCTCAAGTTTTCTCGCATATCCTTTTCCCACTCTCCAAAAATCTGTGAGCGGTCTGTGATTCCACAGCTTCTGTCTGTACGACATTTCATCAAGACTTGCTATCCTGACTCCATCCTTATCCGGGGCTATATGCTTTGCCTCACCATCCATCGCTATCTTACACAGGTAGAGGTTCGTTCCCATCCCTGCTGTTGCTGTTATACCGGTCTGTGCAAGCACATCCTGTATGATCGTCATGGCAAGATCGTGCGGACTCATCTTATATATCCCAAGATAATCCGTCACATCCATGAACACCTCATCTATGGAATACACATGCATATCCTCTGGTGCTACATACTTCAGATAGATGTTATATATATCCGTACTATACTTCATGTAATATGCCATACGTGGCGGAGCGGCTATATACGAAACCGCAAATTCATTATGCTCCGCAAGCTCATTGGAATCGCAGCTCTCCCCGGAAAAGTTTCCACCGGGTGAAAGTGTTCTCCTGCTGGCATTGACCTCCTTAAGCCTCTGCACCACCTCGAACAGTCTGGCTCTTCCAGGTATACCATAGCTCTTCAGCGACGGGGAAACAGCAAGGCATATAGTCTTCTCTGTTCTCGACGCATCTGCCACAACCAGATTGGTGGTCAGCGGATCAAGTCCGCGCTCAACACATTCAACCGATGCAAAGAAGGATTTCAGATCTATCGCAATATACGTTCTATCTTTCTTATCCCTATCCACAGCCAATCCCCCTGTCACTTCATGCTCAGTCTTAATCTTCTCTTTCTGATGCTTATGTGCCTTGGGTCACATACTATACAGCAGCCGTCTCAGCACCCTTCCCACCGGCCCGTGTATGCCCCAGCACTTTCCTCGATACGAGTATGTATGCGATTATCATCGCCGTACCTGTTATTATCCATGAAACTATATACACGTTCAAAAGCATGCCAAAAGAATGATATCGCGCAAACACCGTATATATCCATATGATCCTGAACACTACTGAACCCACAACTGTTATAATAGCCGGCAGCATGGATCTGCCAAGGCCTCTGAGTGCCGCAGCTGTCATCTCATATGTTCCTGTCATCGCCTCAAGGAGCATGACATGCTTCATTCTTATAAGTGCATACTTTATAACCTCTGTATCTGTTGTATAAAATCTCACAAGAAAATCCCCTGAAAGCATCATGACACTGCTGAACACAGCCGTCATAAGCATGCCCTCTAACATGGCAATCCTGAGAGCTTTTCTGCATCTCTCCTTCTCACCTGCACCATAATTCTGGCTCACAAATGTCACTGCTGCCTGTGCGTATGCGGATATGACAAAATATGCAAAATATTCAAAATTAAGACCCGTGGATGAGCCTGCCACAGCATCAGGACCAAAGCTGTTGATTCCGCCCTGTATCAGCACATTTGACAATGAGAAAACTGCCGTCTGTATCGCTGATGGAGCTCCTATCCTGAGTATCTTTCCCAGGCACACTTTATCTATTCGTATATTCTTTATATCGAGTCTGAGTGGACCTTCCTCATGCATCAATA
>OGYJ01002973.1_pt1 | contig 10570 bp, 8 predicted proteins | sample 1576531 | NCBI WGS metagenome assembly OGYJ01 (sample SAMEA3541574, study PRJEB24748) | human gut metagenome | biome: human gut; feature: human-associated habitat; material: faeces | place: China | collected 2012 | reverse complement strand
ATTATTAAAGTTATAACAAATCATAAGTAATTAATTTTACAATATTAGATAGCACGTATGCCTTACAAAATATGTTTATTTAATTCCTTAAAAGTAATTTCAAGAGTTAAATAATATTTACTTAATATTTGTTATGAACTTTAATATAATAGACATTTCCCTATTTATATAACTATAAATGAGGAAATGAAAAAATGCGCAAAAATAAGTTGTTTTTGTTTGTACTTGAGATACGTTTCAATAGATTACGCAAAATACGTCTTTCTAGTGAGAATATAATTGTACAATATTTTAAATTTACTCATTTATAGTTTATTATATTTTAAATGTATTTTAATATATCATTCTATTAATTACATCTAATATATAAACACATTTATGCCTTCGACTGCTTCTTTCTTCCAGTCAGGAAGGCTACAAGATATATGACTATAACAAGCACTATTGCAAAGCACATCCATCCAATTAATACAGGAAGTGGCTGTTTTGCAAATATATCATAATATCCTTTTAGGTAGACAACAGTTATTACAAGTGGAAGTATGTATGTCATATACTTTCTTACCCATAAAGGCAGCTTTATACCTTCACCAGTATCGACTTCTTTGATAAAGTTGTCAAATCCCCAACCATTCTTTTTCGTACAGAACAGCACCATAACAAGACTTCCAAGAGGAAGCAGGTTATAAGATACGAGGAAGTCCTCAAGATCCATAACTGTAGAACCAGCGCCTATTGGCTGAAAACCCGATAATACGTTGAAACCAAGAATTGCTGGTATTGAAAGTATTGTTATTGCAAATATGTTGATAGTTACAGCCTTTGAGCGCTTGCACTCAGTTATATCCATCCACACAGCTATTATTTCTTCAAATACGGCTATTATAGTTGAAAGTGCCGCAAACGACATAAATACGAAGAATAAAAATCCCCATACTCTTCCACCTGCCATATTGTTAAATACATTTGGCAGAGTTATAAATAATAACGAAGGACCGCTGTCAGGATTAACGCCATATGAAAAGCATGCAGGAATAATGATAAATCCTGCCATAAGAGCTACAAATGTATCAAGCAGTACAATGCTTATCGCTTCTCCTGTAAGTGAGCGCTTTTTATCAAGGTAGCTTCCGAATATTTCCATAGCACCCATACCGATACTCAGCGTGAAAAATGCGTGTGTCATAGCGGCAAATACGGCTTCACCGATACCAGACTGCTTTACAAGCTCAACATTAGGTACAAGATAGAACTTAATACCTACGGATGCATTTGGCAGGGCAAATGAGTGGATAGCAAGTATTACTATCAATCCAAGCAGAAGTGACATAACAACTTTTGTTATACGCTCAACACCATTCTGTAATCCAAGTGCGCACACGCCGAATGAAAGTAATATGGCGATTATGGCAAAAAACATCATAGAACCGGGATTACCGAGCATATTATTGAATGTTTCTTTTACTCCGTCAGCATTAAGTCCGGCAAGCTTTCCGGACAGTTCAAGGTAAGCATAATAAAACATCCATCCGCCGACCATTGTGTAGAACATCATAAGTATGTATGAGCCGATAATTCCCATCCACTTAAGTCTGTGCCAGTTAGTTCCTTTCTTTTCAAGTACTTCAAATGCTTTGCCGATACCTTTACGGCTGGCTCTTCCGACTGAGAATTCACATATCAGGATAGGCAGACCAAGAAGTGCAAGGAATATGACGTACATAACGATAAATGCTGCACCGCCGTACATACCGCATATATATGGAAACTTCCATACATTGCCAAGTCCAATAGCACACCCTGCCGACACAAGAATAAATCCCAGTCTCGAACCGAATTGTTCTCTTTCTTTCATAAGTTAATAAGTTCCTTTTCTATTGTTTTATATTGTTGATGTCAGAATTAAAATGTAATTTTCCTGACTGATTTATATGAATTGTTTCATAATTTTGTAATTCATACAATCCTTTCGCACTTTAAATTTCTAAAATGCAATAGCATATAATTGCTTATTTATAGTTATCATATTATAATAAACGACATTTGGGTACTTTATTGCTGCATCTGAATTATTATAATAAAAATTGTTTATTACATAATCCTGCAATATTTATACATAGCCTATCTAATAACTATATACAAAGCCATATGAAAATTATTATATAATATAATTGCTAATTAGTCACTAACAAAATTCAGAAACTTATATTAATCTTAGGATGAATCCATATTTGTGACAATAAATGTATATATGTAAGTCATCTGATTCTCAGGTTTCTCTACCTTATAGACAACACGTCTTTCGTAAGGCCAAGAGGCTGTCTGATACATGAATTCGCCATAAACTACAGCATAGTCAACGTTGTTTTCTCTTGTGATATCATCAAACTCATCAACCAGATATTCATCCAAAATAGGCTGGAGAAAATCAACTACACCAGTGCATGAATACCTGGTTCCGTCTCTTAGCTGGATTTTAATTAAATCACCTGTTATTCCATCATAGCAGACAAGTGGATGATATCCATTGCTCTGATAATGAAAGTTAAAGGCTCTTCCTTCCTGTTTGCCATAAGCTTCAAGAAGTGCATCGCACTTCTTAGATAACAAAAAAGGACTTCCCAATCCGGGAAAGTCCTTTTTGTTATCTAACAGAGCGCGAGACGGGGATCGAACCCGCGACCCCCTCCTTGGCAAGGAGGTGCTCCACCACTGAGCCACTCGCGCATATTATATCAACATGTTCTTTAATAATTAATACTCCTGAACACAAGTGATATAATACACATATAATTATCATATGTCAAGTGAAATTTAAAAAAAAATTACAAAGAAAAAAATTCAGTGTTTTTTACAATAACTTTTTTATTTAGTTCAGCCGGAAGGCTGAACTGTTACCATAAAATACCCAATTTTACATAATGGTTTATTTTAATAATATTTGTAATAATTCATCTGTGTTGTCAGCTAAATTTTCTGCGCCACATTTTATAAGCAGTTCTCGGCTTCTAAAGCCCCATGTTACGGCGATGCCTCTAACGCCAGCATTGTTAGCTGTTGCTACATCAACATCAGAATCCCCGACATAGATAACATTGTTAAGATTAATATTATTATTTTCGGCGCATATATATAGTGCATCAGGAGAAGGCTTTTTAGCAACATTTTCTCTGGCACCAACTGCATCATCGAGCAGATTATTGAAATATATGTTACATAATTTAGTTACGGCATACTGTGCTTTATTTGAAAGAACTGCGATTTTGTAACCATTTTTCTTTAATTCTTTCAGCATATCCATAACACCAGGATAAGTCTTTGTTTTATCATTACAGTGAACAGCATAATAAGTTTTAAAACATTCAAATGTTTTATCAATCAGTTCCTTGCTGGTACCTTCAGGAACACTTCTTTCTATTAAAAGACGTATGCCGTTGCCTACAAATGTTCTTACCTCCGCAAGGCTTCTTTCTGGAAAGTTATTTGTTCTTAGTGAGTAATTAACTGAGTTACATAAATCATCGAGAGTATCAAGCAGTGTTCCATCAAGGTCAAATATTACCATTTTGTTCATAATAACAGCTCCATTCGTTATTTATTGTGTAGATTTTCATTATATTTTTAGCAGCATTTTGATGATTATGTTTTATTTAATAGTGTACATTGCATTAATATCTGAAATATTTGATACACTTTTATAATGTAACATTTTCAAATAAATATGTTTTATAAATGGAGTGTTTTTGTTCAAATGTTCATATCAAAATGCTGATGTACAATATTTAGGCAGAAAATGCTGCAGCTTATGAAATGTTATATATACATTTATTCGTTAGTTATAATACATTAAATGGCTGATATTATCAATAATATATTTTTACATAAATTTCCGCTTGAAATATATGAACAAATGTTCTATAATATAATTAAGACAAGAACATTTGTTCGCAAGTATATATGTTAAGAGGAAACAGGTATATGATTATAAAAGAGAATATGAGTATTATGGAAAAGCTGGAGATATTGTCAGATGCAGCCAAGTATGATGTATCCTGCTCTTCAAGCGGTGTTGAATGTAATAATAATGGGAGTGGCATTGGTAATTCTAAGGCTTGTGGTATATGTCACAGCTTCAGTGCTGATGGAAGATGTATTTCACTGCTTAAGATACTTCTTACCAATGAATGTATATATAATTGCCGATATTGTATTAACAGGGCCTCTAATGATGTTGTGAGGGCTACATTCACACCAGAGGAGGTCTGTGATCTTACTATCCAGTTTTACAAAAGGAATTATATAGAAGGATTGTTTTTAAGTTCAGGTATTATATATAGTCCTGATGAGACTATGAAAAGGTTATTAAAAACAGTCATTCTGCTTCGTTCCAAGTATAGTTTTGGAGGGTATATCCATATGAAGGCTATACCGGGGGCAAGCGAAGAATTGATTAAGATAGCCGGTTATTATGTGGACAGAATGAGCGTTAATCTTGAGCTTCCGACTAATGCAGCGTTAAAAAAGCTGGCACCGGCTAAGACAAGAGATAATATACTTAAGCCTATGAGGATGATTCAGAATGGAATACATTCAGACGTGCAGCGGTTAAAGTCATCATCAGTTAATGTGAACAGGTTGTCTGGAGAGCATACTGTTAATGCATATGATGATATATTCGATACAGCCTTAAGTTCAGATGTATACAGGATGAATAATAGTGATAACAGTTTTTTTAATCATTATAACAGCTTATATTCAGTGGCAGGTAAATTTTCTGATACTGATAATAACAGCATTACCGGATATAGCAATAAACGTTCTTTTGTTCCAGCAGGACAGAGTTCACAGATGATAGTCGGAGCTACGGATGAAACGGACTATCATCTTGTTACGATAGCTGAATCATTATACAGGCAGTATGATTTAAAGCGTGTATTTTATTCAGCATTTGTCAATGTAAATATGGATGAGTCAATGCCACTCCAGATTGACGGTAAAGGTGTGCCATTGTTAAGAGAACACCGGCTGTATCAGGCAGACTGGCTTATGCGCTTTTATGGTTTTAAGGCCTCTGAACTGCTATCAGAGGATAAGCCTAACTTTAATTCACTACTAGACCCTAAGTGTGACTGGGCTATACGTCATCTTGAGAATTTTCCTGTTGAGATTAATAATGCTGACTATAGTACGCTTCTTAGAGTTCCGGGTATTGGTGTTAAGTCTGCACGTAGAATTATATCTGCAAGAAAGCATACTAAGCTTGACTTTAGTGACTTAAAAAAGATAGGAGTTGTATTAAAAAGAGCTTTATATTTTATTACATGTGATGGACATATGATGTATAACACGCGGATAGATGCAGATTATATTACTAATTGTATAGTTGATTCTGCAGATATGCGGAAGATATATGATATAGAGCATCATAATGTGTATCAGCAGTTATCACTTTTTGATGATAAGTCTTAAGTTTATTTAGGTTATATGGAGAATTTTATGAATAATAAAACAGATATATATGTGTGTGATGATAGTGTGGAAGGAATATTTACAGCTATATATAAGGCATGGGAAGCTGGTACAAGCCATACAGACATAAGATGTAGTTCTGGTACAATGAATTATTCCCTGTTTGAAAATTATATTAATATTGATGCTGATATAGATATTTGCAGAAAAGTTATCTCATCTATTAATACAAAGTTAGGTAATTATATATATGGTATTATATTTACCGTAATAAGTTCATGTGATAATAATAAGGCATCAGTTGTATATCATTCTTTGCAAAAACTATTTAAGTATGGTACTGGATATATTAATAATATTAATGATGAGTATATATATTCTTTATTTTCTATTAATCGAAAAGTTTCCAATGAGGCACATTTTTATCATGAAATTGTGAGATTTAGTGAAAATAAAAGTGGAATTCTTGTTGCAAGAATAAAGCCAGATAATAATATTTTATATATGATAATTGAACACTTTGCCGACAGACTTCATTGTGAGAATTTTGTTATTTATGATACAGAAAGAAATATATGTTATGTTCATTCGGATAATGGTAAGGGGATGGTATATACTGATTCGGATAGACAGATGTATAATATGATTAATTCCTATTCTGATACTGATAAACAGTATGAAGATTTATGGGTTAAGTTTTTTGAAACAATTGCTATTAAGGAAAGGGTTAATGAAAGACTTCAGATGAATATGCTTCCTCTTAAGTATAGAAAGTATCTTCCAGAAATGAATTAAAACTACCGATAAAAAAGGGGATCCCACCAAAAAGTATTGAATACCTTCTGATGGGACATTGGGGAATTGTATTGAGCTCGTATAAAGCTCTTTTCAATAATTATTATAGCATAGTTTAAATGTTTGAAAAGTACTATCTTTTTTCTGGTACTGTCATTAATTATGTTTAATAAATATTATAAATATAAGCAAGCGCTTTAATTAGATAATTATTTGTATCTGAGGTACATTTAGATTATGCAAAATATGTCTTTCTAGCGTGGACATAATTGTACAATATTTTAATTTGCTCATCGATAGCTATTTATTTAATCGTATATATAAAGGTTTATAAAACTATAAGATTATTAAAAGATACTAACATATAATACTATGATATCTTTATAATACTGTAGTTTACAGCCTGATTATATGTACTAGAAGAGAGTATCCTTTCATATCGTGTCATCCATCTTCCAGTTATTCCTGCATAATTAGCTACAGCATCTTTGGGAGCCCCACCTGCAAGCATATATGACATACCAGCGTGTCTTAAGGATTGCAGCGTATATTTGTTTCTGATAGTTTTATTTTCAAGACATATTTTGCAGTATTTTTCGATGAGTCTTTCAGAATCACGCAGTTTCATCCGTGTTTTTCTTCTGTTTATAAAAATAGGTCCTTCTTTAATATCATTATCGTATATATACTTATCAAGCAGCCTTGCAACATCGTCAGGAACTTTAATTGTTCTTGCTATGTTATTGCGGCTGTTAGGTGGATAGTTTATACATAGAGTATCACTGGACTTATCAAGTGCAATATATTCCATATTAAGCTTGCATATTTCTGAGTTGGTCAGAGCACATTTAACAGCAAGCGAAAATATAAGAAATGCCTTATCATCATTGTATTCCTTAATTGTTTCTAATATATTATTTATTTCAAGACTGTTTGGAATATCTTCTTCATTAATAAGCTTATCTGGTTCAGGGATTGAGTAATCTTTAAAGTAGTTAACATATTTATTACCATGATTAGTAGTATAGTATTCGATAAAGTTGCATACAGACCTTATTACAGATAATCTCATAACGCCAGTAGAATAACTGATTCGGTTGTTCTCCATCTTATTAATCAGGTATTTATAATATTTAGCAGCATCTTTGCTGGTGAGTGTAAGAGGGTCATGACCGACTTCTTTATCAAAATCGTTGACAATTTTCCAATATTCTTTTCTTGTTCTTGGCTTTAGGTTTGTTTCAAAGTAAACCCAGACTTTTGAATTAAATTCATCAGATATCATATATTATCACCTCATTTAATATCAAATAGAAGATTAGTAGTATCGTGTTTTAACATACTCCAATTTTATATTATATGACGGCATATGTCAATATACTTGACAAAAAACCATCCCACAACTATACTTAATAATAAAGAAAACAAAACCCAAAATTAATTAAGAAATGGTTCCAAAATGCAACCACTACTCTTCTATCACCACATACAAACTTTATTAATATAATTTAATTTTTATATAATTGGGCTTGTAGGTTTAGATTTTAGAAGATATATTAATTAATGTTAGAGTCCAGCTTTCTTGACCCTAATGAATACCAACGGATTACTCTATTGCTTTTCAATTCGTGTAATCTTATGTCATTTTATATTTTTACTTATATAAAGGAGTTTTTTATGGAACAGTATTCTCGTAGATTTATTGAAGAACTCGCCAATCATATTGACCCAGTTATAATAGATTACTTTAATAAAAAGAAAAATCTATTACACTTCTCTGCTGCTGGTGTCACAGAACTTATTGACGAAACACTTATGGACTATCTTGATGGCAAGTCCAGTCGTGAAGATTTAATACCTATTATCAATAAAATTAAAAAATCAAGGCTTCAGAAAAGGTCGAGATGGTATAAGTCTTATATCAATGATATTGATACTATTAACATTGATGACCCTAAGCATCCACTTGCCAATATAGTTGTTATGGCTAAGACATTACCTGTAGATGATTACACCAAAATGTTTGGTGACAAAGACCTTGATGAAATTATTGATGATAAGAAAAAAGCTGCTACTCAATGGAAAAATGACTCCAATAGTCTTCTTATAGACTTTCCTGGCATTTCTTCTTTAACTAATAATTCAATATATAACTCTTTAAAGAATGATTTAATTATCAGTGCATGGAAGTATATTGAGGATGAACTTGCTGGAAATATCGATTCTTATCTTAGACTATTTCCTGTCGACCTTGTTGATAAACCTTTGTTCAGCCCATCTTCTTTTACATTGATGATGGATACAGCTTCTAATAATCTTTTGAAGGAAATTATTACAGATGAAGACGGTAAGGAGCTTCTTGAAGTTACTGTTGATAGTGGTAAGTTAACACCTCCTAAAGCTATGGATTCAAATGACTTAAAGCTTGTAAATGCATTTATATCTAATATAAATATGCAGGAATTCTACAAGGAAAAATCTGTTGTTGTCGATTTGAATACTCTAGGCAAGGAAGTTGTAGATTACCATGTTGGTAAGAATGTTATAAAGAAAATATCTAATTCCTGCCGTAAGCTGGTTGAATACAACTTCTCATATGAAGAAGCTGGAAGTAAAATATACTTCAACTTATTTGATAATATTGTTATTAAGGAAGATGTTGAAAGACCTTATGCCATTGCTCAATTCGGTGAAATCTTAAGTAATGCTATTATTAAGAAGAAACTCATATCTATTACATCCGCTTCTTACGATGTTTTGGATAATAATCTTTCACGTATTATATGTTATGCTATGAAGCGTGAACAGATAGCTAATCAAGAAACATTTATTGGTGAATATAATTATACATATTTTCAGAAAATTGTCAGGTTCAAGCTTAAGAACAAGAAAAAAAATCTTCAGTTAATTAAGGAATCTCTTCAGGAGTTTGTTGATAATAATATTGTTATTGACAGCTTTGAATTAAAGAACAATGTTTTTATTATTAAGTTTCTCCCTCTCTCAGCTGCTGAAATTCAGGATCTTAATTTTGATAAGACAAAGGTAATAGACGTTCCAACTGACTTTGACTGAACTTATTAGTACTTTCGCATCTTAATTATTTATTATAACAGCTCCGGCAGATATTAAGTTTTTATATATCTTAATATTTAAAAGTGTATTTAAAGTATAGTTTATTAAGAGAACTCATTAAGAGTTCTCTTTTTTTTATAACTGAAACTCCAAATTTCCAATTTGGCAAGTTGAAGTTACACATTCGACCTAAAGGGAGAAGGTGTTTCATATATAAACTATTAAGTAGAATAGTATATAAGAGAGTAAAACTACTCACTTAAAACTACTAACTCATAAGTAATTTAAAGGGGGCAATTTAAATGGTAGTAATTTTAAAACCAAAAACAAGCAATGAAGCAATTAAAAAATTAACAGGAGAGTTAGAATCTTTAGGGGTTACTGTTAATCCTGTTACAGGAACGGAAATGAGTATTTTAGGGCTAGTTGGGGATACAACTAAAATAGACCCTTCATACATTGAAGCAAATCCAAATGTTGAAAGAGTAATGAAAGTCCAAGAACCTTTCAAAAAGGCAAATAGATTATTCCATCCAGAAAATACAGTAATTGATGTTAATGGACATACAATAGGTGGAAATAAAATTGCAGTTATAGCTGGACCTTGTTCTGTTGAAAGTAAGGAGCAAATTAAATTAGTAGCAGAAGAAGTTAAAAAATATGGAGCTGGTTTCTTAAGAGGTGGAGCATTTAAACCAAGAACTTCACCATATAGCTTCCAAGGATTAAAATATGAAGGATTAGATTTATTAAATGAAGCAAAGGCTAAAACTGGCTTGCCAGTTGTGACAGAGTTAATGTCACCATATGATATAGATACATTCGTTGAAAAGGCTGATATAATTCAAGTTGGTGCAAGAAATATGCAAAACTTTGATTTATTAAAGGAATTGGGAAAGACTAATAAGCCAATATTACTTAAGAGAGGTTTATCTGCTACTATTGAAGAATGGCTTATGAGTGCTGAATATATAATGGCTGGTGGAAATGAAAATATTATTCTTTGTGAAAGAGGAATAAGAACATATGAAACTTACACTAGAAATACTTTAGATTTAAGCGCTATACCAGTAATTAAAAAGCTATCACATTTACCAGTAATAGTAGATCCAAGTCATGCAGCAGGATAATGGTACTTAGTTGAGCCACTTGCAAAAGCAGCAATAGCAGCAGGAGCAGATGGACTTATGATAGAAGTTCATAATAATCCTCAATGTGCATTAAGTGATGG
>OGYJ01002968.1_pt1 | contig 10573 bp, 7 predicted proteins | sample 1576531 | NCBI WGS metagenome assembly OGYJ01 (sample SAMEA3541574, study PRJEB24748) | human gut metagenome | biome: human gut; feature: human-associated habitat; material: faeces | place: China | collected 2012 | reverse complement strand
GGTCGCCCCTACATGCTCTGCAAACCAACAAACGAGGTACAAGATATGCATGATATAATCATTATCGGCGCGGGCGTGGCCGGGTGTGCCTGCGCACGGGAGCTTTCGCGCTACAGCGCGGATATTCTGGTGCTGGATAAGGCGGAGGATGTCTGCTGCGGCACCTCCAAGGCCAACAGCGCTATTGTACATGCCGGCTATGATGCTGCCCACGGCAGCCTGATGGCGAAACTCAATGTCGAGGGCAGCCGCCGGATGCCCGCGCTGGCCAAGGAGCTGGATTTTGCCTACGCCCAGTGCGGCAGTCTGGTCGTTTGCCTGAGCGAGGAGGACCGCCCCGCGCTGCAAAAACTCTACGAGAACGGCTGCGCCAACGGCGTTGAGGGGCTGCGCATCATCGAGCGGGACGAGCTTGCTGCGATGGAGCCGAATGTCTCCGATCAGGCGGTGGCAGCGCTCTGGGCGCCCACCGGCGGCATCGTCTGCCCGTTCGGGCTGACCTACGCACTGGCAGAAAACGCCGCAAAGAACGGCGTACAGTTTCAGTTCAACACGGCGGTCACGGGGCTGCACCCCCTTGCGGACGGACGCGGCTGGGCCATCGAAACCGACCGCGGCGCGCTGGAGGCGCGCTGCATCGTCAATGCGGCGGGCGTCTACGCCGATGTGCTGCACAATATGGCGGACGCCGACCACCCCATGAGGATCACGGCGCGGCGCGGCGATTACTTCCTGCTGGACCACACGGCCGGGCAGCATGTGCGGCATACGGTGTTCCAGCTGCCGGGCAAGTACGGCAAGGGTGTGCTGGTCACCCCCACGGTGCATGGGAACCTGCTCATCGGCCCGACCGCCATTGATGTCGAGGACAAGGAGGCCACCGCGACAACGGCGGCAGGTCTTGATGAGGTGCGCGCCAAGGCCGGGCTGGCGGTCAAGGATCTGCCGCTGCGCCAGACCATCACCAGCTTTGCCGGACTGCGCGCCCATGAGGCGCGGCACGACTTTTTCATCGGGGAGATCGCGCCCGGCTTTGTGGACTGCGCGGCCATCGAATCCCCGGGCCTGTCCAGCGCGCCGGCCATCGGCGCAATGGTGGCGGATATTGTGCGGGACAGCCTGCACTTAAAAGAAAACCCGGCCTTTGACCCGACCCGCAAGGGCATTCTGGACCCCAAAACACTGGACTTTGCTGCGCGGGCGGCGCTTATTAAACAGAACCCGGCCTACGGTCAGATCATCTGCCGGTGTGAGAGCGTGACCGAGGGCGAGATCGTGGATGCCATCCATCGTGTGCCGGGCGCGCGCAGTCTGGACGGCGTAAAGCGGCGCACCCGCGCGGGCATGGGCCGCTGTCAGGCGGGTTTCTGCAGCCCGCGTGTCATGGAGATTTTGGCGCGGGAGCTGGGCGTGGACCAGAGCGAGATCACAAAATCCGGCGGAGATTCCAAAATTATCGTCGGCACGAACAAAGATACATTTTGAGAGGGGGCTGCGTCAATGAAAAATGTTGATTTGGTCATCATCGGCGGCGGCCCGGCAGGGCTTGCGGCGGCGGTGGCGGCCCGCAAGGGCGGTGTGCAGGATATCCTGATCCTTGAGCGCGACAGCGAACTGGGCGGTATCCTCAACCAGTGCATCCACAACGGCTTCGGCCTGCATACCTTTAAGGAGGAACTGACCGGCCCCGAGTATGCAGCCCGGTTTATCGAGCAGGTCGAGGCGCTTGGCATTGCCTACAAGCTCAATACCATGGTGCTGGATCTGGCGGCGGACAAGACCGTGACCGCCATGAATAAGACGGACGGGCTGTTCCAGCTGCACCCCAAGGCGGTCATTCTGGCAATGGGCTGCCGGGAGCGGCCGCGCGGCGCGCTGAACATCCCCGGCTACCGCCCGGCGGGTATCTTTACCGCAGGCACGGCCCAGCGGCTTGTCAACATGGAGGGTTACCTGCCCGGGCGGCGGGTGGTCATTCTCGGCTCGGGCGACATCGGCCTGATCATGGCGCGCCGGATGACGCTGGAGGGCGCCAAGGTGCTGTGCGTGGCCGAGCTGATGCCCTATTCCGGCGGCTTGAAGCGCAATATTGTACAGTGCCTCGATGATTTCGGCATCCCCCTGCGCCTGAGCCATACGGTCGTGGACATTCAGGGCAAGGAGCGTGTGACCGGCATTACGCTGGCCCGCGTGGAAAACGGCAAACCTGTCCCCGGCACCGAGGAGCATTACGACTGCGATACGCTGCTGCTCTCCTGCGGGCTGCTGCCCGAGAACGAGCTGAGCCGCGCGGCAGGTGTGGCGCTCAGCCCCGTCACCGGTGGCCCGGCGGTCAATGAGAGCCTTGAAACGAACCTTCCCGGCGTGTTTGCAGCGGGCAATGTGCTGCATGTGCATGATCTGGTCGATTATGTCTCCGAGGAGGCTGCAGCGGCCGGCGCGCACGCTGCCGATTTCATCCGCCGCGGTGAGCAGCCCGGCGGGACGGTTCTGCCTGTGCGGTGCGAAAACGGCGTGCGGTACACGGTGCCCACGGCCATCCGCCCCGGCTGCGCAGGGGATACCGTGACGCTGCGCTTCCGGGTGGGCAATGTCTACAAAAACAAGAAAATCGCGGTGTATCGCGGCGATACCTGCATCTACAGCCGCAAGCGGCCCGTGCTGGCCCCCGGCGAGATGGAGACCGTCCGCCTGAAGGCCGAGCTGCTGCAGGGCCCGGGCGAAGCCGTGACCGTAACTTTGGAGGAGGGCTGACGATGGAAAAGCGTGAATTGACCTGCATCGGCTGTCCTATGGGCTGCCCCCTGACCGTAGAGCTGGAAAACGGCGCGGTCACGGCGGTGTACGGCAATACCTGCCCGCGCGGCGATGCCTACGCCCGCAAGGAGGTGACCGCACCGACCCGCATTGTGACGACGACGGTGCGGGTGACCGGCGGCGTGCTGGCCGCTGTGAGCTGCAAGACGCAGACGGACATCCCCAAGGACAAGATCTTTGCCGTGGTGCGGGCGCTCAAGACTGTGACCGTGGCCGCCCCGGTGACCATCGGGCAGGTCGTGCTGCCCAACGCCGCCGACACCGGCGTGGATGTGATCGCCACAAAAAATGTGGCAGTAAAGTAAGCGGAGAAGCCCCCTCTGTCAGGGGGCTTCTTTCATTCCGGTGCTCACAGGCGCTGTGTTATGAAAATAACTTTCCCGAAAAGGTTAAATATTTCAAGAATTTTGGGCAAAAATCAACGGTGTGTTTGAATAATGCACAAAAAAACTGTCGTTTTTTCAGCTTTTCGACAATTCTGCTAAAAACACTTTCTTTTTTATGAAGAATATGTTAATATCTAATTAACAAAGTGCTTCGGCTGCAGAACCAGACAGCCCCGGCACCGAGTTGGGAGAAACCCACTCAAAAATTTGGAGGAATGCTTTTATGATGAAGTATCTGCAGAAGCTCGGCAAAGCGTTAATGCTTCCCGTAGCTGCCCTGCCCGTCTGTGGTATCCTGATGGGCATTGGTTACGCACTGGCTCCCGCCGTTATGGGTGCTGAGGGCGCAACTTCCGGTTTCGCTTACACTCTCGGTTTCCTGCTGATCAAGGCCGGCGGCGCCCTGATCGACAACATGGCCTGGCTGTTCGCCATCGGCGCTGCCGTGGGTCTGTCTGACGACCACGATGGCACTGCCGGTCTGGCCGGTCTGGTCAGCTTCCTGATGATGCAGCAGCTGCTCAGCCCCGGCGTTGTCGGCGCTGTCCGCACGCTGGAGGAAGGCACCGTCGATTACATTGCTTTCAGCAAGATCGCCGGCAACTCCTTCATCGGCATCCTGGCCGCCATCATCGGTGCTGCCTGCTACAACAAGTTCAAGAATACCCAGCTGCCTGACTGGCTGGCATTCTTCAGCGGCAAGCGCAGCGTTGCTATCGTGACCGCCGTTGTTTCCATCGTGGTTTCCGTTGTCCTGCTGTTCGTCTGGCCCATCATCTTCGGCGTTCTGGTTGCCCTCGGCAACGGCATTGCCAAGATGAGCGGCATCGGCGCCGGCATCTACGCTTTCCTGAACCGTCTGCTGATCCCCACCGGCCTGCATCACGCTCTGAACAACGTGTTCTGGTTCGACACCATCGGTCTGGGCGATCTGAAGCACTTCTGGGCTGGCGATGTCACCGGTCAGAATGGTGTTAATTGGGACCTCGGCATGTACATGTCCGGCTTCTTCCCCTGCATGATGTTCGGTATCCCCGGTGCTGCTCTGGCCATGGTCCAGACTGCCAAGAACAAGAAGGCTGCTATCGGTCTGGTTGTTTCCGCTGCTATCTGCGCCTTCGTCTGCGGCGTTACCGAGCCGTTCGAGTTCGGCTTCATGTTCCTCTGCTTCCCCCTGTATGTTGTCTATGCTGCTCTGTACGGCATCTTCACCATCATTACCTACTACACCGGCTTCCGCGCAGGCTTCTGCTTCTCCGCTGGTGCTACCGACCTGATCTTCTCCGCCAGCCTGCCTGCTGCTGCTAAGACCTGGATGATCATCCCTCTGGGCATCGCCGCTTTCGTTGTCTTCTACCTGGTCTTCAAGTTCGCCATCACCAAGTTCGACCTGAAGACCCCCGGCCGTGAGGACGAGGATGAGGAAGCCGCTGAGGCCAACATCACCCTGGCCAACAATGACTACACCGCCATCGCCTCCGGCGTTCTGGCTGCTGTCGGCGGCAAGGACAACGTTGCCAACGTTGACTACTGCGCAACCCGTCTGCGCTTTGAGGTCAAGGATAACGCCAAGGTGGACGAGAAGGCTGTCAAGGCCGCTGGTGCTGCCGGTGTCATCCGCCCCAGCAAGACCGCTTGCCAGGTGATCATCGGCACCAAGGTCCAGTTCGTGTACGACGAGCTGAAGAAGATGCTGTGATCGCATCCTGAATCGTAATTTTGTGCAGGAGACTGGTTGATCCTGCATCCGTTCCCGAAGGGCCGCTGAGGGCGGGCGTTCACGCCCATCTTCGGCGGCCCTTTTTTGTTCACACAAAACCGTTTTTTGAGCACTGCGACTGTGCTATACTGAAGACAACGAGAAAAAATCAGGAGGTTTCCACTATGAAGATCATTCGTGCAAAGGATTACAAGGATATGTCCCGCAAGGCGGCAAACATCATCTCCGCGCAGGTCATCATGAAGCCGAACTGTGTGCTGGGTCTGGCCACCGGCGGCACCCCTGTGGGCGCGTATGCCCAGCTGGTGGAGTGGTATAACAAGGGCGATGTGGACTTTTCGGAAGTTACCACCGTCAACCTGGACGAGTACCGCGGCCTGCCCAAGGAGCATCCGGAGAGCTACTGGAGCTTCATGCACAAGAACCTGTTCGACCATGTGAACATCCGCCCCGAGGCCATCAACCTGCCCGATGGCACGAACCTCGACGCTGCGGCCGAGTGCGCCCGCTATGACGCCATCATCCACAGTGTCGGCGGCGTTGACCTGCAGCTGCTGGGCATCGGCAACGACGGCCACATCGGCTTCAACGAGCCGAACGAGGCCTTCGAGCTGGGCACCCACTGCGTTGACCTGAAAGAGGAGACCATTGAGGCCAACAAGCGCTTCTTCGACGGCAACGCCGATCTGGTCCCCAAGCAGGCCTACACCATGGGCATCAAGACCATCATGCAGGCCCGCAAGGTCCTGATGGTCGCCAACGGCAAGGGCAAGGCCGACATCGTCAAGAAGGCGTTCTTCGGCCCTGTCACGCCGGAGGTCCCCGCCAGCATCCTGCAGATGCACCCCGACTTCATTCTGGTTGGTGACGAGGAAGCCCTGAGCGAGATCTGATCAGCGGAGGAATACTGCTATGATCATCAAAAATGCAAAAGTTTACAGCGACGGCTGCCGCTTTGTAGAGAAAGATCTTATCATCCGTGACGGCCGCATCGTCTTTGGCGCAGCCCCGCTGGAGGGCGAGGATGTCATTGACGCGGGCGGTGCCTACGCGCTGCCGGGTCTGGTGGATATCCATTTCCACGGCGCGGTCGGTCATGATTTCTGCGATGCCGATGCGGCAGGCCTGCAGGCCATCGCGGATTTTGAGGCGAGCAAGGGCGTTCTGGCCATCTGCCCCGCCACGATGACCTTCAGTGAGGAGATCCTGAACGGCATCATGGATGTGGCCGCAGCGCACAGGAACGAGCGCGGCGCAGATCTGGTCGGCATCAATATGGAAGGCCCCTACATCAGCCCCCGCAAGGTCGGCGCCCAGAACCCCAAGTATGTCATGGGGGCGGACGCAGCCATGTTCCGCCGCCTGCAGGCGCGCAGCAACGGACTGATTAAGCTGGTCGATGTGGCGCCCGAGGAGCCGGGTAACCTCGACTTTATCAAGGAATGTCACGATGAGGTGCGCATTTCCATCGCGCACACCTGCACCGACTATGATACGGCCAAGGCCGCCTTTGCCGCCGGTGCCACCCACATGACCCACCTGTACAACGCGATGCCCGGCATCACCCACCGTGAGCCTGGCCCCATCATCGCCGCGCTGGAGGAGGGTGCCGAGGTCGAGCTGATCACCGATAATGTACACATCCACCCCGCCATGGTGCGGTTCACCTTCAACACCTTTGGCGATGACCATGTGATTCTGATCGCCGACAGCATGATGGCCTGCGGCCTGCCGGACGGCGAGTACAGTCTGGGCGGTCAGGCCGTCACGGTGCGCGGACCCCGCGCCACCCTGACCGAGCAGCCCGGCACGATCGCCGGCAGCGCGACCTGCCTGTTTGACTGCATGAAGCGCGCCGTTCTGGAGATGGGCGTGCCCCTTGTAAGCGCCGTCCGCGCCGCCACCCTGAACCCGGCGCGCAGCATCGGTGTCGATGCCGACTACGGCAGCCTTGACGCCGGCCGTTACGGCAATGTCGTGCTGGTCAATGACAAGCTGGATATTGTTAAAGTGATCCGCCACGGCGAGGTTATCGGCTAAACGGGGCGGCAGACGCGCCCCCGGAGAGCCCAATAAGGAAATCGGAAGGCCCGCGAGCTGAACGAACGCAGTATTTCTGTGCGTTCTTAACGCTCGCGGGCCTTCCTCTGCTTTTGAGCCGGGCGTCCCCCCTTGTAAATCATTGGAAACTGCACAGTTTGCACCAAACCGCGGGGGGATTTTGCCGCCGATTTTACACTGCGCCCCCTTGCATGGGGCGGCAATCTCTTGTATAATTAAATTTGTCTGTACTATTGTTTTAACGACTAAGCGAGGTTTTCAAATGCTGTCAAAGTATCTGAGCGTTTTCTTCATTTCGATGGTTCCCATCATCGAGCTGCGCGGCGCGATCCCCGTCGGCGTGGGGCTGGGCCTGCCGCTGTGGCAGGTGTACATCATTGCCATCATCGGCAACATGATCCCGGTTCCGTTCATCTTTTTCTTTGCACGCAAGGTGCTGGAGTGGGGCGCGGATAAGCCGGTCATCGGCAAGTTTTTCACCTTCTGCCTTGAGAAGGGCCACAAGGGCGGCGAAAAGCTGAAGGCCAAGGCCGGCCGCGGCCTGCCTTGGGCACTGCTGCTGTTTGTCGGCATCCCGCTGCCCGGCACAGGTGCATGGACCGGCACACTGGCTGCCAGCCTGCTTGACATGGACTTCAAGTCCAGCGTCCGCGCCTGCATGGGCGGCGTACTGCTGGCAGGCTGCATCATGGGCGCGCTGAGTGTGCTGGGTGTTTCCGCATTCGGCGCTGTCGTTGCCTGAGATGCCCAGGCATTATCGGCCCGGTCTGGATGTGGTTCGTCTGGCGGCGCTGCTGCCGGTGCTGTGCTATCACTATTGCATCGAGGCCGCGCGCCTTGGCTTTGCGGTGCCCACGGCGCTGATCGGCCGGGGCATGGCCGACTGGGTGGAGCTGGGGTTGGCGTGGTTCTTCCTGCTTTCGGGCGCGGCGCTCTGCCTGCAATGGCAGGGGCGGTTTGCCCTGCGGCGCTATCTTGCGGGCCGTGCCGCCGCCACCTACCCGGCGTTCTGGCTGGGCTTTGCGGCGCTGTTTGTCTACGGTGAGGTGCTGCACGGCAACAACGCCGACATTCCGCGCTGGCGGGTCATCTTCTCGCTGCTGGGGCTGGACGGCTACCTGACCCCCGTGACTGTCACCTTCTACAAAATTGGTGAGTGGTTTTTGGGCGTTATCCTGATTTTGTATCTCGTGTTTCCGCTGCTGTTGTGGTGCATGGAGACGCAGCTGCGCCGCAGGGCGCTGGCCGTCTGCATGGCAACGCTGGCCGTTGTCTGGCCGCTCATCTGCCCCGCCCCGTGGGAGGCCGGGCACACCGTGCTGGGCCGCCTGCCTGCGTTTGCGCTGGGGGTGTGGTTCGGCTCGCTGCTGAAAAAGGACATCTGGCCGTCCTATCGGCTGTATATCGGGCTGGCGGTCTGCCCGCTGTTGCGGGTGGAGGAAGTGCCGCGTCTGGCCGTGCTGTTGGTGCTGGCGGCAGTGCTGTTCTGGGCAGTATACGCCGCCGGGCAGCAGGTGCCTGCGCGGTTCTGCCCCGCCCTGCGGCGGCTGGCAGGCTGGTGCTACGGGGTATATCTGGTGCATCATGTCTTGCTGACGCTGGTGTTCCTGCGGTTTGTGGCGCGGTTCAATTTGCCGCTGGCCGGGATGTTCCCGGTGTATCTGGCGGCCAGCTTTGCGCTTGCCGCCGTGCTGACAGCGGTAAGCCGTCCGCTTGGCAAGGCCATAAAAAAGCTGGCATAAAAACAAAGGACGCATGACCTTTACGGTTGTGCGTCCTTTTTTGTGTGGTGGGGGAAGTGGGGTTGTAGGGCGGCCAGTCCTCTGGCCGCCGTGGCCGTTGGCGGCGGCGGAAAGGTACCCGGGAGGAGGATATGGCGGTAAGCCGCGGTCCGGGCATGCCCGGCCCCTGCAAACAAAAGAACAAGAGCCGCTCCACTTGGGGCGGCTCTTGCTGTATGGATAAAATTACTTGTTCTTCTTGCTGGCGGCCTTCATGCGCAGGTCGTGGTCCAGAATGCGCTTGCGGATGCGCAGGTTCTCGGGGGTGACCTCAAGCAGCTCATCGGGAGCCAGGAACTCAAGGCAGCCCTCGAGGCTGAACTTGGAAACGGGCACCAGACGCAGGGCGTCATCACTGCCGGAGGCGCGGGTGTTGGTCAGGTGCTTGGTCTTGCAGACGTTGACGGTGATGTCCTCGCCGGTCGGGGTGTAGCCCACGACCTCGCCTGCGTAGACCTTCTCGCCGGCGTTGACGATCAGGGTGCCGCGCTGCTGGGCGTTGAACAGACCGTAGGTGACGGCGTCGCCGGTCTCAAAGCTGATCAGGGAGCCGGTGGAGCGGGTCTGAATGTCACCGCACCACTCCTCGTAGCCGTCAAAAATCGTGTTCATGATGCCTTCACCGTGGGTGTCGGTCAGGAACTGGCTGCGATAGCCGAACAGGCCGCGGCTGGGCATACGGAACTCGATGCGGGAACGGCTGTTCATCATCTGCATGTTCATCAGGATGGCCTTGCGGGCGCCCAGTGCGGTCATGACATTGCCCTGATAGATTTCGGGCACATCAATCACAACGCGCTCCATAGGCTCCATGACCTTGCCGTTCTCCTCATGGGTCAGAACATGCGGGGGGCTGACCTGCAGCTCATAGCCTTCGCGGCGCATCGTCTCGATCAGGATGGACAGATGCATCTCGCCGCGGCCCATGACGCGGAAGGAATCGTTCGTGGCGGAATCCTCGACCTTCAGGGCGACATCCTTCAGCAGCTCGCGCATCAGGCGGTCACGGATCTGGCGGGAGGTGACATACTTGCCCTCCTTGCCGGCAAACGGGGAATCGTTGACCGAGAAGGTCATCTCGACCGTGGGGTCGTTGATCTTGACAAAGGGCAGGGGCTGCACCTTGCTGGGGTCGCAGATCGTGTTGCCGATGGAAATATCGGGCAGACCTGCAAACGCAACAATATCACCGGCCTGTGCGCTCTCGATCGGCTCACGGCCGTTGGCCTTGAAGTCGAACAGCTTGGTGATGCGGCCGCTCATATGCACATCGGGGTTGTGCCAGTCGCAGACCTGAATGGGGCTGCCGACCTTGATGACGCCGTTCTGCACGCGGCCAACGCCCATGCGGCCGACAAAGTCGTTGTAGTCAACGCTGGAGACCAGCATCTGCAGCGGCTCATCAGGCTCGCCCTCGGGGGCCTTGACATACTTCAGGATCGTGTCGAACAGGGGCTTCAGGTCGGTGCCTGCGTTGGGATCGGTCCAGTCGTAGCTGGCGGTGCCGTTGCGGCCGGAGCAGAACACCATCGGGCTGTCCAGCTGCTCATCGGTGGCACCAAGATCCATCAGCAGCTCAAGGATCTCGTCAATGACCTCGGCAATGCGGGCGTCCGGGCGGTCGATCTTGTTGACTGCGATGACCAGAGACAGGTTCTGCTGCAGGGCCTTCTGCAGAACAAAGCGGGTCTGGGGCATGCAGCCCTCGGCCGCGTCAACCAGCAGCAGAACGCCGTTGACCATCTTCAGCACGCGCTCGACCTCGCCGCCGAAGTCGGCGTGGCCCGGGGTGTCGACAATGTTGATCT
>OGYJ01002961.1_pt1 | contig 10608 bp, 7 predicted proteins | sample 1576531 | NCBI WGS metagenome assembly OGYJ01 (sample SAMEA3541574, study PRJEB24748) | human gut metagenome | biome: human gut; feature: human-associated habitat; material: faeces | place: China | collected 2012 | reverse complement strand
AGGATGCGGAGGAACTGGCACTGGATCTGTGGGAAGTACTTCAGGATCCGAAATACCGGGAGGAAGTGGAACGGCGGAGGGAATGGTATCTGAGAGAGTATTCCTGGGACAAGGTGGCGCAGAGAATATGCAGTGTGATGGAGAAAAATGAGAGAGACAAAGATCAGTATCGTAGTGCCGGTGTATAACGCGGAAAAAGAATTACAGCGCTGTGTAGACAGTATTTTCCGGCAGAGCTTTTCCAACTGGGAACTGCTGCTTATCGATGACGGCAGCAGGGATAGCTCTTCGGCCTTGTGTGACAGGCTGGGGGCGCAGGACACAAGGGTCCGGGTCTGGCACAAGGAAAACGGCGGTGTCAGCAGTGCCAGAAATCTGGGGATCTGTAAGGCTGAAGGAGAGTATCTTTTTTTTACGGACAGTGATGATACCCTGTTCCCGGATACCCTGGCAACTTTATATCAAAAGGCAAAAGTATCCGGCGCGGATCTTTCGGTGTGCGGTTTTACATATCTGGTGGAACAGACGAAAGAATGTGTGGATAACCTTCCGGAAAAAGCTTTCTGCGGTGGAGGAAAAGAATATCTGGAGGAGCGGTTTTTATCGGACTTCCGGCGGGAATTTTTCAATCCGCCATGGAATAAGCTGATCCGCAGGGAATTGCTTCTGGAAAATGATATCCGCTTCGGAGAGGAATTTGCCATCTGTGAGGATATGGCTTTTTCCATGCAGGTGCTGGAAAAGAGCAAAGGGATCTGTGTGGTTCCGGAGTCGTTGTATTGTTATCACTATAAGGAAGCGGAGAATCTGGTGAACCGTTTTCATGAGAACTATTATGAGGCTTTATTGTATTTCCGGGACCGCACCTGGCAGTGCTTCCGAACGCTTCAGGCAAAGCAGGAACTGTATGCGGAGGTCAATGCCTGTTTCGTGGGGAAGAGTCTGATGTATCTGCATAAGATCTATAGAGATTCCGGCTATGAGGAAACCAGGAAATATGCGGAACTGAAACGGATCGGTGGTTCCCTGCCGCTGCAGAATGCCCTGCGGGAATACCGGGCCACGGGAAAGAGGCGCTTGCTGCGGGAGTTGCTCCTGCATAAGAAATTCCGGCTATTGGACAGTCTGTACCGGTGGCGGTAGGACAGGGGAAGGAGAGAGGATTGGAACTGACAAAACAGATCGGCGTATTGCGCAATCGAAAAACCTTGGACGGAAGAAAAGCAGACAGGAACAAAGTAAATCTGGAGTACTGGAATTTTAATGAGAATCTGGGGGATCTGCTGGCACCGGTGGTGACGCAGTGGATGTTGCACCGTCTGGGACTGGATCTGTACAGAGAGGCGGCAAAGCCCTGCCATCTGATAACCATTGGTTCTGTGTTGGGACTGGGAGTTTTCGATGCGGTGATCTGGGGCAGCGGGGTCAATTCCTTCGCCCATGTGGGACGGGTGACTACACAAAAGGGATACCGGAAGCTGGATATCCGGGCAGTCAGAGGTCCGGTCACCGCACAGGTGCTCCGGGAGAACGGATATACCTGTCCGCAGATCTACGGAGACCCGGCAATCCTGCTGCCTCTGATTTATCCCGGCAGACGACCGGAGAAAAAGAAAAAATATGTGGTGATCGACCATTACATGAAGCGGAAAACGACAGGAGATGACAGACTTTCCATACGAACCGGAGATTACCGGACCTTCCTCGACAAAATTCTGGAGGCGGAGGTGGTATACTCGTCTTCGTTACATGGGATCATTCTGGCGGAGAGCTATGGGGTCCCGTCGGTATTCCTTCGGCAGGGGATGGAGGAAGAGATGCTGAAATATTATGACTGGTACTTTGCCACCGGCAGATATGAGGTGCGCTCGGCAACATCCCTTGCGGAAGCAAAGGAAACAGAACCCATGAAATTGCCCGAACTGGAAGAACTGAGGGAGGGACTGCTACAGAGCTTTCCCTATGATCTGTGGATCGGCCAGAAAGCCGGAAGGAGAAAGTGTGAATGAAAAGGACCAGAAATGCCGTCAGAAATGTGATCTTCGGAGGACTCCTGAAGGGGTATCAGATTCTGGTTCCTTTTATCATGCGCACGCTGCTGATCCGGTATTTGTAATTGGAATATCTGGGGCTGAACAGTCTGTTTACTTCCATACTGCAGATCCTGAATCTGGCGGAGCTGGGAGTAGGGAGTGCACTGGGCTACAGTATGTATGCTCCCATCGCGGAAGGAAAGAAGGACGAGATCTGTGCTCTGTTGTCATTGTATCGCAGATATTACCGCCTGATCGGTCTGGGGATCTTTCTGGCCGGAATAGTGCTGCTGCCGTTTCTGCCCTCGCTGGTGAAAACGGACAGTATTCCGCCGGATGTGGATTTGTATGTATTGTATCTGCTGCATCTGGGAGCCTGTGTCATCAGTTACTGGCTGTTTGCGTATAAAAACAGTCTGCTGGCAGCTCATCAGCGAAGTGACCTGGCAAATAAGGCGGATCTGGCGGTACGGACGCTGCAGTATCTTATACAGGCCGGGCTGCTGGTGGGCTTTCGGAATTATTACTGGTATCTGCTGGCGGCACTGGGAGCACAGATCCTGACGAATCTGTGTACCGCACTGGTGGCACAGAAAAATTATCCGGATTATGTCCCAAAGGGACAGGTGGAAGAGCAGACCAGGCAAAAAATCCGGGGCAGGATCAAGGACCTGTTTACCTCCCGGGTGGGGGTGGTCATTGTGAATTCCGCGGATACTCTGGTCATTTCGGCATTTTTGGGACTGACGGTGCTGGCAGTCTATCAGAATTATTATTACATCGTTACTTCCGTTATTGGTCTGGTAGGGGTGCTTTTCACCTCCACTCTAGCCGGGATCGGCAATAGTCTTCTGACCGAGAGCCGGGGGAAAAATTATGCGGACTTCTGTAAATTTACACTGTTGATCGCCTGGATCGCAGGACTTTGCACCTGCTGCCTGCTGTGTCTGTTGCAGCCCTTTATGAAACTGTGGATCGGAGAGGCAGGCATTTTGCCCGGACAGATCGTGATCTGTCTGTGTGTATATTATTTTATCTACGAGTTCAACCAGCTGTTCAATGCCTACAAGGATGCCGCCGGGATCTGGCACAGAGACCGGTTCCGGACACTGACAACGGCAGGAGTGAATCTGGTCATGAATCTTCTGCTGGTGAAACCTATGGGGCTGTACGGAGTGATCCTGTCTACGGTAGTTGCTACGGTCATCGTAGGAATGCCGTGGCTGATACATAATCTGTTTACGACGTTGTTTGACGGAGAGGACCGGCAAAGCTATCTGGGGACACTGGTCTTCTATGGAAGCGTAACATTTTTAAACTGTATGCTGACCGACCGGGTATGCAGTCAGATACCGGTAGAAGGAATCCGGGAATTATTGGAGCGGGCACTGGTATGTCTGCTTGTGTCCAACGGCATTTTTCTGTTGTGTTACGGAGGCCGGAAGGATTTCCGGGCCCTGTTGGCAATGGGGAAGAGATTTCTGCCTGAAATACCTCATGATAAAGCGGCTTCGGGAAATGACCGATCCGCAGAGGAAACCACAAAGTTTGCAGATTACGGAAAGGTTGGAGCTTTCTATGAAGATTGCAGTAGCGGGAACCGGGTATGTGGGATTGTCCATGGCAGTTCTGCTGGCCCAGAATCATGAAGTAACGGCGGTGGATGTGATACCGGAGAAGGTAGAGTTGTTACAAAAAGGGAGATCACCTATCCGGGATAAAGAGATCAAAGAATATCTGGCAGGCGGCAGGCTGCATTTGCAGGCTACCCTGGACGGAGAGGTGGCTTACCGGGATGCGGAGCTTGTGATCGTCTCCACACCGACGAACTATGATCCCGGAATTCACTTTTTTGATACCGGTTCTGTGGAAACGGTGGTGGAGACAGTACGGAGGGTGAATCCTGACGCGGTGATCGTGATCAAGAGTACGGTGCCGGTGGGATATACAGTGTCTCTGATGGAAAAATATCACACGGACAGGATCCTGTTTTCTCCGGAATTTTTGCGGGAAGGGCATGCACTGTATGACAATCTGTATCCTTCCCGGATCATTGTGGGAGCAGACACAAAGTCCGTTGAAATGGCGGAGTATGCAAGACGGTTTGCAGAGCTTTTGCGTGAGGGTGCAAAAAAACAGGAGATCCCCATACGGATCATGGACCCTACGGAAGCGGAGGCGGTAAAACTGTTTGCCAATACCCAGCTGGCGCTCCGGGTCAGTTTTTTTAACGAACTGGACACTTATGCGGAGATGCGGAACTTAAGCAGCCGCAGTATTATCGAGGGTGTCTGCCTGGATCCCCGGATCGGGATGCAGTACAACAATCCCTCTTTTGGCTACGGAGGATACTGTCTGCCGAAGGATACGAAGCAGCTACTGGCCAATTATGAGAACATTCCCCAGAATCTGATCCAGGCCATCGTGTCCGCCAACAGTACCCGCAAGGATCATATCGCGGACAGTATTCTGGAGAAGGCGGGATTTTATCAGGGAAGTCAGGGTAGAGGCGGTGTACCGGGGCAAAAGGTGGTCATAGGAATCTATCGGCTTATCATGAAGTCCGGCTCCGATAATTTCCGTCAGTCCAGTATCCAGGGCGTCATGAAACGGATCCGGGCCAAAGGGGCACAGATTTTGTTGTACGAGCCGGAACTTTCGGAGGATGATTTTTTCGGAAGCCCGGTCATACGGGATCTGGAAGCCTTTCAGCGGCAGTCGGATGTGATCGTGGCCAATCGTTATCACAGAGATCTGGAGAATGTCCGGGAGAAGGTATACACCAGAGATATTTATTACAGGGACTGAGTGAGGGAAGAAATGGATACAGAGAAAAAAACGGGGGAACGAATAGGAATCACGCTGGCACTGTTAGCATGTGTGGGATTTTCCGCTTTTCTGATCTGGCTGCAGCAAAGCCAAGAGAATGACAGACAACAGCTGACACAACAGGTACAGGACAGCGGGCAGCGGGAAGAACAGACGGAAGGAAGCGGGCAGATCGAGATCCGGAGTCGTGTTACCCGGAGCAAAACAGGGGATCAGCCGGTATTTTCCCTGCCGGGAGGGTTTTATCCGGAGGATATTACGGTAGAGATCGCTGCACCGGCGGGAAGCAGTATCTATTATACACTGGATGGCACGGTGCCGGATCCGGAGAACGGAATTCTCTATGAGGCACCGGTGGAGATAACGAATATCTGCGGCAGTCCCAATGTCTACTCCGCCATTTCCACAGTGTCAGCCTACCAGGACTATGCGCCGTTTAATGACGTGGACAAAGCGGTGGTGTTACAGGCAGTGGCAGTAGATGCCGGAGGCAGGACAAGTAATGTCACCTGCGCCAGCTATTTTGTGGCTATGGAGGCCAGAGCAATGTACCGGGATCTGCCGGTGTTGTCGCTGACTGTGGATCCTGTGGAACTGTTTGATTATTTTGGCGGCAATTATGTCACAGGTGTGGATTATGAGAATGCGCTGGCGGCGGATGACCTGCGGTTTGATTCTGCCAATTATTACCGGGGTGGAGAGATGAATGCCCATGTGGAATACTTCGAAGCGGACAGATATCTGACTTATGAGGGGGAGGTAATTTTAAGTTTGCGGAAGGACGGAAATCTGGATTACGGGCAGAAAAGTTTTCTTATGACGGGAGCGGATCCGGTGCCAGAGAGCAGTTGTGAGCTGTATGAGCTTTTCCGGGACGGCACGTTTCTTCTGTACGGGGGCGGCACGGATCATGTGGCCAAGAACAGACAGGTTTTAGAGGAACTGCTGTTAAAAGAAATCACGGATTTTACGCTGGAAGAGCGGAAGGGCTGTCTGGTGTTTGTGGACGGGGAGTTCTGGGGATTGTATCTGGTGGGCAGGGTAAATACGGCGGAAACCTTTGCCCGAAGAGCCGGCGGTTCCCCGGAAGAAATTCAGGTCATAGAGAACCGCTATCCCTCCCAGATCGCTCCGGAATACGGAGAACTGTACCGGCTGGTGACCGAGGGGAATACTTCCGGACACGGAACGTATCAGAAGATCCTGGAGCAGATGGATCTGGAAAGCTATCTGGATTATTACTGTGCCAATCTCTATTTCGGTAATTCGCAGTTTGACTCTTTTTCCACCACTTTGTGGCGACGGGCAGGAGAAGGAGAGACGGGAAAATGGCACTGGGAATTTTCGGATGCCACGGATACTCTGGGACGGAATAAGGTCAGTAATTACAGTGTGAATACCTATCTGTGTCCGGGGGTGACAGAAGATCTGTTTTTACAGGGATTGCTGAAAAATAAGGACTTTCAGACAGCGTTCCGGCAGAGAATGCGGGAATACGTGGAAGAACTGACGAAGGAAAAGGCAGAAGAGTATCTGACACCGCTTCTGGAAACTTACCGGGTGGCAGTGACAGCCACGGCGGAGCGCTACGGCCTGCGACAGACAGAGGAAGGATATCTGGCTGACGGGGATACGATTCAGGAATATTTTGCCTCACGGGGAGAATATATTCTGCGATATACGGAAGAGTTTATAACGCTTGTGGATCAGACGGAGGCTCCTGACGGAGTACAGGAAACGGTCACGGAAAGCGTACCTGAAGAATAAAGGGAAAGGGGACCACGTATGGAAACAATGGCAGAATATCTGGCGGAACTGGTAAAGGCCGGATTGGAGGACAGAAAGGCGGCGTCTCTGCCGGAGGGAGTCTCTGTAAGGGAGATCGTAAAGATTTCAGAGGAGAACCATATGGATTATCTGCTTTTGGGAGCCTTGTTAAAAACAGATGGGCTTTCGGAGGAAGAAAAAGAGCTTTTGCGGGAAAAAGTACTGGGAAGCATGCTTTTTACCGGTATGCAGCTGCAGGAATTGAAGAAGCTGGAGGAACGGATGGAACAGGCAAAGATTCCCTGTCAACCCATGAAAGGAGCCCGGATGAAATTCTATTATCCGTCTCCGTTTCTGCGGGAAATGAGTGATATTGACATTCTGATCCACGGAGATTTCATGGAGCAGGCGGCAGTGGAACTGGAAGCCATGGGGTATGTCCTGCAACAGAAGATCAAGCATCATGATATCTATCGGAAAGCACCGGGAATCGTGGTGGAGGCGCACAGAGCCATGTATGACCGGACAGTGGACGAGAGGCAGTATGCCTATTTCTCGGATCTGTCCCGAGCGGTGCGCAGAAAGGGTTTTCTGTATGTGTATGATTTTGAGGCGGAAGATTTCTATATTTACATGATGGCTCATATGGCAAAGCATTTTTACAAGAGAGGCTGTGGTATCCGGAATCTGGTGGACATTTATGTGTTTCTGGAAAAATTCGGTGGGGAAATGAACGCAGACTATCTGCAAAAGCAGTTTGCGGGATTGGGACTGACGGCATTTACGGAGCATATGGAGAAGCTGGCCCGGATCTGGCTGCAGGGAGAGCCCGGTGAAGCGTTTTATCAGCAACTGTTTGACTATATGCAGGGGTGTGGAATCTATGGCAAGGATGAAAACGGTATCTGGAACCGGTTCTGCGATGCGCAGCCGGAGAAGGGAGAAAAGGGCCGAGATGCCCTGAAACGCTGGTACTGGTTCCCTCCTTATGAATATATGGTGTTGTATTACCCGTGGCTTTCGAGAAATCCCGTTGCGGGAAAATTTCTGCTTCCGGCAGCCTGGGGAATCCGGGCCGCTCGGGGTGTGGTCTGCGGCCGGGGAAAATACAAGCGGGAAATGCTGCGGCAGATCGATGCATCACAGATCGGTGTAAGACAGGATATCTACCGCAGACTGCAGTTACGTTTTCATTAGTCTGTTCCATTGAAATATTTATAAGGAGTGTAAGAAATCCATGAAAAGTCCGTCAGGGTTTCTTTGGAAGAACCACTGGAAAAAAGAAACCTTACTTACCTATTATTATTCGGCGATCTTCCGCATGCAGCTGCTGCTCCTGCCGCCGGGGAAACTGCGGAAGGGCTGGGGCAGAGAAAACGAAGAATCCGCAGGAACGGCATCCCGGGAAGGATACCGGCAGGCGGCGCGTATCGCCAAGATCGTGGGAAAGGTCTGTGATAAGACTCCCTGGGAGAGTAAATGTCTGGTGCGGGCGCTGGCGGCCCAGAGACTGTTGTACCGACAGGGACTTTCTTCCACCCTGTATCTGGGGTGTGGCATGGAAGAAGGTAAAATGGTGGCCCATGCCTGGCTGCGTTTTGGGAAAATGTATGTGACCGGAGGGGACGGCGGCGGATATACTACCGTGGCCCGGTTCTGTAAGGAGGCTTCCGGAAAGAGGGGATAAGTATGTCGGCAATCTGGGGAATTGTGGATCTGAGTGCGGCGCAGTCAGAGGCACAAAGAAAAAATCGTGCAGGGAACCTGTGGGAAGAGGCTCTGCGGATGCGGCAGGCCTATAGGACGAGCTGCCTGGACCGGATACAGGAAAAAAGGGAGGCAACCTATTATCTGGCCTGCGGGGTACAGGATGTCACAAGGGAAGCTGTGGAAGAAAGATTCCCTTATGAAAGAAAGGGAGAGCGCAGAAGTCTGTTCGTGGCGGATGTGATTCTGGATAACCGCAGAGAACTGGTGCAGCGGTTTGGAAGCAGATGGGATCTGTGCAGTCATCCGGACGGGGAAATTCTGTATGAAAGCTTTTGCAGCCATCCGGAGGAAACGCTTGCCGTGGCCAGAGGAGCCTATGCCTGTGCGTATCTGGAACCGGGGAAACGGACCCTGACTTTGTTCAATGATGCGGTGGGAAACCGTTCGGTCTATTATTTTCAGGAGGAAAAAAGGGTCTATTTTTCCACGTTGCTTGCGGGGATCACCTGCGAACGGGAGAACTGGAAGGAAAATACGGGCTGGTTTGACCGGTTCTATACCATCCGGGATCTGCGGGCGGTGTCGGAACCCAGAGAGACACCCTATGCGGGGATCCTGCGGCTGGCTCCGGGAGAAATTGTGGTATTTACTGAAGAAGGGGTGCACAGAAGGGATTACTGGGATCCATTTGCGGGAAGGAAGATCCTGCGTGGGAAGACGGAAGTCGGGTACCGGGAGCTTGTGACTACGGTGTTCCGGCACTGCGTGGAGGATGTGATCCGGGAAGGCCGGGGTGGAAAGGAAACAGGAATTCTGTTAAGCGGCGGGCTGGACTCCAATGCGGTGGCAGCTTATGCAGCACCTTACCTTGCCGCCAGAGGAAAGAAACTGTATTCCTTTACTGCGGTGCCGGAGGAGAAGGAAAGAGCACGGATCCCGGGACAATACGCTGTGGAGGATGAGAGAAGCAGTGTGGAACTGGTGCGGAGATTTCACGGGAATCTGGAACCGGAGTATCTGGTGACCAACCGGGGAGATCTGCTGGCGGAGAACCGGAGGCTGCGGGAAGTTCTGGAAGTTCCCTGTAAAGCGGTACTGAATCTGCCCTGGATGTATGAAAGTTATCGTCTGGCAGCTCAGAAAGACTGTGGGATCCTGCTGTCGGGACAGTACGGAAATATTACCATATCCTATGGGGATTTTCGAAGCCTGTTCCTGACACTGCTACATCAGGGAAGAATCAAAGAACTGGTGCGGGAGATCAATGTCTACAGCAGAAAATACCGCAGGAGCCGCAAGTGGATCTGGCGGGATCTTCTCACGGCGGAAGCCGGAGGGGATCATGAAGCGGTGTCCCGGTATATGTATGACAAAAGTGCCTTGCGGCAGATCGGAGAATATGAAGTAAAGCTGTCTCTGGCCACCGGGGTGGTGCCCAGAGATCCCACCAGAGACAAGCGGCTGATCGCACTGGTGCTAAGTCTCCCGGCGGAACAGTTCACCCATGCCGGGCAGGAGAGACGCCTGGTCCGGCAGTATTTACAGGGGAAGATCCCGGAAGAGATTCTGGCGGATGAATTCCACAAGGGAAGACAGGGCGTGGGAAGCGGGGAACTGCTCGCCTTGCAGTGGGAACGGATCTGTGAGGAACTGTCGGGGATTCCGGGTGAGACGATGTCCGGGGAAAACGGGCACTCAAAAGCAGACATGGTGCGTGGCTTTTATGTGGGCCTGGCACAGGAATATCGGAGAAGGTTTGAGGTATGATGGAATATTTTTACAGAATCTACGGACTGCGGGTGCAGTCGCAGATCCCCTTTTCGGAGGCAGTACCGGAGACGGCGGGAGAGGCAGAGGTAAAAATTGGATTCGGAAGGATGCCGGATTTCCTGCTGGAAGCGGGACAGAAGGGCTACGGGACCTGGACAAACGGCTTTGTATCGGCCTGGTTCCGCATCCGGGACGGAACACAGGTCTATGTGGAAGGGGGCAGCAGGATCACCGTTGAGCTTTCGGAGGAACCGCAACTGCTTGTGATCACTTCCCTGTTGCTCAGTGCCGGGATGGCACTGGTCTGTCTGCAGAGGGGGGAACCCTTTTTTCACGGAAGTGCATTGTATACCGGGGAACAGGCCATTTTACTCTGTGGGGAGAGCGGGGCCGGGAAGTCTACGGTGGCCATGGAATTGTTGCAAAGAAAGCTTGGATTTCTGGCGGATGACACAGTGAGGGTGCATCCGGGAACTATGGGGATGCTGGCGGAGCCTTC
>OGYJ01002952.1_pt1 | contig 10625 bp, 8 predicted proteins | sample 1576531 | NCBI WGS metagenome assembly OGYJ01 (sample SAMEA3541574, study PRJEB24748) | human gut metagenome | biome: human gut; feature: human-associated habitat; material: faeces | place: China | collected 2012 | reverse complement strand
CCATCTGATTTACGGATCAGACATGGCGGAATCTCTTTGGTATCACCCTCTTCTGCTACATCTACAACTAAAGCGCCCTGGCTTTCATGTACCAGTCCCTGTGACTCTAAGGTATCTATCATCTTCTGAATATATGGCTCTGCATCGCTTTCGCCCTTCCACAGGTCGAAATCTACGTTCAGGTTGGAGTAGTTCTTCTTAAGGTCCGCTACAGAAACATTCATAATATGCTTCCAGATGGCTCTGAATGGCGGATATCCCTTTTGAAGCTTTAAGGTTGCCTGATGGGCGCGCTCCTTAAATGCCTCATCTACCTTGGACTTGCCGCTGGCAGCCGGGTAGATCTCCTCTAACTCGCTGATGGTAAAAGGAGCTTCTGCTGGATATTCTCCTGTATAATTTTCATCAAAGTATGGCAGTTCCGGCTTGCGGTCACGCAGTTCCTCGATAATAAGGCCCATCTGCAGTCCCCAGTCGCCCAGATGGACATCGCCGATAACCCTATGTCCTTTGTAACGGTTGATCCGCTTGATGCTTTCGCCGATGACTGCGGAGCGCAGATGACCGACGTGGAGCGGCTTTGCAACGTTGGGACCGCCGTAATCGACAACGATGGTTTTTTTCTTTTCGGGAGGCTCTACGCCAAACTTCTCCGCTGCAGCCATCTCTTTTAAATATTCGCAGACAAAACTGTCCTTTACTTTCAGGTTCAAAAATCCGGGCGCAACCGCAGATACTTCAGAAAATACTGCGCTGTCCGTCAACTTTTCCGCTACGTCGTTGGCGATCATGATCGGGGCTTTATGGTATTTTTTTGCGCCCGCCATCGCGCCGTTACACTGATATTCGCACAGATCGGGACGGTTGGACACGGTTACGCGTCCCAGCTGTGCCTCATAACCTGCAGCTTCAAAGCCTTTTCCCATCTCTTCGGAAATGAGCTCCAAAAATTTCTTCATGTTCGTTCTCCAATCTATCTCCTGTAATAAGCGAGCACTTTTTTAATCGCAGTGATGACGCTTTCCACATCCTCGTCTGTCATGCTGTAAAAGAGCGGGATGCTCATCACATGCTCATACAGGTACTCCGCATTCGGGCACAGTCCCTTGGGATAGCCCAGCTTTTCATAATAGGAATGCCAGTAAACCGGCAGATAGTGCACCTGTACATGCACATTTTCCGCATACAACGCATCGAAAAACTCTCTTCTGGTGCAGGTCAGCAGCTCAGGATTTAACTGAATGACATACAAATGGCGTGCCGTCTTTGACTCCGGGATCTCCCGCTGCAGCACAAGCTCCGGGCACTCTGCAAATGCTTCGTTGTAGCGTTTTACAATCTGAGTTCTTCTTTCGATAAAACGATCCAGCTTGTCTAACTGGCTGAGTAAAAGCGCTGCCTGAAAATCTGTCATCCGATAGTTATAGCCCAGTTCAACCTGCTCATTGTACCACATCGCATCAGTGGGATGCATCATTTCGTCCTGATTTCTTGTGATTCCGTGAGAACGCAGGCGAAGCAGTCTGTGATACATCTTCTCGTCATTGGTTGCAATCGCGCCGCCCTCTCCGGCTGTCACGGTTTTGACCGGATGGAAGCTGAAGGTTGTAAAGTCTGCGATGCTGCCGACTTTTTTATTTTTATACTGTGTACCGATCGCATGCGCCGCATCCTCGATCAGCATCAGATTATGCTCCTTGCAGATCTGACGGATCTCATCCAGCTCCACTGCCTGACCGGTAAAATCCACCGCAACGACAGCTTTTGTCTTCTCCGTGATATGGCTGCGGATGCTCTCCGGGTCGATGTTGTAGGTGTCACGCTTTACATCAGCAAATACCGGCGTTCCGCCGCAATACAAAATGCAGTTGGCGGAAGCAGCAAACGTCAGGGGGGTTACGATTACCTCATCCCCTTTCGTAATGCCCGCCGCCATCGCAGCCAGATGCAGCGCCGCCGTTCCGTTGCTGACCATAACGACATAGTTTGCCCCGGTTACTTCGCACAAACGCTTCTCCAGCTCTGTCACCTTCGGTCCACAGGTGAGCGCATCGCTGCGCAGCACATTTGCAACCGCTTCTATGTCCGCATCATCAATATACTGGTGCCCATAGGAAATCGGTGTCTTCCGAACCGGCTTCCCGCCAAAAATTGCTAACTGTTCCATTCTAATCTCCATTTCGCTCAAAACTGTGCAAACTATGCCCGTCTGCATTTCCTCTATCATACCACCCCGGCGGGCAATACGCAACAAGTCTTGCTTTCATACTTTTTTACAAGGCTTTTTCTCCACTGTCATAAAATTCAAAAATCATTTCCAGATACGGCTGCAGGACGCTGTTTGGTGCACGGTAAATTTCATGCCGGATATCGGGCACAACCACCAGCTGTCCATCTGGGATCCTCTTGATAAACTCTTTTTGTGCTCCGGGCGTTACAAGCGTATCTTTTCCCGCCTGAAATAAAAGCACCGGCGTCTTCACCTTTTTCGCCTGCTTTTTGCTGATGACAAATTTCCCGGCATTGATCGCTTCCCTGCCCCATTCATAGCTTCCTGAAGAAGTCTGGCAGCTTTCATCCTCCCGCCGTTTTTTCATATAATAATCATGGCGCGCTTCGGAGCTGCAGGACGCGTCCGAAAAAGACTCCTCCGGATCAAAAGTGCCCTGTGTGAGCAGACGATCCTTCCCATTGCCTCCGAACACTTTAAAATCACACAGCACCCGCGCCGCCCAGGACGGCACGCCGCCCAGATTTACTCCCAACATCGGTGCATTCAGAACCGCTTTGGCAAAATCCTCAGGGTACTGCTCCAGATAAAATGCGCCGATACAGCCGCCCATGGAATGTGCGTACAGATACAGCGGCAGATCTTTTGCCATCGGCTTCACCACTGTTTTGACGAACCGGTGCAGATCTTTTACATATCGGGAAAACAATCCAATGTGTACAATTGTGTGATCTTCCACTTCACGCATGGATTTTCCATGCCCTCTGTGATCCATAATCGCCACCTGATATCCCTGCAGATAAAAATAGTAAATCAATTCATGATATTTCAGGCAGGACTCTGTAAAGCCATAGCTGATCACGATCGTCCCTTTTTGTGTCTCCTGCGGATACAGTTCATAATACAGACCGCCCGTCTTAACTGTTTTTCTCTGAGCCACGCCGTCTTCTGGTGCGTTCTCAGACTTTTGCGATGTGCTGTCTGCCGATGCCGCATCACGCTCCTGCGATTCACCACCTTCGGGCGCGACCTCCATCCACCCGCAAATCTGAACCTGTTTCAGAAACGGCTCTACCTGGCTGTCCATTTCCTGTTCCAGATTTTCTTCTGCAATACACTGCATTCTGCAGGAATTATTTTCCTTTAAAACCGTTTTTTTCATTCGTATTCTCCATATAAAATATAAAAAGAATGTGCCTTAGTATATTTTTGCGCCGAGGCGCGGCTGCTTCGGCAACCATCTACCCTTGCGTCGAGTGTGCATCCTCGCGGAGCGTTTTTTATTGTATAACATTGTATAGAAACGAACTTTCTTATGCAACAATAGAATGCACGCTCTGCGAGTATTCTATTGTCATGAACAAATAAAAAACCTGCTGACACGAAATCAGCAGGTATCGAATCTTTGTGGGGGGATGGCAGGACATCCTCCTTGTGGAAAACATCCTGCCTGATTTTGTGGGTTGATAACTTCTCAACTTGATCATATTGTATCGCACCACTGTATCTTTTGTCAACTACTTTTTCAAAATGTTGTAGTTCACACGCGCCCTTCGTACCTTTTTGTAAGCAGATTTTCATGCGAGCATGAAATCTGCCCCCAAACGGTACGAGTGAACTGTAACAATAGAATATTTTCCCCAAAAAAGATACATACTGATCCCAAAAGCTTTCCTATTGCTTTTTGAATCCAACAATGAAAAGGAGGTTTTTGTCATGTATCCTGTAATTCCAGAATCAGACCGTCCTTCTGACCTTGCGGATGACTGCATCCTCTCTCCCGACGGCGTCAATCCGGTTTCCAAAAATGACGAAGTGCCGTCCGAAAAAGATCTGTTCGACGACAAGATCGCAGTATATCCTGTTCCGGGTGCGACCCTTCCGTTTTATTTTCCGGGTTATCCCAACCAGCCGCTGTAGGACGTTCTTACAGCTCCCGCGCAGCGTCTGCAACACTGCGGACACCAACTAATCGGATGCCGGAAATTTTCGGCATTTTTTCGAGACAGACCTGGGGGAGGATACAGGTTGTGAAACCAAGCTTCTGCGCCTCCCTCACTCTCTGCTCCGCCATCGAAACGGCGCGTACTTCCCCGCTCAGTCCCACTTCCCCGAAAGCGACAACGCCCTCCGGGACGGGGCTGTTTTTAAAGCTCGACATGATCGCCATCACGATTCCAAGATCGATGGCAGGCTCTGTAATCCGGATGCCGCCCGCCAGATTGACGTAAGCATCACACCCTCCGATCTGCATGCCAAGCCGTTTTTCCAATACCGCCATCAGCAGATTAACGCGGTTAAAATCCGTTCCGGTGGTCTGACGACGTGGAATGCCAAAATTGCTGTGGCAGACGAGCGCCTGAATCTCCGTGAGCATCGGACGGGTCCCCTCCATTGAGCAGGACACAACTGAGCCGCTCGCGCCGGCGGGTCTGCCATTTAACATGAATTCCGACGGGTTTAACACCTCCGTCAGTCCTTCTTGGCGCATCTCGAACACACCGATCTCATCGGTTGAACCGAAACGGTTCTTGACGCCCCGAAGGATTCGATAAGATGCATGTCGGTCGCCCTCAAAATACAACACCGTATCCACCATATGCTCGAGCACTCTGGGACCTGCAACCGTTCCCTCTTTGGTCACATGGCCGACGATAAAAATCGAAATACCGAGCCCTTTTGCCAGCCGCAGCAAAACACCAGTCGATTCGCGCACCTGCGACACGCTGCCGGGCGCCGCGCTGACCGCTTCATTGTACATCGTCTGGATGGAGTCGATGATGACGATCTGAGGCTTTTTCTGCTGGATTACCTCCTCAATCCGATTCAGGTTCGTCTCACAGAACAGCTCCAGCGTGTCCGAAAAATCGCCGATCCGCATCGCACGCATTTTGATCTGGCGTAAGGATTCCTCGCCTGATACATACAAAATGTGCTGCTTTTTTAACGAAAGGTTCCTGCACATCTGCAAAAGAAGCGTCGATTTGCCGATACCCGGGTCGCCGCCGACCAGCGTCAGCGAGCCGGTAACGATTCCGCCGCCCAGTACCCGGTCGAGCTCTCCCATCCCGGTTTCCGTGCGTCTTTCCTCTTCCATCGAAATTTCATTCAGCACCGCCGGAGCGCTCTGCACCCCGGACAGCACCTGCTTTTTCTCTTTTCCGCCTGCGGTCACGGAAACCGGTTCCTCTACGAGGGAGTTCCACGCCTTACAGCCCGGACACTGCCCCAGCCATTTTGCCGTTTCATAGCCGCATTCCTGACAGAAAAATCTGGTTTTTATTTTGGTTGCCATTTATTTTGAAATTTCTACCTTTACTTCTCCGATTCCAGCAAGCTCCACGCTCACATTCAGCTTTCCGCCCAGGTTCGTGCGCATTCTGCCCGCATCCTCACCGTTGATTTTCACATCATATTCCGTATCTTCCTCCAGACCGAGTGTGATCTGCGCGTCCTCTGTGCCCTCTACCGTGAAGCTGACGCCATTTTCGCTCTCTGCAAAATGTTCTACGCTCGTGCCGGGCACAGATTCATAGACAAACATGCCGTTTCTTTCCAGCTTGGTAATCTCTTTAAAAGTCTTTACCTTGTACTCATCGCCGCCGGCCTCAAAACCCTCCTTCTTGCTCTTTTCCTGCAGAAGATGATTGCCGAAGCTGATCTTTCCGTCTGCTTCTGTTCTGATGAGTTCTGCTACTGCTGCCATTCTTTTGTCCTCCTGTCCGCCTTTGCGGCGGTTTGCTGTTTATTTGTTTTTGACGCTGAAAACAACTTTATTCTCGCGGAAGCCTGCACTCACATGATCGCCGGATTTTACCCGTCCCGACAGAATTTCTTCCGCAAGTGCGTCCTCGATCAGCGTCTGAATTGCTCTCTTTAACGGTCTTGCACCCATTTTCAGGTTGCTGTATTTTTCTACGATATGCTCTTTCAGAGATGGTGTCAGTGTCAGGCTGATATCCAGCTGCGTCCGGCAGCGCGTAATCAGGCTCTGCGCCAGCAGATTGATAATTCGCTTCATATCGTCTTTTGTCAGCTGATGGAATACGATCGTTTCATCAATCCGGTTTAAAAATTCCGGTTTGAACAGGCGTTTTACCTCTTCCATCACGCCGGCTTTCATCTTTTCGTAAGTCTTTTGCGCATCTTCTTTTGCCGCAAAGCCGAGATTTTTTGGCTCCACAATCCGCTGTGCACCGGCGTTGGACGTCATGATGATGACGGTATTTTTGAAGCTGACCTTCCTGCCCCTGGAATCCGTGATATGCCCATCGTCCAGCACCTGTAGCAAAATATTGAAAACATCCGGGTGCGCTTTTTCGATTTCGTCGAATAAAACCACCGAATACGGATTTCTGCGAACCTTTTCAGAAAGCTGTCCGCCCTCGTCAAAGCCGACATAGCCCGGAGGCGAGCCGATCAGACGGGACACTGCATATTTTTCCATATATTCGCTCATGTCGATCGAGATGAGCGGGTCCACGGTGTCAAACAGCTGGTTGGCCAGCTGCTTGACCAGCTCGGTCTTGCCGACACCGGTCGGGCCGACAAAGATAAAGCTGGCGGGGCGATGGCGGCCGGACAGGTCGGCGCGGGCGCGCTTGATGGCACCGGCCACGGCGTGGACGGCCTCGTCCTGCCCGATGATGTGTGCCTTGAGGGCATCCTCCAGCCCCTGCAGGCGGCCATACTCGGTCTCCTTGATCTTGACGGCGGGCACGCCGGTCCACAGCTCAATGACCTGCGCCACATCGTCCATCGTGACCTCGATCTCGGCGGCCTTCAGCTGCAGAGCAGGCAGCTTTTCGCGCTGCTTCGCCAGATCGGTCTTAACAGCGGCAAGTGCCTCATAGTCGATGGCGGCGTCCTGACCGTTCTGCGGCTCGGGGTTCTCCAGCTCATGCTCGCGGGATTCCAGCTCCGTGACCTTGCGCTGTGTCTCCAGCAGCTCGGTGATTTCGGGGTGGTGCAGGTTGCAGCAGGCGCAGGCCTCGTCCAGCAGGTCGATGGCCTTGTCAGGCAGGAAACGGTCGGTGATATAGCGCTCCGACAGCTTGACGATGCTGGTGACGATGGCGTCCGGCACACGGACGCAGTGGTGCTTCTCGTAATAGATGCGGATGCCCTTGATGACCTCGATCGTATCCAGCAGGGACGGCTCCTCGACCTTGACGGGCTGGAAACGGCGCTCGAGCGCGGAATCCTTCTCGATATATTTGCGGTACTCGGCAAAGGTGGTCGCGCCGATGACCTGCATCTGCCCGCGGGAGAGCGCGGGCTTCATGATGTTGGCGGCATTCATCGAGCCGTCCGAATCACCGGCACCCACGATGGAGTGGATCTCGTCAATAAACAGAATGATGTTTCCGGCGGCCTTGACCTCGCTGATAAGGCCCTTGACGCGCTGCTCAAACTGGCCGCGGAACTGGGTGCCTGCCACAAGGGAGGTCATGTCCAGCAGGTAGATCTCCTTGTCCTGCAGCCGCGCGGGGACTTTGCCCTCGGCGATGCGCTGGGCAATGCCCTCGGCGATGGCGGTCTTGCCGACGCCGGGCTCACCGATCAGGCAGGGGTTGTTCTTCTGGCGGCGGCACAGGATCTGGATGGTGCGGTAGATCTCGCGGTCGCGGCCGATGATGCGGTCGGTCTTGCCGTCCCGGGCCTTCTGGGTCAGGTTCTCGCAGTAGGTCTCGAGGAATTTGCGGCGGGGGGCACGCTCCTTTTTGCCGTTTTTGGGCTTGCCGTCCTCGGCCTTGCTCTGGCGGGCACCGAAGCCGAAGGGAAACACAGGGCTGCCGCCCGGGACAAAATCGTCCTGCGCGGCGGCGTCATCGCCGGTCTCGGCCTCCTCGCTGCCCATCATGGGGGCAAGCATACCGGAGTCGGCGGCCTCCTGCAGGAAGCTGCCCATCCGCTCCTCCATATTTTCAAGGTCCTGGTCCGACATGCCGAACTGCTTCATCAGGTCGTCCACAGGCTGGATGTGCATGGCGCGGGCGCAGGTCAGGCAGTAGCCCTCCTGAACGGGCTTGCCGTTTTCAAGCCGCTGCACAAAGACAACGGCGGGGCGTTTTTGGCATTTAACACAAAGCATATACTTCACCTCTATAAAAAGTGCCGCATGGGCACGCTGGATTGCTGAAAATTGTAGGGGGCGGCGTCCTCGACGCCCCGCACCACCTTATTACTATTATTAAACAAACCCTGCCAAATTGCAAGTTTTGGCGGGGCTTGTTCAAAAAATGTTTAATAATGGACTAAAAACGGGTTGAACGCGCCGAAAAAGTTGTAGCCGATGCTCTGCTGCAGCGCGGCGGGGGTCAGCCAGTCGAGCTTGCCTGCGGTGATGCCGGCCGCAAACCAGAGGGCCAGCGCCACAAGCCAGCAGTCCAGCGCGCCGGTGACAAGGCCCAGACAAAGCCCAAGCAGGCGGTTGGCCCCGCCCAGCAGCGGCAGCGCATTGACGCCGCGCAGCAGCCGGACCAGCAGGGCGAACACCCAGCGCACGATCAGGCAGAGCAGCACAAAAAGCACGACCTGCACAAGCGGCAGGAAGAGCGGCTCCAGCAGGGCGGTGAGCTTTTCGGGCAGTTGATCTCCGGCGGTCTGCAGCGCGTTGGCGGCAGCGGTGCGCAGCGACTCGGGCAGGAAATCCAGCTGCTGCAGGGCAGCGGCGATGTCCCCGCCGGACTGGGCCACGGCCTCATTGACACGGGCAGTCACGGAATCGCTGAAAAAGCGGGTGTAGACCTCGGGGGCCAATGTGCGGCTGCCCCAGACGGCAACGCCGACGCCCAGCACCGCGCCGACCAGCTCGGTCAGACCGGCGAGAAAGCCCTTCTGCCAGCTTTTTACAGCGGCAAACGAAAAGACGGCAAGAAAGAGAAAATCATAGACAAGCGCAGGTGAAAAGGACATAGACAGGTACTTCTTTCTCAAAAAAAATCAAAGGAGGCGTCCGGCTGCCCGGGAATACGGCAGGCGCCGCGCGGCCCATACTACGAGCTGCCCTCCAGAACCTCTGCCCGGCTGCCCGTGAACAGCAGTGGCTTTGCGGCGTTCACAACCGCCAGCGGGGGGGAGGCAAGGTCGCAGTACACCCAGTTCTGCACACCGTCATAGCCGTAGCACTCCACGGCATCGGGGCAGAGCAGGTAGATGTCGGTATCCGTGGCCGACACGCCAAAGGCCTGCCGGGCCGGTATCTCGGCCATGGGGGTCAGGGTCTCCGACAGGGTGACAAGGTTGTTGCCGCCGCGCACCGTCAGCAGCAGGGCGGTCTGGCGGCGGCCGGGGGCCACGCTTTGCAGCGCCGCCCCGCCGTAGTCATAGCGGGCGGTCTCGGCTCCGGTCGTGGGGTCCAGCACGGCAAGGTAGGTGTCGAACACCGCCATGACCCGCCGCTCACTCTGCCAGTCAAGCCGCAGGAGCATACTGCCCTGATCGGCGGTGTAGACAGGGCCTTCGGCATCGGCGTCCATGCTCATAAAATAGACCGAGCAGCTCAGCTGCCCCTCCCGGGCGCTGAGCATACCGGCGGCGAACCGGCGGCTGTCGGGGGAAAAATCCAGTGCGATCGGCGTACCGGCGGACTGGGTCATCTCCCAGCTGTACAGCAAACGCAGCGAGGGGTCAAAGACCTGCACCTGCGCGGCGTAGCGGCCCGACTCCGTGACAACGGCAAGGGAATTGTTGTTGGACATGGCACAGAGCAGGATGCCCGCGTCAAAGCTCTGGGAATAGAGTGTCCGGGTGCGGCTGCAGATCGTCAGCTCGGTCCCAGCGCGGTTGTACACGGCAAAATGGGTGCCGCCCACGGCCAGCACCGGCCGTGCGTAGGACGGCTGCAGACTGAGAATCTTGGCACCGTAGGCCGAATAGACAACCACATCCTCGGCCCCCAGTTCGACAAAGCCGCCCGCAAGAGGCTCGATCTGCAGCGGCTCGCTGATGCCTGTGGCAGCGGGCCAGCTGCCGTCTGTGCGGTTGATATAGAGCATCGCGCTGTCCACAGTGTCCCCCAGCATAGCGAGGGAGGCCGACAAGGCGCCTGTCAGCACGGTGATGGCAACGGCCAGCACGGCAATGAGCACGCCGAAGAATACCCGCCGCCGGTGCTGCCGCTGCTTGTAGAGCGGTGTCAGGGATTTGAGCCGCGCGCCGCTCTCCCCTGCTGCGGGGTCGGCGGTCTTTGGCGGCGGGGCGGCGCGGCGCACCGGTTTGGGGGTGCGCAGGCTGATGTCCCCGCTGGTGCCGCGGATGCCTGCCTCGGGGGCCTGCCCCTGCTCCCGCGCCAGCATCCGCTGCCGCCGTGCCAGGCGTTCTTTTTCCGATTTGTTCATGGGTAGGCTCCCCTCCTTTCGTGCGCATCCGTAGGGGTCGGGGATGCCCGACC
>OGYJ01002950.1_pt1 | contig 10627 bp, 9 predicted proteins | sample 1576531 | NCBI WGS metagenome assembly OGYJ01 (sample SAMEA3541574, study PRJEB24748) | human gut metagenome | biome: human gut; feature: human-associated habitat; material: faeces | place: China | collected 2012 | reverse complement strand
CTGGGGTCAGGGTCTGGCGCTGGCATTCTTCGCCGGTGTGCTGAACTACGACAACATCCGCTCGGACGGCGCGTTGTAAGCGAGGGGCATTTTTCCTATGAAGCTGATTTACCCGATATTGCCTGAAGGCCGTTTCAAGGCACTGACACTGAGCTTTGATGACGGTCACATAGAGGACCGCCGCCTGACAGAGCTTTTTAACCAATACGGACTGCACGCAACCTTCAATTTGAATTCTGGCATCAGCGGGGCGGATCGCATCCCGCAGAGCGACTACGCCGCTTTGTATGCGGGGCATGAGATTGCATCGCACGGCGTGCTGCACCCCGGAATGACGATGACCCCGCTGCCGCTGGCTGCACAGCAGGCACTGGAAGACCGCCGTGCGCTGGAACACCTGACGCAATACCCGGTGCGCGGCTTCGCCTACCCATTTGGAGAGAACAATGACGCCGTGGCCGCCATGCTGCCCGCTGTGGGTATCCGCTACGCCCGCACGGTGGCGGATACCGGCAAGTATAATTTTCCGCAGGACTGGCTGCGCTGGGATCCGACCTGCCACATTTTTAACCATCTGCTGGAATATGGTCAGCGCTTTGTGGAGCGCACGAACCTGCGCAAGCCGCTTTTGTTCTATGTCTGGGGTCACAGCTGGGAGCTAAACAGCAACGATGGCTGGACGATGATGGAACAATTCTGTAAGCAGGTGGGCGGTCGTGACGATATTTGGTACGCAACCAATATAGCGATCTATGACTACATGCAGGCTGTAAGCCAGCTTGAATTTACCGCCGATGCAGACCGTGTATACAACCGCAGCGCTGCCGACTGCTGGCTGTATGTGGACGGTGCCACAGTTCGCCTTCCTGCAGGGCAAATTACAGCACTATAAAGCAAGCGAGCAGAACCCCGACAATCCCGGGTTTCTGCTCGCTTTTTGCTTTAGGTACCGCAGATGTTTTATCGTATCAATTTTGTAAAATGACAGACGGCGCGCCTTTACGGATTGCCCGGCGGGGCTTTGCGGGCGGCGGTCTTGCGGTATTCGTTGGGGCTGATGTCCTCAACCTTGCGGAAACACTTGGAGAAGTAGGCCAGCGAGCGGAAGCCGATCTGCTCGGCAATCTGGGTCAGGCTGAAATCGGTGCTGGTCAGCAGGGCCTTTGCCTCGGTGATGCGGCGCTTCATCAGGTAGTCGATGGGGGAGGCGCCGTACTCCCGCTTGAAGGAGTGGGAGAGGTAATATTTGTTGACATGCGCGATCTCGGCCAGCGAGTCGAGCGTGATGGCGCGGCTGTAGTTTTCGTCAAGGTAGCGCTTGGCGGCGGCACACTCCTTGCTTTCAGCCGGCGGGGTGCTGACCCGCAGCGAGAGCGAGGCCGTGCGCACGAGCTTGACAAGCAGCACCTCGGTCAGGTCCTGACAGACCATCTCACAGCCGTCCTCGCGCGCGTCGATCTCACGCAGCAGCATCTTGGTCAGGCCGAGCATATCCTCGCGCATGGCACCGCACTTGACCATCGTGTAGCCCTGATCCCGCTGGTTGAAAAGGATCTCGACCCCTTCAATGCCCAGCACGATATACTCGAGCGGACTGGCCTGATAGCTTAACTCGGTGTGCAGCGTGCGGGGGTTTACGATGACCATGTCATCAGGGGCGACATCGAGCATCTTGCCCTCGACATTGAACTGGCCGCGCCCGTTCACGCAGTAGAAAACCTCGGTGCAGGAGTGGGTGTGCGGCACCGAGTTCCAGTCGCCGCCGAAGCGGCTTTTGCTGACATACATCAGCCGGATGGCCTCCCGCGGGGGAACATCCATGTTCAGCTCATACCGTGTGTTCATGGGGAATACCGCCTTTTCTGAAATGATGACAAAATGGTAAAAGTTACGCGCACAAGATGTAACAAGTATAAAGCAATATAAGACAAATAAAAGCGACGGCAGGGGGATGATTTTTCTGCTATTATAGCGCAGATGGCGCAATGTTGCAACGCTGTTTTGTCAAAAAAACAGCGTTGTTGCTCAATTTTGCGCTTTAGTACACTAAACGAACGGCAAAAACAGCAGATTGCACAAGAAAAAGGTCTGGCTTTTGTACAATATTTTTGCCGTGGCAGAATGTTGCCCGCAAAACAGACAAGTATAGCAAGATAGTGCAAATGCGCAACAAGAAATGGTCTGTTCAAGTCCGCAAGAAACCGGTATGATGTTGTCAATGAAACATTGTCTGCCTACGGCGGACCGGAAAGGGACGGGAACATGGAGCAGCTTGGAAGATTGACACTTCCCACGGACGCAGATGTGGTGGAGGAAACCCTGCGCCTGAAGAACCTGCTGGGGGCTGACGCCCTGCGCGACTGCGACGGCACCGAGATGCCCGCAGAGCTTTTGCAGGACCCTGCAAAGAAATACGCTACCTATTATACGACCCGCAAGGATAACGCCTGGGCCGAGGCAAACCCCGATGAGGTCCAGCAGGAGTATCTCATCAGCGACCGCCACACGGCGCGCGGCACAAAGCTGCGCATCCATTTGATGGACGGTTTCCACACCCAGCAGCTCAAGGTCAACACGCTGGACGACCCCAAGCGCTGGTGGGAGGTCATCGACCGCACGACCGGCGAGGTCGTACCCACCGACAAATGGTTCTTCGATGAGCCGACCGGTGAGGTTGAAATTGAGACGATTCCCTACCACGAGTATACCGTCAGCTTTCTGGCGTTTTTGATCTGGGACCCCGTACATATGTACAACTTCCTGACCAACGACTGGAAGGACACGCCGCACCAGCTGACCTACGATGTGCGCCAGCCCAAGACGCAGGCGTATGTAAAAGAAAAGCTGCGCCGCTGGTGCGAGGCTAACCCCCACATTGATGTGGTGCGGTTTACGACCTTCTTCCACCAGTTCACGCTGACCTTTGACGACCAGAAGCGCGAAAAATTCGTCGAGTGGTTCGGCTACAGCGCCAGCGTCAGCCCCTACATTCTGGAAAAGTTCGAGAAGTGGGCCGGCTACAAGTTCCGCCCTGAGTTCATTGTGGATCAGGGCTACCACAACACGATGTTCCGCGTGCCCAGCAAGGAGTTCCGCGACTTCATCGAGTTCCAGCAGCAGGAAGTCTGCGCTCTTGCCAAAGAGATGGTGGACATCGTCCACTCCTACGGCAAGGAAGCCATGATGTTCCTCGGCGATCACTGGATCGGCACCGAGCCCTACGGCAAGTATTTTGCCTCGATCGGGCTGGACGCCGTGGTCGGCTCGGTCGGCAGCGGCGTTACGCTGCGGATGATCTCCGACATCAAGGGCGTTAAGTACACCGAAGGCCGTCTGCTGCCCTACTTCTTCCCCGATGTGTTCACCGAGGGCGGCGATCCGATCGGTGAGGCCCGCACCAACTGGATGAAGGCCCGCCGCGCGATCCTGCGCAGTCCGCTGGACCGCATCGGCTACGGCGGCTACCTCAAGCTTGCCAACAACTGGCCCGGCTTTATTGACGAAATTCAGAATGTGGTCGGCGAGTTCCGCCAGATCCACGAAAATATGCAGGGCACAAAATCCTATGTGGCACCGTTCAAGGTGGCCATCCTGAACTGCTGGGGCGGTCTGCGCAAGTGGATGAGCAATCAGGTGCACCACTCAATCTACCACCGCGAGACCTACTCCGCCGAGGGGGTTCTCGAATGTCTGAGCGGTATGCCGTTCGATGTTGAGTTCATCGACTTTGACGATATCCGCAACGGCATCCCCAAGGACATCGGCGTCATCATCAATGTGGGCGATGCCTACACCGCCTTCAGCGGTGCTGAAAACTGGATCGATGAGCAGGTCGTTACCGCCATCCGCAAATTTGTGGACGAGGGCGGCGGCTTCATCGGCGTGGGCGAGCCTACCGCCTGCCAGCATCAGGGGCGGTTCTTCCAGCTGTCTGATGTGATGGGCGTGGACCGCGAGATGGGCTTCTCGTTAAGCACCGACAAATACAACACCTGCGATGCGCACCACTTTATCCTTGAGGATATCGACACCGCCGTTGATTTCGGCGAGGGCACGAGCCGCATCTACGCGCAGGGCAAGCACTACCAGATTCTGGCGCAGGACGGCGAGTACAGCCAGCTTGTTGTGAACGAGTACGGCAAGGGTCACAGCGTCTACTTTGCCGGGCTGCCCTACTCCCCGCAGAACTGCCGCATTTTGCTGCGCGCCATCTACTACGCCGCCGGTATGCCGGAGGAGATGAAGCACTACTATGTGACCAATGTGGACACCGAGGTCACCGTCTTCCCCGAAACGAAGCGCATTGCGGTCATCAACAACTCGGAGTCCGAGCAAAAGACCGACCTCTACATCAAAGGCAGGCTGGTTGAACAGCTGACCTTGGCCCCGCGTGAGATGCGCTGGGTCGCGGATGCCGAATAACAACCGATAATTATGTGCCGCACCGTGCGGGACATCGTTATAAAGAATGGAGAAATTCCAAGGAGGAAACCACTATGAAAAAGAAGAATGCAGCAGCCCTTTTGGCCGCCGCTATGGCCGCATCCATGCTGGCCGGCTGCGGCGGTGCCGCCAGCAGCGAAGCCACCTCTGCCGCTGAGAGCAAGCCCGCCGAGTCCACGGCCGCCAGCAGCGAAGCCACCGAGGCCGATGAGACCCTGACCGTCTGGGCATGGGACCCGAACTTCAACATCTATGCGCTGAAGCAGGCTGAGGCCATCTACCAGAAGGATCACCCCAACTTCAAGCTGAACATTGAGGAGAATGTCTACAGCGACATCGAGACCAAGCTGATCACCGCTGCCACCAGCGAGGATTACAGCACCCTGCCCGACCTCTTCCTGATGCAGGACTACTCCTTCCACAAGATGGTCGCAAACTTCCCCGGCATCTACACCGAACTGGACAACGGCGGCTTCAACTGGGATGACTTCTCCGGCGGCAAGCTGGCTGACTCCACTGTGGACGGCCACCACTACGGCATCCCCTTTGACAACGGCGCCTCCATCATGGCCATCCGTTCCGACATGGTCGAGAAAGCCGGCCTGACCGTTGCCGACTTCAAGGATCTGACATGGACCGAGTTCATGGACAAGGCACAGAAGGTCGTGGACGCCAACGGTGTTCCGATGCTGACCTCCAGCGGCGGCTCTGAGCTGATCATCGAGATGCTGCAGTCTGCCGGTGCTTCCCCCGTTGTGGACGGCAAGGTCAACATTGCCGACAACGCTGCCCTGAAGGAATCCATGACCGTCTACAAGGAAATGGTCGACAAGGGCATTCTGGCCGAGTACACCGACTGGGATCAGTACATTGCCTCGATGAACGACGGCAAGGCCGCCGGCGTCATTCAGGGCTGCTGGATCATGTCCAGCATTCAGGCTGCTGAGGATCAGGCCGGCAAGTGGGCCATCGTCAACATGCCCAAGCTCGAGACCGTTGAGGGTGCTACCAACTACGCCAACTGCGGCGGTGCAAGCTGGGCCGTTTCCTCCAACTGCAAGAATGTTGAGCTGGCTTACGACTTCCTGAACAGCACCTTCGGCGCCAGCGTCGAGCTGTACGATGACCTGCTGCCCAATGCCGGTGCCATCGCCAGCTACCTGCCCGCCTCCAAGTCCGACATTTACAACCAGCCCTCCGAGTTCTACGGCGGCCAGACCGTTTACAAGGACATCGTTGAGTTCGCCGGTCAGGTTCCCGCCTTCGACTGCGGCGCTTACTACTCTGATGTTCGCAGCGCTCTGACCGATGCCATCACCAATGTTGTGCAGAAGAATGCCGATGTTGAGGCTGAGATGAAGACCGCGCAGGACACCGTTGAATTCAACATCGCCGGCTAAGCCTGATTTTGGGCAATACCGATAACAACTGAAATCTGCCAAGGGCATGGTTTGCATCCGATAGTGTTTCTGCAAGCCGTGCCCTTGGTTTTCTGATAAAGCCGGGCACAATAGGAGAACATCACCATGAAGAAAAAAGGACTTGATATGGAGCAAAAACGCAGCCTGATCGGCTGGGCGTTTCTGCTGCCTGCTACGATCCTGATATTTATATTCTGCTTTTACCCCATGGTACAGGCGCTGATCCTCTCATTCCAGAAGGGTATGGGCAGCAATGTACAGTCCGCGGGCTTTGCAAACTACGCGCGCATTTTGAAGGACGCTACCTTCCAGCAGTGCCTGTTCAACACGGTTTTTTACTTTGTGATTCAGGTGCCTATCATGCTGATTCTGGCGCTGATCCTTGCGCAGCTGCTCAACAGCCCCGATCTGAAGGGCAAGGGCATCTACCGCACCATGATCTTCCTGCCGTGTGCAACCTCGCTGGTTTCCTACTCCATGATCTTCAAGTCGCTGTTTGCCAACGATGGCCTTGTCAACCGCATCCTGATGACCTTCGGCATCCCGGAGATAAGCTGGTTTCAGGACGCATGGGCCGCGCGCTGGGTCATCGTCATTGCGCTGGTCTGGCGCTGGACGGGCTACAACATGGTGTTCTATCTGGCCGGCCTGCAGAACATTGATTACTCGATCTATGAGGCGGCCCGTATTGACGGTGCCTCCCCGCTGCAGCAGTTCATCCACCTGACGATCCCCCTGCTCAAGCCGACGATCCTGCTGACCGCCATCATGTCCACCTCCGGCACGCTGCAGCTGTTTGACGAGTCGGTCAACCTGACGGCGGGCGGCCCCGGCAAGGCGACCATGACGCTGACGCATTATATCTACAATATCTCCTTTGTGGAGACGCCCAAGTTCAACTATGCGGCGGCCCTGTCGGTGTTTATCCTGATTGTAGTGGCCGTGCTGTCCGCGATCCAGATGAAAGTAGGTGACAAGCGTGACTAAGGGCAAAAAGATTCTGACCCACGCCATCCTGATTTTGGCAAGCTTCCTGTCGGTGTTCCCGCTGTACTACATGCTGTGCGGCGCTACGAACCCCAGCATTGATGTTATCCGCGGCAAGCTGATCCCCGGCACCTATCTGGTCGAGAACTTCAAGGCGCTGGTCGCCAACCAGAATCTGGCGCTTGCCATGACGAACTCCTTCCGCAATGCGATCCTGATGACCCTCATCACGCTGCTGGTCTGCTCCATCGCAGGCTACGGCTTTGAGATTTATCACGACAAGGCGAAGGATATTCTCATGAGCGTTCTGCTGCTGGCCATGATGCTGCCGTTTGTCGCCATCATGATCCCGCTGTTCAAGATGATCTCCGGCTGGGGCCTTGTCAACAGCTGGGCGGCCTTTGTGCTGCCGTCCATCTCGACCCCGTTCATGATCATGCTGTTCCGTCAGGCCGCGCGCAGCTTCCCCAATGACATCATCGAGGCCGCGCGGCTGGAGGGGCTGAGCGAGATCGGCATCTTCTTCCGGATGTTCATCCCCATCATGCGCTCGACCTACGGTGCTGCCATGACCGTCACCTTCATGAACGCATGGAACAGCTACCTCTGGCCGAAGATCGTATTCCAGAACAACAGCTCTATCACGATGCCGATGCTGGTCGCCAACCTCAAGAGCGGCTACAGCGTTGACTACGGTATGCTGATGCTGGGTGTTCTGATCTGCACGCTGCCCACCGCCATCATCTTCCTCTGCCTGCAGAAAAGCTTTGCCAACGGCATTACGGGTGCCGTCAAGTGATGGAGCAGACCTACTGTTTGACCCCGGCGGAGTGGCGCTATGCGCAGGGCTGCCTGACGCTGGCCAAGCGCTGGGGGCTGATCGAGGACGACACCCCTGCCGCGCTGGAAAAGCGCCGCGCCGCCAAAAATGCCGAAATATCCCGCCGCGGGGCAGAGGGCGCGCCGGTATACGGCACACGGTACTTTTCCGCCCCGGCCTACCTGCAATTTGAGCTGACCCGCTTTAAGCTGGACTTTGCCGAGCCGTGCGGGAAAATCCGCGCGCTCGGCGTCTGCCCCGATTTTACCGAGGCGCAGACCCGCGCGTGGTATGACGCAAACCGCGATCTGTTCACCCGCTATTTCGGGGACAGCTTCTCCTACGAGGAATCGCGCCAGATCATTGAAAAGCGTATGCGGGAGGAGGTGTACGACAACCTTGTGCAAGACATATTATGTGAACCCGCTGACCGGCAAGGACGAGAATGACGGCCTGCATGAGGATCGTGCCTTTGCCACGCTGTTTGCGGTAAACCGCCTTGCGCTGGCACCGGGCGACACCGTCCTGCTGCGGCGCGGCTGGCGCTTTGAAAAGCAGTTTTTGCAGCTGCAGTGCAGCGGCACCGAGGGCAGCCCCATCACCATCGGCGCTTATGGTGAAGGCTGCGCCCCCTGCATCGCCGCCGACGGACAGGGCATCTGGTATCAGGACTATGGGTGTGCGCTGGACTCGCCCACCCATGTGCATCACGGCTATGTTTCCTCCGCCGTGCTGCTGTATGATGCCGCCTATGTCACGGTGCGCGATCTGGAGATCACCAACCGCGCCGAGGCTGTCGTCGGGGAGCGTTACTCTCAGGCTGACAAGATGCAGCGCACCGGCGTGGCTGTGGTGGCTAAGGACAAGGGCATCCGCCGCGGCATCACCCTGCAAAGCCTGCAGGTGCATGATGTAAACGGCAATGTGTACGATAAACACATGAACAACGGCGGTATCTATATGACCGCCCTGCGCCCGCAGAACGAGGCCGCCACCGGCGCGGCGCGCTTCGGGAATATTCTGGTCGAGGGCTGCTATGTCGCGCATGTCAGCCGCTGGGGCATCGCCGTGGGCTATACCTACGCGCATGCACAGTTTCAGGGTGCGGCGCTGGACGAAAAGCCCTTTGCGGCATACGGCCATGAGAACATCGTCATCCGCGACAACTATGTCAAGGCGGCCGGCGGTGACGGCATCACCGTCATGTATGCGCTGCGCCCGCTGGTCGAGCACAACACGGCGGATTCCGTAGCCTGCGAGATGAACGACCGCATCTACAGCGAGCCGGGCAACCGTCTGGGCAAGGTGGCGGCAGCCATCTGGCCGTGGAAGTGCAAGGACGCGTTGTTCCGTTATAATGAGGCCGTTGACACCCGCCTCAATCAGGACGGCATGGCCTACGATGCGGACTCCGGTGACGGCACGGTGTATGAGTACAATTACAGCCGCATGAACGAGGGCGGCTGCGTGATGTTCTGCCTGCAGGAGGCCATTCACAACACCTTCCGCCGCAATGTCAGCTATGACGATCTGGGCAGCACGATCAGCCCCTCCGAAAACCCGGACGCACGGATAGAGGAGAACACCTTCTATGTCCGTGACGGCGTCCCCTTCGTCCGCCCCCACATGGGCGGCGGCAGCTATACCGAGCGGGACAACACGGTGATCCCCCTGTCGGAAAAAGAGTAAAAAAAGAGCGCCCCGGATGCTGAAGGTTTCAACATCCGGGGTGCTTCTTTGTGGAAAACGGCGGACAATAAATCAAAAATGCGGCATTTATCCCTTGCCCCCTTGCAGCGCCTCAAGGTCGCTGCGGGTGTCGATGTCCCGCAGCTCGGCGGCGGGGGTGGGCAGCAGGCGGACAGCCTGCGGGTGGGCGCGCAGCACGGCGCTGCCGCCGCAGCCCTCCGGCAGGTGAAGGAGGGCGGCAAAGTAATCCCGGCCGAACAGCACGGGGCTGCCCGGTGTGCCGTCAGGTCCGGCAGGCCGCCGGATCGTGTCCGGCGCGGCACCGATCGCCAGCGCCTCCAGCGTCTGCCGGGTCAGGCAGGGCTGATCCCCCGGCAGAAACACACACCCCTGCAGGCCGGGCTGCTGCGCCAGCAGCGCGGTCAGGCCAAGGCGCACTGTATCGCTGCGGCGCGGTTCGGCATGGCGCAGCACGGGGAAACCCTCTGCGCGGCAGAGGGCCTCGACCTCGGCTGAGCGGGTCACGGCAATGCGCCCGGCAAACATCGGCGCGGCGGCCAGCGCCAGCGCATGGGCAGCCAGCGGCCGACCGTTCAGCTCGGCCATCAGCTTGTTGCCGCCGAACCGCCGCCCCAGCCCCGAGGCCATGACGATGCAGCCCAGCGGCGGCACAGGACAGTCCAGATCGTACACAAAGGCGTCCGGGTCGGCGCAGAGCGCGCGCAGGAACGGGGTGTCCTGCTTGCGGACCACCGCGAGAACGCGGCAGACTTTCAACATATCCAGCACGCTTTGTTGAAAATCCGCGCAGCCGCTCTCCAGATAGCCAAGCTCGTCCAGCACGGCCCAGCCGCCGGCTGCCGCCATCCGCTGCAGGGCGGGCAGTCCCACGGCGGCAAAGCCGGCCGGTACGGGGCGCATCCGGTTTTCTCCGGGGGGCAGGGCGGCATCAAACCGGCCGATGACCGCCGCTGCCCCGGCGGCATCGCGCATCTCGACCCATCTGCCCGGGACAGCAGCGGTGAGAAGCACTGGGGCATCGGGGCAAAGAGAGGGTATAAGTGCGCGCAGCAGCGTTGTTTTGCCGCTGCCGCGCCCGCCGGTCAGCAGCAGATGGCGCTTACCGCTGGCCAGGAAAGAACGCAGAATAGAGCTCGCGGCTGGTCTGTACACAGGCATCACGGTAGGCCTCATACCTTTCTAAAAATTGGCTTTTCTGAGAATCTTACAGAATTATTGACCCATATATCTCTTCTAAATAATTTAT
>OGYJ01002932.1_pt1 | contig 10673 bp, 5 predicted proteins | sample 1576531 | NCBI WGS metagenome assembly OGYJ01 (sample SAMEA3541574, study PRJEB24748) | human gut metagenome | biome: human gut; feature: human-associated habitat; material: faeces | place: China | collected 2012 | reverse complement strand
GTCCGCAAGCTCTATCTTGACAACGGCTGCCAGGGCTTCATCGCTTTCGGCGGCGGTTCTCCGATGGACTGCGCCAAGGGTGCGGCTGCAAGAGTCGTCTGCCCCAACAAGACTGTTCAGAAGATGCGCGGACAGCTCAAAATACGCAAGAAGCTGCCTCCGTTCTTCGCGGTTCCCACCACCGCCGGCACCGGCGCTGAGGTCACTCCCAACGCCATCGTCGCTGTCCCCGAGAAGGAGCTGAAGGTCGGCATCGTCAACGAGAACATGATCGCGGACTACGTCATCCTCGACGCCCGTATGATCAAGAACCTGCCCCGCAAGATCGCAGCTGCTACCGGCGTTGATGCTCTGGCACACTGCATCGAGTGCTTCACCAGCAACAAGGCCAACCCCTTCAGCGACCTGTACGCTCTGGAGGGCCTCGACCTCATCCTGAACAACATTGAGAAAGCCTGCGATGACCCCGATGCCATGGCCGAGAAGAACCGGATGCAGATCGCAGCTTACTACGGCGGTCTGGCCATCACCGCTTCCGGCACCACCGCAGTCCACGCTCTGAGCTATCCTCTGGGCGGCAAGTACCACATCGCACACGGCGTCTCCAACGCCATCCTGCTGGCTCCTGTCATGCGCTTCAACAGCGAGCATCCGGCTGTTAAGGAGCGTCTGGCTGTGGCTTATGACCGCTGCTGCCACGAGGAAAAGACCTGCGCTACCGTGGAGGAAAAGACTGCATGGATGATCGCCCGTCTGGAGCACATCGTCAAGCATCTGGACATCCCTACCAGCCTGAAGGAGTTCGGCGTCCCCGCTGAGGACCTCGAGGGTCTGGTCGAGTCCGGTATGCAGGTGCAGCGTCTGCTGGTGAACAATATGCGCCCCGTCACCGCTGACGACGCCCGCAAACTGTATCAGGAGATCATGTAATAGAAAAGGAGAACACGTTGCAGATATATATGGTATCAGACAGGCTAAAGAGTACTTCTGGTAAATTAACAGTCTGTGTGCTCAGATTGGATGGTAACGGAGTGGTGAAAGAATTCAAGAAACAGATAACTGTTCCGGCTAATACAAGTACAGTTGTATGGAAGGAAGCTGTGGATGGGTTATTGAATGGAGAGAAAAAAGAAGACGTCGTCGTACACGTTCTTTATGAGGATAAGACAGGAAAAAAGTATACTAATAATTATTTTTTGGCGAAGCAAAAAGATATGCATTATGCGGCAGCTCGGATTAATAAAGACTTTGTACCGACTGAAGGAGGGTATGAGGTAACTCTGTCTTGTGATGTGTTTGCAAGAGGCGTTTTCTTGTCGCTCCAAGGGGATATTGACAATTTCATATCCGACAATTATATGGATATTTTGCCTGGTGAAACGGTTACGGTTAAAGTGACTACTAAACTATCTTCGCTGCAGTTTGCCGAAAGATTGCAGGTCACTTCTTTCTCGGATGCAGTGGAATAATAGAATATAAATTTAAAATATAACCATGAAAAAGAGTACATTATTGTTTGTTACTATTCTAATTAGTTTTTTTCCCTTCGGTGACTTATTCGCCAAGGGTAAGGTAAAAGTTGATAAAGCGTTAGAGCATGCTGCTCGTCAATATCTCTATATGAGGGGTGAACTGCAGGGAAGTAACCAGTTCCCTAAGACGTATGACAAACACATGCAACGTCTGAAAACCAGTAACTCGGAATGGTGGTGTAGCGGCTTTTATCCCGGAACTTTGTTTTATTTGTACGAGGATACAGGAGACAAGGAGCTATATGCTGAAGGAGTGCGTATGTTGAAGCTGCTGGAACCGGAACAATACAATGTGAATACACATGATGTCGGTTTTATGATGTATTGCAGTTATGGCAATGCTAACCGCATTGTTCCGAAACCTGAGTATAAAGATATTATGGTGAACAGCGCCCGTTCGTTGATTTCCCGTTTCAGCCCGGTGGTAGGCTGCATTAAATCCCATAATCGCAAACCGGATGATTATGTTGTTATTATTGATAATATGATGAATCTGGAATTGCTTTTCTGGGCTACTCAGGCCACAGGAGACAGCACATTCTATGATATTGCTGTGAAACATGCCGATACAACTTTGAAGAATCATTTCCGGGCAGACAATAGTCTTTATCATGGACTGAATTATAACCCGGAAACCGGTGAAATAAAGCACTACCAAGGTGGACAGGGCTTTTCCGAAAAGTCAGCTTGGGCTCGTGGACAAGCCTGGGGATTATATGGCTATACACTGATGTACCGTTTTACGAAAGAGCGGAAATACCTTGAGCAAGCCATAAAGATAGCAGAATTTACGCTGAATCATCCTAATATGCCGAAAGACCTGATTCCTTACTGGGACTATAATGCTCCCGGTATACCGGATGCTTTGCGTGATGCTTCTGCAGCAGCTATCAACTGTTCGGGATTATTGGAACTATCTCAGTATGTATCCGAAGAACGGGCTAAGAAATATTATAAGGCAGCCGAGAAAATGCTCCAGACATTATCCTCACCGGCATATACGGCAGAGGAAGGAACTAACGGAGGATTTATTCTGAAACATTCGGTAGGTAATATTCCTTCCGGTACAGAAGTAGATATGCCTTTGACCTATGCTGATTATTACTATGTAGAGGCGTTGTGCCGATACAAATCCTTAAATGATAAACCCTAAAATTAATGATACCATGATGAATAGATGTAATATAGTTTTGTTTGCAATATCTTTGCTATTTTCCTCTTCCCTTATAGCCGGAACAATTGATGTGACTAAGCGTGGAGCTAAAGGAGATGGTGTAACGGATAATACAATTATTATACAGAAAGCCGTAGATGAATGTTCGAAGAAAGGAGGCGGAACCGTTTTGATACCATCCGGATCTTATTTGATACGTCCCATTGAACTGAAATCAAATGTGAACCTTCATCTGGATTTTGGCACTTTATTGTTGGGAAGTACACGTTTGTCGGATTATGATAATGCCTTTCCCTTTAAGGATGGTAGTATGAATCAGTCTTCCGGACTTTTGTTTGCACGTGGACAAAAGAATATTTCGATTACCGGATTCGGAACGATTGACGGACAAGGTGGAAATAAAACTTTTCAATTTGGCAATGATGCGGACGGCGGACCGAAACGTCCTAAGATAATTTATTTTGTAGAGTGCAAGGGCATCGTTGTGACCGATGTCACTCTCCGTAATTCTGCTTATTGGGTGCAGCATTATGAAAAATGTGAAGATGTCACTATCCGTGGTTTAAAGGTATTCAGCCATTGTAATTATAATAATGACGGGCTCGATATTGATGCCAAGAATGCGACTATATCTGATTGCTACATTGATGTGGAAGATGACGCCATTTGTTTCAAGAGTGACCATCCGGAATTTTGCGAGAACATAACGGTTACGAATTGTGTCACAGCAAGCAATTGTAATGCAATCAAATTCGGTACAGCTTCTCATGGAGGATACCGGAATATTGCGGTTTCTAATTGTGTCGTTCGCCGGGCAGCGGAAGATAATATTCGTCATTGGAGTAAACAGCTTGAACATATTTCGGCCGATGTTACCGTTATTTCGGGTGTTGCCATAGAAATGGTTGATGGAGGCATTATTGATGGCATCACCGTTTCCAATATTTCTATGCGCGATGTCCAGACTCCCATATTCATCCGTTTGGGAGACAGACACCGCACTTACCGGAAAGAGGGTGGTGTATTGAAGAATATAAATATCAGCAACATTGTAGCAACCGCAGAAAGCCTGATAGCCTGTTCAATAACTGGTGTGGAGACAAGCTATGTAGAAAATATTTCGATCAATAACGTGCAAATCAGCTATCCGGGGGGCGGAACCTCGGACATGGTTAGTAAACCTGTTCCGGAAATGACTAAAAGCTATCCTGAGAATCGAATGTTTGGTAATACATTACCGGCCGCCGGTTTCTATGTACGTCATGCCAGAAATGTGAGATTTAATAATGTACGTTTTGATGCGATGAAGCCCGATGTACGTCCGTTATTCTTTTTGGATGATGTTGTCGGGGCAGAACTGAACCAATGTAAAGGTGCCGCTCCTGCTGATGCGAAATTTATTCGTACAGTGCATAGCTCAGGGATAGTAGCTGATGGTAAGTACCTGGATAAATAGGAGTATGTTTATGAAATGCTTGAAACTAATATTCTGTTTGCTTTATCTTTGTTGCTCTTTGGCTGAGGCTAAAGAGGTGCAAGTAGATGCGCAAAAAGAAGTGGACGAAATGACCGGACGGCTGGTCACTTCCTATTTGGAAGCGAAAGTAGATGAGGACATAATAGCGGGTTATGCGAGTGCGTTACGTTCGGATGGAAGTTTCCCGGACCTGGATTATGTAACTGTGCATGAAGGTTCGTCTTATCCGGCCGGCTCTCATTTGAAACGCTTGAAATTAATGGCTATTGCATATCGGAAACCTGGAAATAAGTATTATAATTCAGGAAAACTGTTGAAACAAATCGTTGCAGGTATCGATTACTGGTATAAAGTACGTCCTAAATCCAGGAACTGGTGGTTCGGTGATATTGGTGCTCCCCAAGACTACATGGTTCCGTTGATTCTGCTGAAAGGCAAAATTAGTGAAAAGAAGCTATTGCATTATTCTTCTTATCTACAGGATTTGACTGGAAATAAAGGACATAAAGGCAAAAACCGTACATGGGTATCTGCCGTTACCATTCATAAAGGATGTATTGAAAATAATATTGAGCTGATACGAATCGGAATCAAGTCCATAGCTTCTACTATTAAGATTGTTCCGGAACAAGGCGACGAAGGTATTAAGGTGGATGGCAGTTTCCATCAGCATCGTCCCCAATTATATTCTGGCGGTTATGGTTTATCGTATGTAGATGATATTGCATATTATTTACGGTTGGTGAAAGGAACTGTCTTTGAATCTTATTTTACACAAGAGAAGAAAGAGATATTTATTAATCTCCTGATGGGTGGTCATCGGTTGTTGGGTTATCGGGAAACGTTTGATTTTGGTGCAATCGGTCGTAATATATCACGTTCAGAAGGATTGAGTAATATTTCTCCTGTCACACTGGAATACATGGAACAGAATGATCCTGAACGTGTTGCTGATTATTCGGCTTGGAAGAAACACCTTTCCGGTGCTCCCTTTCCTGCTCCCGGTAATAAGTATTTCTGGAAATCGGACATTATGGTTCAGCATGGTACCGGCTATTATCTCTCTGCTAAGGTGATTTCTACACGGACTAATGGAACCGAAATGCTTAATAATGAGAACCTCAAAGGTTATAACCTGCCGCTTGGTGCTACGAATATCCTTACTTCCGGAAAAGAATATGGGGGTATCTTCCCTATATGGAATTGGAATAAAATACCGGGGACTACGGCTGTTCAACATCAGGACTCTACTCGTCTTGAAGGATATTTGTTCGGAAAAAATCGGTTTGGAGGTGGGGTAAGTAACGGCAAGAATGGAGTCATTGCTTATGAGCATTGCTATAAGGGAGTAAAGGCCAGGAAGTCTTACTTTTTTATGAATGATGTACTTTTGTGCTTAGGGACAGATATTGCATCAGATGCTCCCGAGGAAGTGGTTACAACTGTTAATCAGTGCCTTTTTACAGGCGAAATGGTAGTTGGCAAAGAGGAAGGAACTACATCTGTTTACAGAGAAAATGTATCTGTAAAGAATCCGGCTTGGGTATATCATGATAAAGTTGGTTATTTATTTCCTTCAGGAGGAGACGTAATTGTTAGCAATCCGAAACAAACCGGAGCTTGGAAGGATATTAATATCAGTGGGAGTGGGAAAAAGATTTCTGCTGACATCTTTAATCTCTGGATTAGTCATGGTGTAAAGGCTAAGGAAGGGAAATATGCATATATGGTTGTTCCTGACAAATCTTTAGAAGAGTTCCGGACATTTACGGCTACCCAGAATTATAAGATTATTCAAAATAGTTCTGTGGTGCAGGCAGTTAAGTTGAATCAGCAGTATGCTATTGTTTTTTATCATCCGGGAACAATTGATTTAGGGGAGGGACTTACACTGGCTACTGATAAACAAGTGATTGTCTATCTTGAGCAGAAGGGAACAGGTTACGATATCTGGGTTGCAGATCCGCTTTATAGTCAGAGGGAGGTTTGTCTGGCTCTTAATGGTAGAGAAGTGCAGATCGCTTTTCCGGAGGGTGAACTGACTGGCAGTACGGCTTTCACGAATATTGCCACTCTCCAACCTTTTGATTTGCAATGTGAATATCTTAGTAATCCTTTAGGTGTTGACATACCGCAACCTCGTTTGAGTTGGAAAATGGGAGCTACTACCTCGGCACGCGGGCGGAAGCAGACTGCTTATCAGATTCTTGTAGCAAGCTCCCGGGATTTACTTGATGCAGACCGTGGAGATCTTTGGGATAGCGGTCGTGTTAACTCTGCTGAGTCGGTGAATATTGTTTATGGAGGAGTACCTTTGTCTGCCGGACAAAGATGTTTCTGGAAAGTCCGTTTCTCCGATGAGCATAATCGTTGGTCAGCATGGAGTAATCCTGCAAATTGGCGTATGGGGCTGTTTGCTGCTGATTGGGCGGCACAATGGATAGGCAGTGCAGAAATGGAATCTCAGAGTGTGGGAGGTAAGAAGGTTAATAATGTAATGGCAGACCCCTGGTTCCGTAAAACATTTAATATGTCGGATATTCCACAGGATGCTGTTATTTATGTAGCTTCCATAGGTTATCATGAACTGTATGTCAATGGGCGGAAAGTGGGGGATGCTGTTCTTTCGCCTTCGGTTACGGATCATAAATCACGTGCCCGTTACATGACATATGATATCAAGGGCTACCTGAAAACAGGTACTAATGTTATAGCTTTGTGGCTGGGTACTTCCTGGGCTGTTTTTCCGGCCTATCAGCAGAAGAATAGACCGGCTATTCCGATGGCATTGGTTCAGGCTGAGATTGCATTATCTTCCGGAAAGAAATTACGAATTGTTTCGGATAATACCTGGAAGACCCATGCAAGTCCCAATACCTTGTTAGGTTACTGGGAGGCACATCACTTTGAAGGAGAATGTTATGATGTAGCTTTGGAAAAAGATGGGTGGAATACTCCGGATTTTGATGATTCCGGTTGGGCTATGGCAAAGGTTTATTCTACTGACGTTATAGTATCATCTGACCGTACAGAACCTAATCGGTTACTTGGTGAAATTAAACCACTTTCTGTTCAGGAAGTTAGTCCCGGAGTCTATAGAGTTGATATGGGAATCAATTATGCAGGCTGGTTTGAGATGCAGCTCCAAGGCCAGCCCGGTGATTCCATTGTATTCCAATTTTCTGAAAGGGAAAAGGATGCTTGCAGCTATGGTATACATAGCATTTATAAAGTTGGCTCCAAACGGAAAGGAGTCTTTTGTAACCGTTTTAATTATATGACCGGACGTTGGGTACAAATTACCGGCCTTCGGTATAAACCGGAATTAGACCAGATACGTGGTTGGATGATTCGTCCGGATTATTGCCGGAGCGGTGAATTTGAATGTGATGTTCCTCTGTTAAATGATATTTATCGTACCACTTTGTGGACGTTTGAAAATCTTAGTTTGGGTAACTATGTGGTCGATTGTCCTCATCGTGAACGTTGTGGATACGGGGGAGATGCATTGGCCACTACGCGCACAGCTTTGGGAAACTATCAATTGGGGGCTTTCTATAGCAAATGGATGGAAGATTGGCGTGATGTGCAAGATCCCGAAGGGAATGTTCCCTATACCGCTCCTACCCGCATTGGCGGGGGTGGACCATCCTGGAGTGGTTTCTGCATTACCTTGCCTTGGGAGCTTTATCGTCAGTATGGAGATGTACGTATTCTTTCGGAAAGTTTTCCCACCATTCATCGCTGGCTTTCTTTTGTGGAAACGAAGTCGCAGGATGACATGCTGGTACGTTGGGGAGGTAAATGGAGTTTCCTGGGTGACTGGCTTTGGCCGGATGCATGGTCGGAAAGGTCGGCTATGGAGAAACAGGGAAAAGCACTTGGAGATACTCGGGAAACTTTATTCTTTAATAATTGTCACTGGATTTACAGTCTTGAAACTGCTGCACAGATTGCCGATGTGTTGGGAAATAGAGCAGCAGCTTCCGCTTATCGGAACCGGGCATCCAAAGTACGTAAGGCGGTGCATGCTACTTTCTTCAATTCGAACGATAATAGCTACGTGAATGGCTATCCTTCTTATCTTGCTATTGCACTGATGGTTGATTTACCTCCGAAGCATTTGCAGGCAAAAGTCTGGAAACGTCTTGAGCAGGAAGTGCTGGTAAAGCGTAAAGGGCATTTCTGGGGAGGCATTACTGCCGGTTCGTTCCTGTTGCATACTTTATTAGATAATCATCGTAATGATTTGATTTTTGAGATGGCTACTAAAGAAGATTTTCCCGGCTGGGGAGATATGTTGAAGCATGGCAACGGTACGTTCTTTGAAGATTGGCAATGTCGTGGTTCGGGTTTGCATAGTTCCTATTTGTATATCGGTAGTTGGTTTATTGAGGCTTTAGGAGGTATCCGCCGTCCGGAGGCTGGTTATAAGGAGTTTTCCATTGAGCCTTGGATTACAAAAGGCGGTCCAAAGCAAGTACGTTCATACTACAACTCGCTGTATGGGAAAATAGTCTCTGACTGGACGTTGGAAGCCGGTGTGCTGAAAATGGAAATCACCATACCGGCTAATACTACTGCTGTCCTGAAATTATCCGGCATTCATCCTGCTACTTTAAAGGAAGGAGAAACTTCATGGAAAGAGGCGGAAGGAGTCAGCCTGTATTCACAAAAAAGGAATGCTCTATCACTTGCATTGCAGTCAGGTACTTATAGATTCTCGGTGGTGATGGATGAAGGCAGGTAATTGCACTTGCACTTCATCCTTCAATTTCTGCACTTCATCGGAAATACATCATTTCGTAACCGGATATGGATGATAATCTGTAATTTTACGGCAGATTCCTATAAATTGAGTGCCGGATGATGAAATACCTGTTAGTAGAAGACGAACGTTTCGCTTACGAAGAGATGAAGCGGATGATGGAGAAGTTACGCCCCGATTATCAGTTGGAGGCATGGACAGCCACTGTGGAGCAGACCGTACAATTTCTGAAACATCATCCGGTAGATCTGATGTTGCTGGATATCCGGTTGACGGATGGAAACAGTTTCGACATTTTTGAGCAGATACAGGTCACGACGCCTGTTATTTTTACTACTGCCTATGATGAGCATGCCATACAGGCATTCAAGGTGAATAGTGTGGACTATCTGCTGAAGCCTGTAGAGGAAGATGATTTGCTGGCGGCATTAAGGAAATTTGAACAGTTCAGGGTTGTGCAATCTCCCGTTACCGATTACAGGAAACTGGAAGAAGTATTGATGAGTAATTGTAAAAAGAACCGTTTCCTTATTCAGAAAGGGGATGCGTATCATTATGTGGAGACTTCAGATATCGCTTTCTTCTACAGTGAAGAAAAAGTAGTCTTTCTGCACACCTTTTCAGATAAACGCTATATTGTGGACTATACTTTGGAACAGATAGAGCAACTGCTGGATGAAAGGACTTTCTTCCGTGTTTCCCGCAATTGCATTGCTAATATCAATTCTATCCGTAAGATATCCAAGTACTTCAACAGTCGGTTGAAGTTGAGCTTCCAGCCTGAATGTCCGCACGAGGTTTTAATCAGTCGTGTGCGGGTTCCTGATTTTCTGAAGTGGGTGGATGGTGTGCTTTAAAATACATTTGGGGATGAAGAATAAATGGTATATCCTGCTTTTTATAGTGCTCATTGCAATTTCTTTGTTTGCATTCCAGTATGTGGCGGAGCTTCTTTCTGACGCTCCCCGGAGCTTAAGTTTGGAAACACAGTATCTGCTCAATTTACCTGCCTGCATTTTTGTGGGGATTGTTGACTTTCTCATCATTGTTATTGTCCATAAGAGGCTGGACAACATTAACAATACAATGAGAATCTTTATCGATTTATTGTTGGCATCCGTATGGGTGAGTTGCTTCGGCATAGCGGCAAATTATATCCTGTCCATTATTCTGGAGGAACCTTGGCCGGAAGATTATGCTCTGCTGAAAATGTCTCTGCCGGTAGTACTTTGGAATAGCATGATTGTTCTTCTGATTGAGATATTCTTTTATCAGCAAAGCCAAATGGAAGCAGAGAAGAAACTGGCTATTATAGAGAAAGAGAAGATTCAGTATCAGTATGAAACCTTGAAAGCCCAGATAAACCCGCATTTCCTGTTCAATAGTCTGAATGTGCTATCTTCACTGGCCTATAGTGATGCGGAAAAGACCAATCTGTTTGCTAAAAAGCTGTCAGGTGTCTACCGTTATCTGTTGTTGACAAACAATCGTCCGATGGTTACTTTGAAGGAAGAACTGGCTTTTCTGGAAAGTTATGTATTTCTGGAGAAGATTCGCTTTGAAGATACATTGTTCATCGAGATAGACGAATATGATTTGTATGGAACCAGATTGATCATTCCCGTCAGCTTGCAACTGCTGGTAGAAAATGCGATTAAGCATAATATAGCTACTTTAAAGAATCCGCTTATTATTCGGATAGGCTTTACCGATGAGGGGATC